>JAABUK010008704.1_pt1 | contig 14131 bp, 23 predicted proteins | sample 5559141 | NCBI WGS metagenome assembly JAABUK01 (sample SAMN10711869, study PRJNA513367) | rock metagenome | isolation source: Antarctica rocks | place: Antarctica: Victoria Land, Pudding Butte nord | collected 2016-01-03
TTGGTACGTGGCTCGCTCGATCGATGTGGGATGGATGGGATAGGGATTGGGATAGATCGGGATCGCGCTGATGGATTTGGTAGGCGTGCTGGTGGAGGAGTTTGTGAAGAGGGAATTGGGGAGGGCGGGGTATGTCACCTCACCGGACGGAGGTGGTGATGGGGACTTTACCGGAGCGGTGCAAGAGGATAGGGTGGGGATGACGTTGAGCGACTCGCAGGAGGGAGACGATGTGGGCGAGAATGACGATGAGGATCGGCATGTGGACGACGATGAGGGGCTGGCTGCGAGACGGGCTATATGATGAGGACCGAAGCGCGGAGCTTGGATAGGAGGACGTTGAGACGGACAGCGACTGCGAGAACGGTCCGCGTATGGACGACGGAAGAAATCGAATGGATGACGACGATACTATCATGCATCCTTGTGACCAGCAAGGAGTATATCTCGCTGAAATTCAGCAATAACGCCTCACGATAGCCATAGATGGGCAGCGATGGAGTTTCAAACCCAAAGCCAAGTCAAGCGACCAGGGAATCCGGATCAATGGACGACAGAAGCGCTCGCCCAGTCTAGAGCGGAGTATGCGGGTGAGTATACTATCGCGGACTTCGCAAGCGCCATACACGAGACAATCACATCACCTTATTCTCTAAGCTTACTTCCCCGCCCTCACCTGCAATCGATCTAGCCTTTCCCGGAGACTCGCAAGTCCCCCAACCGGCGGATTCGACATCTTCCCGCTCGGTGATGGCAGGCGTGTAGTCGAAGGTCGCGGCAGCGTGCTGCCGGTTCTCGGTTTTGGTAATGCGGAAGTTGAACCTGTGCCGGTGCTAGCGGGCATGGACTGCTTCTTCAACAGCTCGATGGGTGGTCGAGTGGCTCTAGACTGAGACGCGATGATCTGCCTCGTAAAGGCGGTGGCGGGTGTAGACAATGCTCGGGATTTGAGGCTTGTCACGGATGGCACGTCGCGCTTGCTGGGAGAGGCGGCCAGCCCAGCGGACAGCTTAGTACGGTTTGCCAGGGTAGAAATAACTGGTCTAGCGAGTCGGTTGATGGAGGAATCAGCATTGGCACCAAAGGTGCGGGACTGAGCTGTCGCGGTCGGGGCCGACCGAGCGGTCGGACCGACGCCAGGCTGAGGCAAGCCGATTGAGCGAGCACGTGTTGCTACTGCTGTTACTTTATGAGAGACGTTCACAGGCGGTGTGCGGGCTGGAGCTGGCCTGGCTGCGATAGTCTGGGGACGAGTGGTCGAAGCACCAGTGATGGCGATGCGTGATGCTGGGGGAAAAGAAATCCTCCCGGCTTCGGTGGGCCGCACCGTAGACGTGGAGCCCGAGCGCGACTTTGATTCGGTCCTAATTGTCTCAGCGGGCCCTAACCGATTGCGGACAGTTGCTGTAGTTCCCTTCGCGGCCAAAGTAGACGGCTTGACATCAGAAGTAGGCCGGCCCAAGCCTGTCGAGGGAGTTTGGTGGATGCTTGAGTCTCGCGAGTGATAAGAACGAGCGGTGTTGAGCTCAATACCCCGTAGTGAAGCGGCTGCTGAAGACGGTATTGCGCCAACGGAGAGGGAGATCCGGCGAGAACCAGTGCTCTGCGGGACCATGCTGATCCTAGGTCTAGCGGCGGGAGTGGCAATGGCTGAGGCCGTAATCCGCGACTCGCTGCGTTGGCGAACATGCGTCGCTTGATCGACCAGCTTTCCCGGGGACACCAACCACTCTGGCTTGACTGGTGAAGGTCCGCGCGAGGCGGAGAATAGGTCATTCGGCTGAGGCAATTCGGGAAGACTACTGGATCGCCTGCGAGAGCTCTTCGACGTTCTTGACGAAGCGGAGACGAGCGAGTGACCAGACGTCGAGGTCGGCATGACGGATCGGGAGGGTGATGGGCTGCCGACGGCCGTTGGACGGGGTTTAGGCCGAATGCTTTCAAGCTGAAACGTCTCGTCTGGTCCCATCACCAAACTAGTCATTCGTCAGCACTGTGCTATCTCTCACGTGTATCTCTGGTTTGTACTCACAGGTCACCATCCCCATGTAACAGATCTACAAAGCTCTCCTCCGTTCCCGAAGCCCGCTTAGGCTTATTCATCTTCGCCATAAGGTCTCGTACATCGAATGTCACATCGCCTGCGTCCGGTATGGACTTCGTCTCCATATCGTTGTACGACGGAGTGGCTCTCACAGCCTTGACAGGACTCCGGAAGCTGGGTTCATCAAACATCGTCTCTCGCAATATCATTCCATCGTCTCGTAAGAGATGCCGGACTCTTTCGGCGGAACTGACCGGCAGGAGCGTGCTCATATCCGGATTGGTCAGATGGCCAGCTTCTTCACCCACGGATGCAAGCGAGTTGCCGGACGATGAGGCTGGGAAGGTACGTTTCGATTTGACAGACGACATGGTTGCTGTTGAAGGTGATTGGCGCGGGATTCGCGGTGCGACAGTCGAGCGCTTGTTGGGCGAGACAGTGGGGTTCTTAGCATTATCTTGACGGCGAGCCGGGCTCTCTCGAGCGGGAGTAGCTCTGGAGGTAGCGGTTATACCCGCTCGGGCGGTAGTGGTAGACTCTGATCCGCTCCAGGGTGGTTCTGTCCGGGCCAAGGCGTTCGTCGATGTGAGGAGATCTGCGAACTTGGCCGGAGAAGACGGCAAGAGGTTCGATTCGTTCAGGTTCTGCATGGGCCGGGATGGTTTGAGGGTTGATCTTGATCCCCTCGAGACGGTGCTGTGTTCCTTGCCTTGGACCCCAACAAGCGCTTTTGTCGGTGTAGTCGATCCTTCCTCGACTTCCCCTCTCTGGTACCCCAGTTGACTCGGCGCAGGCAATGCAGGACGTACATCGCGGATCCCCAGATCAATGCTGTCGTCTCCGTTGCTGGAAGAAGGGGCTCCGGCGAAGGAGCAGTCGCCGATGAGGGAGGCGTCGGACGTGCTTGTTGGAAGCTGGAACGAGGCGGAGGCCACCAGGGGCGGGGAGGAATTTCGCAAGGAGCGAGATCGATGGACCGATCGGGTCGACGGAGCATGAGAGTGGGAAATGGTGTCCCGGTTGACAGACCTGGTAGGAGAAGGTCGAGTGGAAGCAGTCTTCGTGGGGGACTGCCGAATCTGGGTTGGCTGACGCGGCACAGCAGTCGACGACTGCCTGGTCGAAAGCACCGGATACTCCGTGGGACTACTTAAATTCTTCTGACTGTTCGACCTCGAGATCGTCGTCGTTGCGGTCGGCGGAACAGCCCACCTTTCCACGTCGATCAGCCGATCTCGGCTACCCGTCCTACTGTGCGAGCTTTTGGGGTGGACCGATTCATTCCGCATGGTCCGGTTGAAGAAGGCTGTGACAACACCTTGAGAAGCACTAGAAGCGGTGGACTGGTGTCTGGGAGTATCAGGTAGGGGAGGTAGGCCGACGAGGGCATCGTTGGGACGGAGGCCGGCGAGGACGAAGGGGTCGAATACGGCTCTACGGGGTTGGAGCGTTTGGTCAGTATGTCTATAGACGTACGAGGTAACCATTCGGAGCGCTTACAGAGACTCCCGAGGACGTCTTTGGTAGGTGGAAGACATGTTGGGTCGAATGGGCGCTGAGAGGTGATCATTCAACATGACAAAATCGGACAAGGCAAACAGGAGTCAAGTCGCGCGGCTCACTCGGCAAAATCAAAAGAAATTGCAAAAATATATTCAAAAGATGCGTGAGAAGTTTATTGCCCTTCCAGGAGGCACGGAATGTCTGGGGTATAGCGCAGAATGCATGTAGATGAGCTTTTGCTCTGTCTGCTTCAATCTCACATCCCCTCTCTCCGCCGCGGTGCGCTGCGAAGGATGTTGTCCACCCTGAGCATAAGGTCAGCGGTGACTGATATGGCCGGACTACCCGTAGAGGGTCAAAGAGGGAACGGACGAAGAATGGACCGTAAGAATAGTCGACATACCGTAATATCATCTCAGCTGCCTCACTAGCGCTCACCACCACTTGCTTCTTCAGCTTGTATGATTCGGTCACTCCTAGGTCCCGCATCGATCCGACCTCGCCAAGGTCCATATCTTGGTCAAGCATGTCATTGATGTTCCATTACATCAGTCAAAGATGCACTCACCTAGTCCAGCATCTGCCCGTCCCTCATAATGTGCCGCTCGAAGTTTGCTGACCAGGTCTGACGAATCGTATCCTCCATTATCCGCCAGGATTGTGGGGATCTGTAAGAACGGATCTCAGCTCCGTTTGACTACGCCTTGTCGAGGTAAGCTTTCCTGCCTGAGAGCCCTCGCGAACCCTTCGACTGCCAGCGCTTTCTTCCCCCGTACAGTCCTTGCCGCCTCATCCACTTGGCAGCTCATAAGCATCTCTGCGCACCCGCCGCCTAGAGTCACGCGTGTCTCCTTGACCGTTTGGGAGAGGACGGATAAGGCGTCATGTAGCGACCGTTCCGCTTCCTCAACCATCTGCGAAGTCGCACCCCGGAGGACGACAGTACATGCTTGTCCCGCTGCGACACCGGAGAACTTGATGAGCTGATCACATCCGTCAGTCCGATTTCGCGACTGTATCATCCGCGCAGAATATGCAGGGCAGAAGACGGACCTTGTCCTCTCCAATCATGATCTCCTCAATGACCTCACACCGCCCAATCTTCACTTTCTCCGGTGCGTCAAAGGTGCTCGCAATCTCGCCGCCAGTGACCAGAGCCAGTCGCTCGACCCCCTCAAAGTCCGCGTGCTCAATGGCCATAATGCCAGATTCGGCGAGCAGAGATTCGGGGTAGTTGTAGATCAGCTGTCGGTTGACGAAGCAGGTGATTCCGTGAGACGCGATGGCGGCGACTTTTGCCTTCATCTTTTCCTTCCGGAGAATAAGCATTCCTCTGCAAAACAGACTGAGATCGCTAACCTTCTCGGCCCGCTCGAGTTCTGCAAGCTTCCCTGTGCCATCGACGCGGACGCGAGCCCCAAAGATCTTGATTTTGTCCGTGTCCATCGCTGCGAGTCACTCAGTACTAGAATCGAGCGATGCGGTGGAGCTCACAGGTATTGGCTATGAGGATCTTGGCATTCTCTATCCGCTTCGGCGAGTTTGTCGCGATGGTCTTGTCCAATATGAAACCTGTATACCGAGTCAATTCCGACAACAAGCTATGCAACCCCGGCTTACCCTCATCAAGGTAGGAGTCCGTCAATTTCCCGCCGACCTTCTTGATGACCTGGATATGCTCCAGATCCGTCGAGCCCTTCAATCGCAACACCGCGTCCACCGCAAGGTTCGCGAAATACTCCTTATCCTGCGACAGAACCTTACTGCTCAATGTCGTCCGAGCAATATTGAACAGATCTTCTCGGAACTGCTTCTTGTCGGTTCCATGGTCTATCGCTGCCCCCTCAAGCGCGTCTAGTGCCGCTCGGCTCGCGATACGGTACCCCTCAACCACGGTTTGTGGGTGGATTTTTTGGATGGAGATGAGTTTCTCGGCTTCGCGGAGAAGCTCGGAAGCGAGGACGCAGACGGAGGTGGTGCCGTCTCCAACTTCGTCGTCCTGGACTTTCGAGATGTTCACGAGGATTTTGGCAGCGGGATTGTCGAGAGAAATGGATTTTAGGATGGTAGCGCCGTCATTGGTGACGGTGATGGTCTGATTGGAAGCGGATTCTGCTGATCGTCAACATTTCCCGCTACGACGTGCTCCTATAGAATGCAAGAACGCACGAAGGATCTTGTTCATTCCCTAAGCAGGAGTAAATCGTTGGTTACCGCCAACAATCGGGTGCAAAAGTCTCACCTTCGGTCCTAAGGTCGACTTGACCAGATCCCCTAGCGCCATGGCACCCACAAAGGAAGACAAACGAGCATTCTCCCCTCGTTCCTCTGTCGCCTGCCAAGTCCAATCAGCCGCCGACTCATATTTCAGACTTCCACCAGCGGTTCTGCTGATGCTTTCCGTCGAAGCCCTCCATGACGCACCTCTTCTGCCCAGATGTTCATTCTTTGCCGAACCCGACCTGTACACTAGCTCTCTAAGTCTCGACCTCAGTGAATTTCAGGTTTGTGCTGCGGGGTTTTTTAAAGCTGAACGGATGCAGATGAGAATATGAGAAGTTTAAGCAAAAGTAGCGGCTTTCGTCGCGTTTCGGTTCTCGAGATCACGTGATTCAGCGTGGACCTTCCTGCCGGTCCTGTCCCGGCTTTCATGTAACCGCACATACTGGAAAAGCCCAGGTAGAAGGGGCTGACCTTACCTATCGGCTGCGAGCTGGAGCACCGAAATTCTGGTCAGGAGTGGTTACTGCTCCCGTTGCGTTACTGGCGCGACCATGGTTGACAGCCTGCATTGGCGTCCAGCCCGATAACCCCCGTTCCTCTTCATCCCCTCAACACCCCACATGTGAACCGCCATGTCAAGCAGCTTCTGGTCCTCCTCTCACCATCACTACCATCTCCACCCGCGCTCCTCCCTCCTCCATTCCCGCTCGGTCGACCTCCGATACGCCAGCTCCCGCCAACTCTACTGCCTCGGAATATGGTTCTCCAACCTCATGCAGAAACTCGGCAAACGTCTCCTCCTCCGACAAATCCCAATAGCAACCGCAATCGTCTTTTTCAGACGCTTCTACCTCAAGAATAGCTATTGCGAGACGAATCCGTACCTCGTTTTGGCCGCTTGCTGTTTTGTGGCAGCCAAGGTCGAGGAGACGCCGGTGCATATCAAGAGTGTGGTCACTGAGGCGAAACTCGTCTTTGCAGGTGGGTCACGCTCCGCTTTCACGTGTATCCAGTATCTTGTCGTGCTGAATTGGTTTCCTTGTTCGATGTAGAACACAACATCAAGATGTTCCCGGCGGAAATGAACAAGCTTGGCGAGATGGAATTCTACCTCCTCGAAGACCTCGATTTCCACCTCGTCGTCTTCCACCCCTACCGAGCACTACTCCACATCTGTGGGCGTGAACCAGCGGATTCAGGCAGGTTCCCAAAGAGTCGAGTCGAGGAGGATACCGAGGTGAAGCGGAAGGAAGGCGAGGCGAAGCGGAAGAGGGATGATGAGGTGCGGAGTGGAACGGGTGCTGGGCGAGTCATGGGGAATCTCGGAGGCGGTGCTATGGAAGAGGGGGAGGGGGAGAGGATTAGGCGGTTGATGGGGCGGGGGACTGGTGAGGGATTGATGGAGGTTGACGAGGGGGTTCTCCAGATCTGCTTGTATGTCTCATCCCTCCCTTTGGTCGATTGCTGATGTAGGTGTTTCCAGATTCCTGATCAACGACACCTACCGAACCGACGTCCACCTCCTCTACCCACCATATATCATCGCCCTTGCCGTGCTCTACATCGGATTCTGCCTAACAGCCATGAATAACCCTTCCGGTACACGAACCCGCTCCTCCTCAAGCCAAATCAACACCCTCGCCTCCTCCCTCTCCGTCAACACCGATCTCAACCTCCCACCACCTCCAGCTTCCGCCGCGGAGTTCCTCGCTTCTTTCGAGTTTTCCTTACCGGTACTGCTCGCTTGCGTTCAGGATATAATCGTGCTGTACCCTGTTTGGGAGAGCTTTGAGCCGTCGAACGCGGCTGTTAGACAGGGACGGGGACCGACAACGCTGGCAGGTGCGACGGCCGTGGCTGCGGGACCGGGTACAGCACCAGTCAAGGCGGAAGGAGATGGCAAGGAGAAGTTCGGGGCGGAGATGGCGGAGGCTCTACTGAGGCGGATGATCGAGGAGAGAATGGTGGATGCGGGACACCCTGATGATGCTGGCCGGGCGGATGAGAAGGACGGTAATGATTTCGGACAGATTGCAGGAAAGAAGCGGAATAGACCATGACGGCCAACAGCTTTTTTACATATACCATGCATGAAGAAGACATTCCGGTATCACAGACCTTATACGATGAGCCGCTGGAAGCAGCCGTCGTCGCCATGAAGCCGCCTTCCACCTTCTGTGCTGCAGCCACTCTGCAGCTCGGGTCGAACCAAGCCAGCTCAGGCTATGCATCATCAAAAAAGTCCCGGAATCAAAGAAAATCTATGCGAAGAGCCGCTTGGAATAGCTATTGAGACCGTGCACACCGCCCTCCACCTGTGCCGATGCTGTCCGCAATTCAAATCGTACGGAGCCACCACGAGATCCCGTCTGCAAATCGTGAAGACTGCGACGGAATCAGCATAATCCATGTGTCATAGGTTTTCAGCTTACCTCTGCACCCCTGAGTCCTGAAGCGAGTGCTGAAGCCCGGTGTAGAGATATGGCACGAATTTGGTGATGCTCCCCTTATCCGCCACGTCCCCAGACACACCCTGCGCGACTTTGACAGTATCCGTTTCGCTGAAATACCTAGCAGTCGCCGCGTTGTCGATGCTGAGTGTCGCCGCTTTCGACGATGTGTTGCCGCGAGACATGTGCTCCATCGCCTCGATCGATCCCATCCCGCGGTATATCTTGACTCGCTTTCCCTCGTGGTAGAAATACTCGCCAGGTGACTCAGCGGTACCAGCGAGGAGACCGCCCATCATGACCGCTGAAGCTCCGAGGGCGACGGCTTTGGCAATGTGCCCGATATTGCCGATGCCTCCATCGGCGATGGTCGGAACTCCGAATCTGGATATCGTCAACACTGCAGTCAAAAAGGTGACGTTAAGCTCACCGACTTGCGAATTCAGACACAGCGTATACGGCAGTGCCTTGCGGTCGGCCTACCGCCATGACCTCCTGCGTGATGCATATTGACCCGCTCCCCATGCCAATCCGCAATGCGTCTGCACCCGCCGCGATTAGCGGCGCCGCCTGCTCCCTGGTGACCACATTGCCAGCGATGATGTCGAGACCAGGATAATCCTCCTTGATCCATTTGATGAAGTCGATTTGGAATACCGAATTGCCCTGACTCGAGTCGAGAACTACGACGTCCAAGCCCGCCTCGACGAGAAGCTTGAGGCGCTCCCTATCTGCGGGACGAGTCCCAACCGCAGCGCCACAGTACAACTGCTTCGACGACGGAACTTTCGAGGCTAGCGGGTAATTTTGGTTCTTGAGCAGATCAGAACGTGCGACGAGGGAGAGCAGGTGGTCCTCAGCATCTACGATGGGAAGTTTTCCCTTCTTAGAGTCGCGGAGGATGGTGTTTGCTTGGTCCAATGTGATTCCAGATGGGGCCGTGACTAGATCGGTGGTCATGACGGATCGCAGGGACGCGCCGGGGTCGCGAAATTGCACATCTCGTCCGGTGACGATGCCCAACAGCTTGCCACCAAGCTTGCCCGTATCTGCGGACGTTGGCTGAGTTCTTTGAGGAGTCTTTGCGACCTACTAGTGATGGGCACACCGCAGAAGCCAAACTGTGCTTTGATATCGAGAACACTGCTCAACATGAACATGCGCTCCGTCTGACCACGTAGGCCTGAACTCACTCGCCAACACTCTGATCCGGACCAAGGCAAATTGGATCGGTGATAAACCCATTCTCATACTTCTTGACTCTCCGAACCATCGCCGCCTGCTCCTCTGGTGTGCAGTTGTGGTGAATGACCCCTAATCCTCCATGCAGAGCGAGCGAGATGGCCATTCGGTCCTCTGTCACAGTATCCATTGGTGAACTCAAGAAAGGTGTGTTGAGAATGATATTTCGTGTGACCCTGCGGGAGCTTAGCCATCAATCTTTAGGTCCGCTGCGGGAAAATAACTGACCTCGTCTGTAGGGAAACCACAGAGGCTGGGAAGGAGATATGACCGGGAAGCATGAGGAAGTCGTTATATGTCAGTCCGCCATTCTTGCGGGAATCCATCAGCTCGGAGAGGGACAGGCCGTCGCCTCGGGGATAAGAGTCGAGGAACGAAATGGCTTGATCTGGGCGAACGAAGGTGTTCTCGGGAGAGCGGGGTGGGACGTTGGGGTTGGCGGACGAGCTGGCATGGTTGTGACCGTGTCCGTTTGCGAGAACGGCGGGTGACATATCGAAGGGATGAGATAAGTGCGATGGGAGATGAAAAGGGCAATGTACAACTCGCTAGAAAACGGTGGTCTTGACAAGAGAATCACTTTATAAATTTCGACAGAGTAACCTCTGATCGTCCCCGAGTAGTGCCGACTTTCAGGTTGGAAACGATGACAAAGATGAAATGCGAGGCAGAGGAATGGCGAGCGCGTACGCAAAAAAGCTAACCGACGCGCAAAACTGATGATGACGTGGTCTTGGTTATCGCCATCGAGCCCGGCACGAAAGCCTGGTGCGCTCCTCCTACTCAGGCATTATTGATAATCGCTGATGAATGGGTCCTAGTCGTCTTTCTGTACGACTGTATTTATCCCAGGAGCAAGCGCTGATCAGAAAAGTCATGGTGGTCCCGGAGGAACCGCTGGGTCAGCGCAAACCGTCTCTTTCGATCCGCAGGATCGTCCTCTTCTCTCAAAGAGGGGCGGGCAAAAGCACACCGTGAGCTTGACAGAACATTCCTGGTGCAGCAGAGTTGACGGCTCAGACCGGCCGACTTGAGGGAAAACACCACTTGGGACCTGGGTGATCCTCCTCGCATGCTGCTCTGGCGACGTGACTAATCGGTGGACTCAGTCGCCGACATCGAGAAGATCAGGGAGACAGTGGGCATCGACAAGTGGATGGTCCTCGGCGGATCATGGTATGCTTCATTTGCCCCCGATACACTCGCCGTTCAAGAGACATTCGGCTTCATTTGGAACCCTGTAACATCTGGCTGACCTGCTCGCAAGGGGCTCGACTTTGTCTCTCGCATACGCGGAAACCCATCCCGACCGATGTATTGCCCTGATTCTCCGCGGCATATTCCTCTGCCGCAAGAGCGAGCTCGACTGGTTCTACTCCGGGGTCGGGACGCGAGGTACGCGAGATCCGCCTTCATCTTTGCTTCATACTGATCGGGGCGTCATCCCGATCGTCGCCTTTGAAGAGTACTTCCCGGAAGAATGGTATGCCTTTACCTTCCCTCTTCTGAGTCTTGATGAAACAAGGCGAAGGGAGGCCTTCGAATCCCTTATACCACCTTCCGACCGATCAGATATGATCGGCTCGTACTACAAGCTCATCACCTCCGAAGACGATGCGGTCAGCTTGAAGGCTGCAGAAGAGTGGACTCGATGGGAGAGCAGTGTTTCCCACCTGTACCCAGAACCCGAACAGCGTGCGAAGGTGGATGTCGCCCTCAAGTGGGCTAGGTGAGTGCGCCACAGTCAGGAAAGAAACGGAGGAACGTCGTGCCCTACGCCCGCCTCGCGCTTTGGGTCCCATACCGGAAGAAACGGCGAGCAAAATGCTGATAAACCGGTTTATCGCAGGGCGCATTCGAGGATCGAGTGTCTTTACTTCATCAACACAGTAACCGCCCTCCATACGTGAGAATGGAGCGAACAATTGACGATATAATAGATATGGATGCCAGAAGGGCACGGGATCAGCGAAGAGCAGATCTCCTGGATGTAAGCTACCTCTCTGATCATCGGTACTTACCTGACTTTACTAGCCGTCATATACTGCAAGGAATACAAGGGCGTTACGACTTGCTCTGTCCTGTACATCTTCCTATTGCATCCTTTACCGTCTACGGCTGACCTCAGACAATATAGCCTCGGGTAGCTTGGCAGCTGAAGAAGGCGTACGGAGACAACCTCCAGTTGCGATACGTCGACGCGGCGGGACACTCTGCCGCTGAACCGCCAACAGCGAGGCGCTGGCCGAGGTGAGTGTTTTTCTTGTTGGTCACGCCTCGTGATTCTGAGATGAGCTCGCTATATAGGCCATGGACCAGCAAAAATCGCTCTGAGATTGACAATAAACAGATGCTTGGCACCGCTGCAGCTGGCGAGCTTATACATCTGCTGCCGGAGGACTCGCCTCATTCGGCGTAGTGCACCTTGTATGCAAACATTGGAAGGCAGATGACAACTGACAGATTCCGAATCTCAAAAAGCTGCACAACCCATGCTTCCGTCTCGCAGATCCCGTGCCTGACCTCCACCTCCGGCAGCAAATCGCTCCTGTTTTCCCCTCGAATGTCGTCATCTATGGGACTAAATCTAAATCGTCCTCGGCAACTAGTGCTCTGATGTCAGTAATCCCTTTCGACGGCCGAGAAGAAGCCGGCCTGAGGTAAGCGGCAGGATGACCTATATATAGCTCAGTCACCCCGTCATTCTTTCTTTCCCGTGGCAAAGCAGATTTTCGCAAACAGCCATCCGCCAAAATGATTGCTGCAAACGCCCTCTTCGCCCTCGCTGGCCTCCTGACTTCGGTCGCTGCCGTCCCCGCCCCGATCCCGAATGGTGGCGTTGATGTCCGACCCAATGATACCGCACCTGTGTACCACACCATGTCGGACTGTACGTCTCCTCTGTCTGCCTGGTGTACACACTCTTGACAGTAGTCGCAGTTGACTTCCAGTCGCTCAATCTTGCGTTGAACCAAGAATGGATCGAGCTCGACCTGTTCAACTACGGTGTCGCCCGATTCTCCATGGAGGAGTTCGCCGCCGCCGGACTCGGACCAGACGATGTCTCCCTGATCAACTTCATGGCCGACCAGGAAGTCGGCCACTCCATCCTGCTCAGCAACATCCTCTCCTACGGTGGACGAGCTGGCGCACAGCGATGCCAGTACGCGTACGACTTCAACACCGTCCGGGACTTTGTCAATTTCTGCCAACGCCTGACTCGGTGGGGCGAGTCTGGAGTCTATGGTTTCATCTCTCACCTCGACTCCCGCCCCTCAGCTCAACTCCTCTTGCAGTCCATCACGACCGAGGCGCGTCAGCAATTGATCTTCCGCCAGTTCTCGGGCGCTCATCCTATGCCCGTCTACTTCGAGACTGGTATCTCGCAGTCCATGTCCTGGTCCCTGCTCAATCGATACATCGTGTCCTGCCCCGCCGAGAACCCGAAAATCGAGTGGCCGATCTTCCCGTTCCTCAGCGTCACCAACGAGCCTGACCTCCTCGTCGATGGATACCTCGCCAACATCACTCACAACCGCACATCACTGTCCGTACCGGGTAGGGTGGTGACCATGTCGTGGGAAGCGCCGGGCATGGCTGTCAGCTACAACAACTCGTACAACACCTCCATCGGTGGTCTCGTCAACACCTCGGTTCCCATGGTGAGTTGCCCAACTCCACCCCCTTCTCCTGTTTTTTCCCCTGCCTGATCCCCGCGTGTCGGTCCGCGCTGAATCCCGGGGTTTCTCCAGTATGCCGCATGGATCTCTCAGCTCAACACCACGTACACCCCTCTCAATCTGACATCCAACTCGACAGGGACCACCATACAACCTGGAGGTGTCGTGTTCACTGGGACCGACGATTCAATCGTGAATGGGACCATGTTCATTGCTCTCACGGACACCGACCTCTACGTGACCCCGTACAACCTTTCGCTGCTCAACGACCACATCTTCGCATTCGGTCTGTACCAGGCGGATTAAGCGCAAGTCACGGTGCACGTGGAAACCAGCAGCAGTGATGCGAACATTGAACCCGGACAATAATCTCTATGCACCACAAATCTATGCACAAGCCTTCTATGCACAAGCCGCATCTTATGATGTGAAAGCGATTGAGAAGCGGTGCGCGCACCGTGTGTTTGAGATTTCCTTGATCCTCATCCTGTTTGCTACATTTCCGCCCACCAAGACTTTTCGTTGGTATGGACGATCCACGACGCCTCCCCGCATTGGATGATCTAGTCATCCGCATCGCCACCGAATCTCAAAAGGATGCGTTCGACCATGCGACTCACGAGGGGTTCCCCCCTAATGTACAATTCGAGGCACGTCGAGACGGCAGCAATCCCCACCGGTCAAGCTTGACACTTCGCAGATGCGGCGGCCTGCCGTCATTACAATTTGCATAGATGGGCCTTACTCGTCGCACGCTCGATATATATGCTGGTAGGGGAAGCTCGACTCGACTTGGACACCTCTGAGATGTTCGAAGGGTACTTGTTGAAATCCGATGATCTGGAGGGAGAACTTTTTCCTTTTGTGGGGACGACGAGGAAGGATGCGTTTGTCAAAGAGCATGATGGGCCGGTCCGTCGTGCTGTGGTGTATGGCGGGGGCCCTGCAGTCTCACCGAAAAGATACCAAAGTGAGTTGGATCCGTCGGT
>JAABUK010008705.1_pt1 | contig 14131 bp, 21 predicted proteins | sample 5559141 | NCBI WGS metagenome assembly JAABUK01 (sample SAMN10711869, study PRJNA513367) | rock metagenome | isolation source: Antarctica rocks | place: Antarctica: Victoria Land, Pudding Butte nord | collected 2016-01-03
ACATGTCGTTAGTCGGGACCGCACCTGGAGAAGGGGAACGACGGAAAGTGAAGAAGGGGGTTAAAGAGGTATTTCATCAGGATATAGACGTGATTCGGTTGAGGAGGGAGGAAAATACCCCGTGGGTATTGGAATCGGGTCAACCGAGGGATGGGGCTGGGATACCTGAACATTGGGTGGGGAGGATGATGGAACCTTCCGCGATGCCGACGGTGTTGCTTATTAATGATGGGAGGAACAAGGGGTTCTCGGTGGTCACGCTAGGGAGGACGTATCGGTTCGAGCCGGAGAGACCGTTCAAGGTGCTAGATCCGGATGCCGCTCACAAGCTTGTATGTCGCCAAGATCTTACCAAGCTTGAATATGGGCCATACGCTGATATGCACAGTTTGAGCATCAGGCGAAATACAAGATCCACGACCGATGGGCTCAACGCGAGGGAGGACCATCAATCGTAGCGGGCCCGAGCGAGCCGCGGATGGAGGTTGAAGGGGAGATGCAAGTCAAGCAAGAGGAACGGGCAATGAGAATGGAGCATAGGATGCGAGCTGCGAGGGCTCCCAATCAGCCTCGGATCAAGACGGAGAGGTTTGACGACGATTCCAGGCGGGAAGGGCGGCAGACTGAACGAGTAGGTGCAGCTCGCTTGACTGAGCTGACGATCAGGGACTGGAAGGAGGAGTGGACGAAGAGCTTGACTACGATGTCAACGATGATTTCCAGGATGACGAGGAGAATAACACGTTCTACCGGAACGAGGATGAGGAAGAAGAGGCCAAACTCCAGGATGTGAGGCGGTTGAGCCAGGCCGAGCTTACTTTGTAGGAACGGCTGAAGAAGGAATTCCGCCTCGCCAATGCGAATGTGGGAGATAAGCCGCAGATCGATGAGGACGAGGACGGCGAGGGTGACCTGTTCGGCGACAACCTGAACCAGGAGGGCAAGAAGCTGAAGAGGATGATGAGGAAGCGCTTGAATGGGCAAGCGGATGATCTCTTCAGCGAATCAGATTCGGTGGGTATAGCCTTTCGACAGTGCGTCAGAGCTGATCAAGGGCAGGACGAGGAATCACCGGATGCCGAGACCGTCAAGGCCGACAAAGACAAGGACAAGGAGAAAGACAAGGAAGGGCAGAAATCCGTCCCGCCATCGGCTGAACGACCTTCAAGACCGCCTTCGCGAGGTCCTACAACAGGTCGCGGTACCTCGTCACCGACCGGACGCCGCAGCAACCCTCTTCCGACCTCTGGGAAGGCGAGCACCGCTCCTCCTGGCTCTGGGTCCGCCCTGCTCGCTCAACGCGCTGCCAGCCGCGGAGCAAGTCCACACCGAAGTCGACAGCCGAGTCCCCTCAACCGCAGAGCCACCAGCCCCGAGACCGGAAACGGACGAACTGTGAGTCCAGCAACCTCCGCAGGAGGTACCAGTCCGCCTGCTTCTGGTCGAGCTACCACGCCCACTTCCACTGCTCCCGCCGAACCCAAGCAAGGGAAACGCAAGACCACATCGGAGTCGCCATTCAAAGACGACCCCTCCTCTTTCGCGCAAAAACGCAAACCATCCCCCAGCCCGTCCGCTCCAGGCGGTAATCGAGATCGAAAGAAGAAGAAATCCGCATGGACGACGCCCACCCCAGCCGGACCTGATATAGCCCCATTCCCGGGAATGATCACCCAATCCGATGTGCTCGCTTGGTTCAAGCGGCAAGGCGGGGTGAGTGTACCCATGAGCGTGACGATATCGGAGTTCAAACAGCGGATCGTGGACGCGGGCGCTAGGAAGGAGGATAATCAGAAATTGTTCTTGCATTGGGTAGGGGCGGTTACGGTACCGGAACCGGGGAAGAGGTTGAGGTTGAAGGAGGGTCTGTGAGGGGTGAAGGGGTCTAACATGGTCTTGGGGCCGTGGAGGAGCATGCATTGTCTCCCTGTTTGTTGGCGGCGCAAACCGGGAGGTGGGTACACTCAAAGGACTGGGAATCCGAGACGCGGTTATGAGAGAGAAAGCGCTGTTAGACCCTCGGACATACGACTAGAATTCGCATTCTTGGCATTCTCCACAACAAATACTCATCCAAGGGTCTCACGACCGGCCAGAACGTTCTTGGTTTACTCCTCTCCCGGCTTGAATTCGGCTACCCATGCATCGGCGATTCCCTTTCTCATCCGTGACGTCTTCGATGAAGCGATACCATTCGTCCTGTTGTGACCAGCATGAAACGAGATGCCCCATTTCCTTTCCTTCTGATCGCTCTTCTCGATTAGCACGTCCTCCCTTTCTCCATCTGTGATATTGAGGATGGCCAGTAAACCGCGAGCCGAAACGCATATCGTGATCATACCACGACAACATAGTTTGTCCTGCCACACTTCGCCCTGTAACTAAGGAAGCTGACGAGTATAGAGTAAAGTCGGTGGGCGAAGTCCACTCCCCGGATCTACCACTTCGTATGAACTTGTCCCTCGTCTCCATTCCCAGTGACTGATGGATGCCACTGAGCAAAATGACGTCCCTCGCAAACGAGCTCTTTCCAGACGCAACCAAGATTGGCTTCCACGTCCCACCATTCACGTCCAAAGACCATCTCCGTATGCACGTCTTCGGCGGCGAGACGAAAGACACGTGGAGGGCTCGGTACGGATATCCGATCTCGAGGCGGTGTGGGACGGTGAGAAGAGTAGCAGTTTGGTTCGTCAGTGGCGATCAGGCCAAGACTATCCTAGGGTCGGGTGGGTGGATTGCGTTTTGGCCGAGTCGTGGGATGGGTTCACGGGCGGAAAGCATTCGAGGTAGGTGCTTGCATGCATCACTCGGGCATGGGAATGTCCCTGATCGAAGACTTCCGATGCAGGCCTCGCAGATCCATTGAAGCGGAGGGACGCTATCATCAGTCTGTCAGAAAACCGATAACACGAATCCGTCATCGGCTTCAGTCCACTCGTGTCCGACTACGGGAAGACTGCGGCTTCGACCGACCCGCCTACACTTTGGCCTCTTCCACTACGCCAGCGGTCATCGCGATGCCGCAAGCTCATCAGATTCTGAGTAGACATTCGTCGGCACCTGATTGAAGACTGAAGAGCCATCGAGTTGACCTTCCTTTCAGATGGAAACCGTTGGGTGAATGGAGGAGATCATGTTTCGAGCTACCGCGACCTCATGATATCCCTTCAAGAAGTTCGCCTTCATGCACAACGCAGGCGCACCTCCAAGTTTTGTTGGACTGCGCCCTTCAGTTGCTGACAATCAAGTCATTTGAGTAAGCAAATCTGGTTCTTCAAAGCCCTGTCCCTCAGACCAGCCAGCACATCTACAACCCATGGACCGCACGATGTCCACTCCCGCGGAGCCATTTCTTCAGGTTCAGGTTGACCCGAATCCCAATTCCAGCACTGACATACTCAACGACCCATCTTATCACCCTCATACTGACGAGAACAAGACGGAACAGCTCACAGCGCCCATTATCGAGCGCACCGCGCCATTGCCCGCCGTCCGACGTGCCACGAAACAGTGTGTGCTTGGGTATGTCCCTAATCCGGATACTACGCTTATAGCAGCCGTCTCTGCCGCTCTCGTAACGAGGAGAAACCCTGCAAGTTCTGCACCCTCACCGAGGGATAAACGGCTTCGACGTCATATATGAGGTCCGTCCTGCTCCTTGAACCGTGCGAATGTCGGACTGACGAAGATCAGGACGACGAGCTGATCGCTTTCTACCAGTGGTGCGTTTTGCTGTCCCGCCTTGATATCGTGTGGAGGTTGACGTGTGAGAAATAGGAAGCCGCAAGCTGAGATTCATATCGATCATCCCGCGAAAGCATAGCGAGCTGTTCCCTTCTCTTCTCGCTCGAAGCTGATAGATCTCGAGTCGTGGGCGTAAGCTACCTCACTGACTCAGACAGGCCTCTCCGTTTGTCCTATCCATTGACATCACCAGGCACTGATGCGGCTCTGAAGTGAGCAAGATGATCGCCCTTGGCACCGAGCTCGCGCCAAAATCCTTCAAGATGGGTTTCCACATTTCCCCATTCACGACGATAGATCATATCCACCTACATGTTCTCGCGGCCGCACTGAGACCCAATCCCAAAACTTGGATAGGGTATCCAGTGTGGGAAAAGCGCCACGGAGGGAAGGGGTGGAGTATTTTCGTCAGCGCTGAGCAGGTGGAGAGTATCCTTGGACGAAGGGGACGTGTACGTGTGTGGCCGAGCTTTCGAATTAGGCTATGCCTTCATTCGACTCCAGGTCGCTGGTTCACGCTTTTGCGCATTGACCAAGATCCTCCACTGCTGTACGCTCCTAAGCGTACTGGCATACTTCCTAGCCAGTGTCGGACTCAAGGCTGTGCGACTGCTGGCACGGTATTTGGACAGAACTAGAAGCATCTTATTCACTCATTATGCTAAGTTGAAGAATATCTAATTCAAATTTAGCTTAGTCTTTCATTTCGTTAAGTTTGATTTTCTTAACTTCGTGGACGGGCTGAATAACTCTCAAGCTTAAGCAAAATATTGGGATCATGCTAAGGACGAAAGGGTGATGAGGGTCTCGTAGAATCACTCGTTACATCTCTTCTCATCTCTCCTCGATCTCGTAAGGAAGTCTTGAGTCCGCCTGACATTTTGGACGGATTTGCTTGACCCGCCTAGTACTGGCCAGACTGGTTGAGCGCCTGCTCAGCCTGGTTCTGAGCGTCCCTTTCGGCCCTCTCTTTGTCGTACATGTCGAGGCCTGCCCGAGTCAGCGAGATTTCAATTCGAACGAGTGGAGTGAGGGGACCCACCCTTGGTCTCAAAGAGCCTGTCGACCTCGACGGCGGCGAGACCGGCAATGATCTCCTTGGCCCTGGCGTGCTGTTCGGGGGCGGAGGAGACGTTGGCGAGGGAGGAAGGGACGAGGTAGGACGATGAACAGAAGTATGGGAGTCGGTGAGGTGAAGAGGAGAGGTGAAATCGTCGCGTCAGCTACAGGCTTGACAGGCGTGCCTAAACTCACGCTAGGCGGCTTCCCGTTCTGCGCGCAGTGTTTCTCATAAGCCTTCATCGCCTCGTACCCGGCGGCACCGCTACGTACGTGTATCAGCGTAGTGCCTCACTGGCAGTAGCGACTTGAAACGTACCCGATGAGCTCGTGGGAGAGGGCCGCCTTGTGGTTTTGGTTGTTCGGGTCGACGCCGCTGCGGAGGATATCAGTGGTCGCTCAGTCAAGTGTGACGTAGAAGGGTCGTGGATTAAACGGAGTCATGTAGGATCGGAGAACGTGCTCGACGGAATGATGCGGTGGTGAGAGGGGTGAGGAAAGGATGGCTCACTAGACCTGGTCGCGGCCGGACGAGTCGTTGTTGAAAAAGTCGAAGAGACCTGAGCGGCATCAGCGGGTGGAAGACAAGGGTTTATTTGGGGCGGTCCGAGCTCAAGGAAGATGAAGAGGACGTCGAGCTGGGTGCTAAGTTGGTTGTGACACTCACCCATGCTGTCTTGTCTTGGTAGATTCGTAAAAGTGTTTTCGTCGGGTCGTAAAGTTCACTGGATCAAGAGAAAGAAAGAGGAAGCTGCGAGTGGAATGCGCAGTCTTATATCAAACCGCTCCATCAGGGCCTCGAGGCGAAAGGATACCCCTGGACCAGGAATAGAATCCTGGACCCTATGGTTCCTGTCACATCAATACGTCATCAAATCAGCGGATCAATTCAACGGGGGGGACACCTGACGTCTTTGTCGCACAGGCAGGGTCTTCATTCTTCCCCTTCACCTGAATCAAGCTGGACAAAGGGTCTCTTGGCCAGGTTAAGGAAACGTCACCTCGTTTCGGATGCTTGACCAAAAATCGTGCCTGATTGATTGTGGATCCGCTCCGAAACGATCTCGCTGACGACAGACAGGCTCGAAACTTCACCGGAATGAGATGAGCGACATTGACAGACGTAAGAAACTCATGGCATCCACGTATGACCTCAGATTGAGCTTATTGTCAGCTCCACTTGCCAGGATTGACCTGCCATGACCACGCTCAAACCCGACAACCTCGCCCGCTTCCACTCCTCCCGGCCTTACAACTTCTTCGACCCGCAAATCCTCGCTCTCCATGAGGAGCGGTACGCCCTTGTCCGGGCACTGAACGCTACGACCGATTTGGAGAGTCGAGAAAAGGCGGCGAAGGCGCTATTCAAGGCTTTTGGGGAGGGGTGTGTGTTGGCGCTGCCTATCTGGGTCGAATGGGTGAGTCGCTCACTCTCCTGGATTGATTTGTTTGGATAGTGATGAGGTGATTCTTGTGGTAGGGGAATCATACGAGTATAGGGAAAGAGGCGTATCTCGGGCCGAACGCTACCATCCTCGATACCGGATTGGGTACATCAATCCCCAAGAGACGTCTCTAACGGACTGACAGGAGAGTAGTCACGATTGGAGACCGCACCCTCATTGGACCCTCACTACACACAGCAACCGTGATCCACCCACACGACCCCTCCATCCGCCTCGGCACCCTCGGCCTCGAGACCAACCGACCAATCAGCATCGGCGACGACGTCTGGATCGGGGCGAACGTCACTATCACACCTGGGGTGAGTATCGCGGATAAATGTATCATCGGGGCTGGGAGTGTTGTCACGAAGAGTACCGGGGAGGGGGAGATGTGGTTTGGGAATCCGGCGAGGAGGATTAGGAGGGTTGAGGAGGGGGTGGATAAGATTGATTGGGATGAGTAGAGGCGACGCCGACTAGATGATTGAGCTCAGACAATGTCGTATGAAAAGTCATGATGTCATGATGTCTTCGGTCTATCTGGCTGTGAGATCAGGGGACCCTCTCCCCATCCTCCAGGAGCACCGCCGAGATCCCAACCTCCAATTCCACCGATACCGACCCAAAGCTCCTCGATTGCGCTTCGTAATCGTCCAGGAATAGTTTTCGGGTGGTATAGAGGGAGATACTCCGTAACCATGAAGTGTATTGTTCCAGCGAGAAGGCCAACGATATACCCTGCTGCTACTTGGAAGGGCGAGTGGTACAGTAGATGCCATCTGAAACGTATCAGCTTCAGTTCACGGCGGTATTTTCCAACCCAAATGTCTCACCTAGAATACGATACCAGTACCGACCACAGTCCCAACCCTCCAACCCATACCCTCGCTCTCCACCTCCTCACCATCCCTACCCGTCCCCCAGCGTCGTGATACCGTCTCCCAACCGTCCCCCAGTACCCGAGCCCCCAAGCCACCAGGAAACCCGCAGCCTGAGCATGACTACTGGGCATACCATACCCCTCCCCCACCTCGCCATATCCCAAATACGGTCTCTCCGCCTTCCACACCCTCTTAAGCACCAGGTTGAATACCTCGTCAACAATTTGGCCGGAAGAGAGGAAGAGGATCGTGAGGCGACGAGTGAAGATAAGGAGGGTGAGGTAGGATACGAAGAGGAAGATTGGGGAGAGGGAGAGGAGGGAGAGTGGGATGGAGAGGGGGTGTTGGGGGTCGTAGAGGATATGAGTGAGGGCGAAGGATTTGAGAGAGGGGAGGGAGGAGGCTGGGTCGAGGGCGCCCATGACGAAGGTACCGAAGTGCTGGGCCAACGCGCATATACTTTACGGTACGTAGAGAAAGGAGCGATTCGACGTGAAATTAGCCACGTGTCGTCTTCTTGTTTCATGACGTGGCATACCGAGGGGGAACTTCGCCGAATCCGCCTCGGGGTCCGGCGAAACTCTCTGCTCGGCGTTTTGGTTTCCGCTCTATAACCGTTCCCTTCCATTAGAGGTTTCTAACAACCATCGAAGAGGAGGCAAAATGGTACGTCTGCGTGTCCGCTCTCAGCTCTTGAGCTGTGGATCAGTAATTATGATGCGCTGACGAGACCCTTCACAGACGAAAGTACGTTCGCCGTCCTTCATCCCTCCTACCCCACCTCCTTCGACAACCCCCCTCTATCGTCCAAACGGATGATACCAGGACCAAGCTGACCTGATTCTTCTTTCCGTACCGTAGGGTACACCCTCCTTGTGAGTTACTCCGTCTTCGGTCAACTCCCCGCTGCAGAGCCGGTGGTCACACCTCGGACATTAGCTGACTTCCATCCCCTCCCAGCGGTAAACGTCACTCGAAATCGCACACGCTGTGCAAGCGATGCGGTGATCGCTCGTTCCATAAGCAGAAGCACCGTGAGCCGCTTCAATCGACTAGCGATGACACAACTGACCAAGTCTCATCATCCCTTCTTCGCGACGTCCCTCTTCTCCCACTCCCATATCGCTGCTCTACTGTCGGTGTATGGGGATGTTGAACAGAGTGCGCACAATGCGGATACCCACTCGCCAAGATGAGGAGCTACAACTGGGGTCTTAAGGCGAAGAGGAGAAAGACGACGTGGGTTCAGCTCCTTTCCCCTCCGACTCCAGCTCATTATCTCCTTCCTCTCCACTGCCCTCCTGGCCTCGCTTCACCTTCCCTTCTTCGCCTCTCCCTTCTCCTTCTCTCTCACTCTCCCGCTCCCTGACTCTCTGCATCCCCGACGTCTCCCTCGCTATGCTCGACCGATAGCGGAACCGGCCGGATGGCGCATCTCAAGTCCGTCAACCGCCGCTTCAAGAACGGTTTCAGGGAGGGGACCGCGGCGGTGAAGAAGGCCAAGGCGGCGACTACCTAGGTTGAGCTAGCGGGATGCGAATGATTGGCCACTGCGGAGCGCTTCATGCGTCATTTTGTAATAATACAAGTCTAATCACCATCGAGATCATTACAGACAATTGAAGGGGCTGGACGGCGGAGGACGAAAAGAGATTTTGGCGCTAAGAGAAGCTATTTATCGCTCGTGAGGGCCTTGTAATTATTGGGACAGACGATGGGAGTCCCGTCGCAGATCACGGGACATCCCATGACGAGATTACCTAGAGCTGAGACTGGACCTGATCCCTGATCGCTAGTCGCTGGTCAGGGGTGGGGGGATTAAGGGGTCACGATCACGACGTTTGTGGTCGACAAAGGCTGAGGACAGCCTTTGTGGTGATCCGATCCTATCACTCGACAGAAGCACTTCGAATCAGACGAAATACTGCAATAAGAGTTCAGTGGTGCAGTCTGAATCTGATATCGGGCAAAAGGCGAAAAGTGAGGAGGTCAAGGTGCTCGTAACGGGCGGCGGTGTGAGTTTGAGCCTGTCTGTCATCGAGCCACCCGTGTCCTCTCGGCAGCGAAGACTTGGACTCCAGCTGAATCGAATGGAAAGCCCTCTATACTGACCACGTCTTACCAGCTATGGGGAGGCCGTACCGAGAAACCTCCGATCCAAATCGTCTCCTCCCTCCCGTCGACAATCTCCCTCTCCGAGAGCAGTGGTGACCACCCCACTCGCATCCGACTGATCAACCACACGTGAATACGTGTCGCCTGCGCCTCTGCTGCAGCAGTTATCTTACGACTCACCGCGACCCACAAGCCCCATCTCGTCCTACACCTTGGCACGGACGATGCTCTCGGTTCTTATAACATCGAGCAGAGCGCACCTCGCCTCGCCTCGCCGCGGCTTCACGTCTTTTGACGTCGATGGCAATCAATGGTCTGACGAGCTCAGCGAGGATATCTGGCCAAGCGCAGGATTCCCAGACAAGTTGCCCCAGTACCCTGTACGTGGAGGAGGTGAAGAGGCGGTGTGAGGTTGTAGAGGTCAAGTTGAAAGCCAGTGATGAAGTTGGGACCGAACTTTGTGCCTTCACTTTCTATACCACTCTGGCGAAGTATGAGCACGCGGACAAGGTTGGGAGGAAACCCGTGTTGTTCCTCCATATTCCCGTTTGTCCGACGGAGGAGGATCTGGGGAGGGGCAAGGACTTTACGATCAGGATCATAAAGAGTATGGTGGGTATATGGCTGGAGCGAAACGACATAAATTAGCTAGTAATAGTAGTTAGGCGAATGTCACATTAAAATCTCGCGTCGTGCGGACAGATCGGTGTGATGAGAAGTGCGGGAATCGGTGGGTGCGCCAAGGATCCCCCCGCTGAAAAGGGAGTAGGCAGTGGAACCAGTCAGAGCGGAAACTGTCAAGCCATCCGCTTGTACGGTGGTCAAATGACGCTCATCGCCTAACTTCTTGTCAGCCAAGTCCGAACGAAGGATGCGCAGCTCACCGAACAGCTCGAGCAGGCTGACGTGTGGACCGGTCCTCGATCGACCACGAGATCGTTGAGCACTTCGAATTGCTCAACCGGCCTGCTTGAAAAACATGATGTCCTTGTCCTTCCCCTCGGCTGCGGGATTTAGCATCGGCCCTGTTGGCCCCTCCAGCGCTTCCCATCCACCGCGGTCCACTTGGCTCATCAAGATTTCGCCGCCAGGCCGCTTAATCGCCTTGCGCTGTCTACCACCGTCGCCAAGAACCAGTGTCGTTTCTTCCGGGGCTATCGCCCGGTAGACTGTGCAGGTGAATCGCATGCGGAGGTTGACGCGGATGCCGTCGTCGACGACCTTGTCCATGGTCACTTTGTATGTGGCGAAATCGAAGTTCGTGAGGAAGCCGAGGGATCCAAGGGCAAAGGGAAGAACAGGCGGAACGATCCGTTGGCTGCGGGCTGTTAGCTACGCGGACCTTCAATATCGGATACTAACAAGAGCCAAGATGTAAAGAGTATCGTCCCATCTCCACCAAGCTAAGAGCGATATCAACGGACACTTGCCATCACTTGACGGAACTCACCGTTACCACGAAATCGAACAAGTGTGGCGAGTTCGAACACAACTCGCTCGTCCAATACCGTAACTGGCCCATCCTTCTGAAGCCGCCTCGGCAGGTCGCCAAAATTCCTCTCCGAGGGGTACGTCGAAGGGCATTCACGGAAGCCGAGGACGAGCTTCGCCTTCGGAATACCGGCTTGAATAGATTGGGATGATCCCTCTGCAAGCCCGGCGGCATCGAAGCGCTTGGACATACGCAATTGAGCGTCGACGAAGACCACCATTCCCCTATCGCCGTTCTTCTCGTCAACGAACAGGCCTGTTGGCACAGTCTGGCGAGGAGGCAGGTTACTTCTGCATGAGGCAGAGGGCGAGTTCGCGGGTGAGCTGGATGAGTCGGTTATCTCGGGCTTTCGTAACGATGAGCACATGTTGAATGCGTGAGCGGACCGTCGTGCGGCCTGAACAGATCAGCAGCCACCGGGCATGATGAGGACTGGACGCACCCAGCTGCTTGCTCACCTCCCGCACGCCCTGTACGGTCTCTGCGAGTTGTCTTGTCAAACTCCCCCCCTCTTCGCGCTCGTCTATCAAATCGCCGTCCAGGATCGCACTACCCATACCATTGATGCTGGATTGGTCAGTGTCGTAGCCATTCGTGGAGCCTTCTTTCGTCGGTGAAGTGACTCGAGAAGAACCAGGGGGCTGGGAAGGCGAATGCGATGGTTGGAGAGAATGACGCCGATGATTCTGAGGAGGGAGGCACGGATGATGCGCGTGCGAGGTATGATGAGTGTGCTGTCGAGATGAAGTCCCTACGTTCTGGAGCTGGCGAGGCTGTGAATGACCATGGGAGTGCTGAGGATGATTTGATATGTTCTTGACCAGCCAATCCTGGAGCGAGCCGTGCCGATCAAGATGGGAGTGAATGATGCATGGCGAGTTTTCTGTGGTTTGGTTGGTCGCGGGCAGGGTAGCGGATCTTACGGCATGAGGAGCAGGTATCGGTTCTAGGTCCACAGTTACGGATGGTTGAATGCGCGATAGAGGTGAAGGGGGACGTTTCGAGTTCGGCTGGTGGACGGGACGGGGACTGTGGTGTTGGAGGGACGAGCGGTGTTGAGCTACGGGGTCGGTGGGGATTCAGGCGATGATGATGTGGTCGGAGCTTTGCTGGTGGAGATATGAATGCCGTCGGACTTGGATGTACCGTTGCTCATGGTGAGTGACAACCCGAGCAGATGCCTGTGTCGAAGATTAGGAAGACGTGCGAAAGTTCACGAATCCGATTCTTGATCGGGAAAGGTGATCAAGGAGTAGCGGGCTGAAGGTGAAGCGAGCTTGATCTGAATCACTGGCAAGCGCGTTGAAGAATTTGGTGGTAGAGGCCGCTGAAGCTCCTTCCTTACATGGAAGCTTCACGTTCGTTCGGAGTCGGACTTGGAGGTATGCAACCAAATTCCCCGCCAAAGCGGTCGCGCGTACCCAGCTTTGCGGGAGAGACGTCCACCTATCGTCTTCAAGGCTGAATGATTCTGAAATTCGATATTGCGTTGGTAGAGGGTGAGTATATGGCCAATTCGATGGGTATTTCTCGCTGACCGAGCCGAAGATCGTCATCAAATGTGGAGGGATGAAATAACTTGGGCAGTATACCCCGTGATGTCACAATCGACCGCGCCTGTATTCGCGTTTCTGCTTCTTATAGTTACTCATGGGCTGATCTTGGGAGAGCGATTTGCGTGGCTGACGGCTAGGGCGGCGCTCATGATGAAGTTGACATCCCTCGCAATCTCTGCAACGAGCAGTGCAACGATCAACGAGACACAACAATCTCATCACAACCTTGGCCCTATGTATGGCATGCTCGCCGTCAACCCCCCATCAACCGGGATGGCCTGTCCGTTCACATAAGACGAATCATCTCCACATCATCAGCCTCGCTCTCATCAGCTCCGTCAAACTCACTTGACGCAACGAACAATGCCACATGAGCGACCTCTACGAGAGCTATTAGAACTGTTAAAGAAACGTGGAGCCGACATACCAGCAGCCATAGCCTGCCGGATCAGCGGGTTCAACACTCCAATTTTGTTATCCTTCCCCGCCATTCTAGCCAAGTGTACAGTTGCCCTGGTCATGTCCGTCTGTAGAAATGTCAGATTGAAGTTACAGAATGGTGACCCACTTCGATGAATCCGGGGCAAATAGCGTTGACCAGCAGGTTTTGCCCCGACAGCTCGTATGACGCCGTCTGAGCCATGGAGATTACCGCCGCCTTGGAGGCGGAATACGCAATCGGTCCTCCATCAGCCTTGAGGCCGGCGACTACCAGTCGTTAGAGGGCGGGCTTTCGGGATGAAACTCGGCGTACCTGATGCGGTAGGATGATCGAACCGCCGGGGATCGTCTTGCCTTTCTCGACGCAGAGTTTGGGCCATTGCAGGAGACGCATATTTGATTGCCAGAAAAACACTGACAAGCCTGTAAGCTCGACGTGATAAAGTCACGGTGAGAGCCTACTTCAGCACATTGATCCGCATGACCTCGACGAATTCTTCTGCCTCAATCTCGGCAGATGGGCGATACACGCCTTTCATGACGTACGCCGTCCTCTCCTCTTCCCAAGCGTCTGGCTTCAGGATGGGGACCTGGATCTGCGCGATCCCGGCGTTCGCGAAGAAGAAGTCTAGATGGCCCTCCTCGTTCATGGCTCTGTCGACCAGAGATGAGATAGCGGCGGGCGATGCGGCGTCGGCTTTTATTGTGGTGATCTGGCTCATCAGTCTCCACCTGGTAAAATTGGGAATGGACTAACTTTGGTGGATGGGAAGGATTCCGAAGGGTTTCGGCGAGAGGAAGGAGCTGTTTGTCGACAAAGTCGAGGAGGTAAAGGTGTGCGGCGCCTTCGATAGGTCAGTCTATGCAGCTCCAGGTATTGACCTCGTACCTTCACGAGCGAAAATTCTAGCTTATTCTAGCTGTCGCAGTCTGGATAATGCCTGGTCAGTTTTGTTGTCGTGACGATAAGATAAACACGCATACCCCGATGCCCATTTCCGGCCCTACTCCAGTGATGACGCCCACCTTCCCCTTCAACCTACCCAGCCCATCCGTCGCCTGCGACCGGGCCACCACGTCCTCCAAACCTTCTTGCGGATATCGAGGCATGGCATCGCTCCAAGCTGCGGGCCAAAGTTGACAGCGGCCTGAGCCGTACATCAACCATCAACTCTGCGCGCGTCGTCTTTCCACCGGTTTCTAGTTCTTTTTCAGGCAAACATGTTGGATGGCTCGGATAAGCTCGCGCGCGACGCGTTCGTTCATAGTGTGAAAGTTTTCACTTCGCTCGTCCTTTTTTATGCATTCATCATAAACTACAACAGATTATGAGACCTTGGCTTTAACCGGCTAAGCATTTTCAGCTGTGGCTAGCTTGCTGTATACAACCATCAG
>JAABUK010008706.1_pt1 | contig 14130 bp, 14 predicted proteins | sample 5559141 | NCBI WGS metagenome assembly JAABUK01 (sample SAMN10711869, study PRJNA513367) | rock metagenome | isolation source: Antarctica rocks | place: Antarctica: Victoria Land, Pudding Butte nord | collected 2016-01-03
CCCGTTCAGGTGCAGGTCGCTCCGGTCGCCGAACGCCCGAAGCCGGCGGAGCCTGCTCCGCCGGCTACGCCGCGCCCCAGCGCGCCGTCCATCCCAGCGGCGGCGCCGGCCGAGTCGAGCGCCGGACGTCGCTCGACCGAGGACGAGAACGGCGAGGACTCGGTCAGCCTGGTCGACCTGTTGATGCATGTGCTTGACACCAAAGCCTCGGACCTGCACATCACGGCCGGCGCCCCGCCCACGATGCGACTCAACGGACGACTGCAGGCCATCGAGGGCTACCCGCTCATGACGCCGCCGGTCATCCAGCGGATGCTGTACGCCACGATCGGCCAACGGCAACGCGAGAAATTCGAGGAGCACCTCGAGTTGGACTTCTCCTATACCGTCCCGGGTCGGGCCCGGTTCCGGGTCAACATGTACCGCCAGCGCGATGCCCTCGGCGCGGCCTTCCGGATCATCCCGGTCGAGATCAAGCAGCTGGAGACCCTCGGCATCCCGGCCGTGGTGGCGAACTTCGCCGGCCTGGCTCGCGGCTTCGTCTTGGTCACGGGCCCGACCGGGTCGGGCAAGTCGACCACTCTTGCGGCGATCGTCGACCTCGCCAACCGCACGCGCGACGACCACATCATGACCGTCGAGGACCCTATCGAGTTCCTGCACGCCCACCAGAAGTGCGTGGTCAACCAGCGGGAGGTGGGGGAGGACACGCACTCCTTCCAGTCGGCGCTCAAGCATGTGCTGCGCCAGGATCCCGACATCATCCTGGTCGGCGAGATGCGTGACCTGGAGACGATCTCGGTCGCGCTGACCGCAGCCGAGACCGGCCACCTCGTCTTCGCCACGCTGCACACTTCCGACGCAGCCCAGACGATCGACCGCATCATCGACGTGTTCCCGCCGCACCAGCAGCAGCAGATCCGGGTGCAGCTGGCCGGTGCCCTGCAGGGGGTCGTCTGCCAGACCCTGGCCAAGACCGCTGACGGCAAGGGCCGGGCGGCGGCGGTGGAGATCCTGGTCGCGACGCCGGCCGTCCGCAACCTGATCCGCGAGGGTAAGACGCACCAGATCTACTCCGCGATGCAGGCCGGCGCGAAGTTCGGCATGCAGACCATGGACCAAAGTCTCGCCACGCTGGCCAAGAAGGGCCGCATCACCTACGACGTGGGCCTGCAGCTCTGTCACCACGCCGAGGACTACAACCGGCTCTCTGGCCGAGGCTGAGAGGTAACCGCATGCCCACCAAGTTCGACTACTCCGTCCGGGACCGAGCCGGCAAGCTGATTAGCGGTTCGCTGGACGCCGAGTCGCCGGCTGTCGTGGCGCAGAAGCTGGCCGCCATGGGCTATGCGCCGGTGTCCATCAAGGCGTCCAACGCCGGCATGAAGCGCGAGCTGTCCATCCCCGGCTTCGGCAAGAGCGTGAAGTTGAAGGACCTGGCCGTCTTCTCGCGGCAGTTCGCCACGATGATCGACTCCGGCCTCTCGCTGCTGCGGGCGCTGTCGATCCTGTGCGAGCAGACGGAGAACAAGGAACTGACCCGGGTCCTGCTCGAGGTCCGCAGTGACATCGAGTCCGGCGCGGCGCTGTCCGCCGCGATGGCCAAGCATCCCAGGGTGTTCCCGCCGCTGATGATGAACATGACAAAGGCGGGGGAGATCGGCGGCTTTCTCGACGAGACGATGCTGCAGATTGCCAACAACTACGAAGCCGAGGTCAGACTGCGCGGGAAGGTCAAGTCGGCCATGACCTACCCGGTCGTGGTCTTCGTGATGGCGATTCTCATGGTCAGCGGAATGCTCATCTTCATCGTGCCGGTGTTCGCCAAGATGTTCGACAGCCTGGGCGGGGAGCTGCCGCTGCCGACCCGGATTCTGGTGATCCTCAGCAACATTCTCAAGCTCGCCGCGCCCGTGATCGTCGTAGCACTTGTCGCCTTTGCGGCCTTGTGGAAGCGGATCAAGCGCGACGTCCGGGTGCGCAACGTCATCGACCCGCTCAAGCTCAAGATGCCGGTCTTCGGTCCCTTGGTGCAGAAGATCGCCTTGGCTCGGTTCGCGCGCAACCTGGGCACCATGATGCGCTCCGGCGTACCCATCCTGCAGAGCCTGGACATCGTTGCCGGCACGACGGGAAACATCGTCGTCGAACGGGCTACCCGGGCGGTGCAGGACAGCGTCCGGAGCGGGGAATCGCTGGCCGGGCCCCTCACCGACCACAGCGTCTTCCCGTCGATGGTCGTGCAGATGATGGCCGTCGGCGAAGAGACCGGCGCCCTGGACACGATGCTGATGAAGATCTCGGAGTTCTACGACCAGGAGGTCGAGGCGACTACCGAGGCTCTGACCGCGCTGATCGAGCCGCTGATGATCGCCGTCCTAGGTGCCCTGGTCGGATCCATGATCATCGCGATGTACATGCCGATCTTCAAGGTCTTCGACCTGATCAAGTAGTCGGCGGCTGCGCCACCAGGGTGAACGTTGACCCGGTGCGCGGCGGAACTCAAGGCGGAGCACCCAGCCGCCGATGCAACACCTGTCATCGAGTCGGCACGGAATCCCGTCGCCGTCTCAGGTCATTCCTAACGGGAGGCACAACAATGCTCGCTCGCCTGCAGAAGTCGATCAAGGAGAAGGACGAGGGCTTCACGCTCATCGAGCTCCTGGTCGTCATCATCATCATCGGCATCCTCGCCGCGATCGCCATCCCGGTGTTCCTCAACCAGCGCAAGAAGGGCCAAGACGCGGCGACTAAGGCGGATGTCTCGACGATCGGCAAGGAAATCGCAACTTACTACGTCGACGGCACCGGCACACCGGGGGTCACGGTCGTTGCCGGCCGCTATGTCCTGAATGCCGCCGCAGTCGTGGGGCCGCCTGCCGAGGCTGCCATCACGAACTCGGACTTGGGAAAGCCGAGCGCCAACGTGACGCTCGCCAAGCAGACCTTCACCAGCAGCACAGACTGGTGCGTGTCTGCGACTAACGCCCAAGGGGACAAGTCAAAGGCGGTCACTGGCGCAACCACTGGCGGCTTCAAGTACTCCGCTTCAGGCGGTCTGGAGCAAGGCACCTGCCCGTAGACAAGCGGGTGGGTCAGCGGTTCTGGTTAAGGGGGCGGCGGATGGACGACAGCCGTCCCCTTCACCGGAGCCGCAATTCCAAGGCTGGCCATGCCACAGACAACTTATGAGCAGGGGATGATGACGCGCAGCCGGTGCCATGGACACGACTCGGGGTTCACCCTCATCGAGCTCCTTGTCGTCTTGTCGATTGCAAGCGTGTTGGCGTCAATCTCCGCCTTTGGGTTTTGGAACTGGCGCCTTACTGCGCAGCACCAAGGCTCGGCACAGCAGTTGGTAAGCCAACTGCGCAGTACGTCCGAGCGCGCCATCGCCGAGGGTCGGACTTACTGTGTCGACTTCGCTGCAACCGGCCGTTCTTACAAGCTCTGGCAACGCAGCTGCGCCGATCCCACTGGCCCGCTTCCTGGGACCTTCTGGACACAGAGCGCCAACGTGGCCACCAACGCCAGCCAGACCGTTCCCCCTCCCACCTGCCCTGCCCTGGGCACAGACCGATGCTGCCCAACCGGCCACCGGTGCATTTACTTCCTTCCTCGCGGAATGGCCACCCAGACTGACCTAACGGTCACCAGCACCGCCCGCAGCCGGATCTACATCGTGCACGTCGAGGGGTTGACGGCCCGTGTCTGGATGTAGCGCCCGGCTCAGCGGCCGGAGGGACGACGGCTTCACCTTGGTCGAGGTTCTCATTGCCTTCGGCCTTCTCGCCGTGGTGATGGCCTCGACGGTGCCCGTGCTGGTCGCCATGCTCCGCAGCACCGTCATCACGAAGGCCAACACCCAGGCCAAGAACCTCGGCCAGCAACGGCTGGAGCAGATGCGTGACCTGAGGTTCCATGTCGACCGGCAGAACGGTCCCTTCCTGGACCTGCTGGACATCTATTACACGAATGTGTCGGGCGCCACCACGACGGTTGCAACCGGGGGGGGCACGCTGACCGGGAGCTACGTCACGTCGGGTTCGGTGTCCGATGGTGAACCGGCCCTGCCGTTCTATCGTGTGACTACGGGTCCGATCAGCGGTGCGACCGCCTTCTCACAGGTCATCGACACTCAGTTTCTGACCCCTAGCGGCACGACGGTCACACCCACTGGCGGCTACAACAGCCAGGCCGTCGGCTCCGACCTTTCTCCGTCGCTCATGGTGGGGGTGACCGTGATCACCAACTGGGTCTACGGCGGCCGCAACAAGGCCTTCCGCACATACACCAGAATCACCGACGGCCGCCCTCAGCTCCCCGTCATCCAGAGCCAGGCTCGCGCCGTCGCCGTCGACATCACCTCTACGGGGGCTGACGCGGCCACCCTCGAGCTACAGGCCGGCATTGTCCGGCTCGACGGCGCACAGTCGAGCGGTTCGTCGGTCTCGGGATACGTCACCGGCGCCCTCGCCAGCCGCAGCGGCGTCGACCCGGCCGGCGGGCTGACCACGCAGTTCAACCTGCCCACGACGTCGGTGACCACGACGGGCAGCACCTCGCCGCAGAGTGCCGGCGGAACGTGCTCCTGGTACGGCTTCGGCAAGACTGCCGTCACCAACGCCGACGGCGACGTCTCGGCGGGTCTGCCGAACGCCCCGGCCAACGTGACGGCGGCGACCCCGCCCAACACCGCGGTCGGCTCGATCGAGGCCGCCGGCGGCGGCGGTTGCGGCGGCCTGAGCTACGACAACCTCGCCGGTGGCGGCTCCGCTCACCCGGCTGTCGCTTCGGATCTCATCGGTTACGAGATGGGGGCGGCCCCCTATGTTAAGGCGCCCGACATTACGGGGAGCGGTACGTCCATCAGCGGGTCGGGCTACGTAACCTCCAACCCGTTGACGAGCGTGCCGCAGCAGACCCGCGCCGGAGCCGCCGCCACCATGGACACATCGTCGTCAGTCATCATCTTCCCGAACAACCCAGAGTCGGGCAACCGAGGCCTCGTCTCAGCCCGGCTGAGCGCCGCGAGCGTCGACTGCGTCTCCGGGACTGGCGCCGCAGACGGCACGGTGGTCGGCAAGTATCTGATGCAGCTGGGCTGGTGGGGGAGGTATGTGCCGCTGACCGGCACCGCCGAGACAGCCGCGAGATGGCACACAGCAACCTGGACCTACAACTCGAATCCCACCCCTGCCAGCAACCCCGTGCTGCAGACCACTGGGGACGTCTGGGACCCCCTTCACACCGTCCTAGGAAATGGCACCCTGCTCAGCCAGCTGGTCCCCACCTCCAGCAGCGTCCCGGCAGCGGTCGGGACCGGTGCCACCAGCGGACTTCGCGGCTTCGCCTCCGGCATCTTCACGCTGACATCTGTGCCGACGCTGCTCAACGAGTCCGCGGCCGGCTTCTCGGGCATCAACGTGCAACTCGGGCAGCTCACGTGTGTTGCGGATGACCAGCGATGATGAGGCGACTTCGTGGGGCCGGCGCCGACGACTCGGGCTTCACGCTGGTCGAACTCCTGGTGGCCATGAGCATTGTCATCGTGCTCCTAACGATCAGCACGTCCAGTCTTGTCGCGAGCAACGCAGCGGTCAGCACAACACGGCGGGTGCAAGGGATCAATGAGGAGGCGCGCCTGGCGCTCAACCGGATAGCCCGGGATATGCGTCAGGCAAGCGCCATCATCACGGCCGTGAACCCGGACCGCCCGACCTTCCAGGCTGGCAGTATCGTTGCCGTCCGCTTCGTGTCCGACTTCGACGGAGACGGCTGCATCGCCGGGGTCGGCCCGGCGCCCTGTCTCGCCTACAGTGCCAGCAATCCCGAGGATGTCACCTACTGCTTCGCGCCGTCGACATCTCAGCTATATGTGATCGACAACAATGCGGCGGGCGTCACACCGGTGACCGCGACCAGCACCTCCTGCTCAGGAGGGCAGCCGCTCCTCGCTGGCGACGTCCTCGCGTTCAAGATCTCCTATCGAAGCAACGTCTATAGAGACGATGTCGACCCCAGCGATGGGGTCACAACCTGGCGCGAGCTGGACTCGGCCGGCCCGCCGGACGGCGACAACAATGGCCAGCTCGGCACGGTCGAGCTGGGGAACGTCGATTCCGTTGTCTTCGACCTGACGATGAGATCAGGCGGTCACCAGCAGGTGTACCGCACTCAAGTTGACCTGAGGAATCGATCATTGTGAACCGACGGATGCCGCACCTATTCGGGCTGCGCAGGGTGCCCCGTGAAGACAAGGGAATCGCGGTCGTGGCTGTCGTCTTGCTCACCGCCGTAGTCACAGGCTTGGTCGCCACCTCGACGGTAATCACGGTCAACAACCTGGACAACTCACGACGCGACCGACAGTCGCTGTCGGCTCTCTCGACCTCCGAGGCAGGGCTTGCTCAGGCGATTCAGTTCCTGCGTGGAACGAGGCTCGGACGGCTCACCTGTGTCGAGCCGGCAGCCGGGGTGGCTCCCGGCGCCACCTGCCAGGGGGCCGGGCCGAGCTGGACCAGTGCCACGGCTCCCTACGAGGTGACTATCGATGGCGCCACCGGCACCTGCGGCACGGCCAGCAACTGCTTCAAGGTGTGGATCGGCACTGTCAAGAAGTTCAAGCCAAACTGCGCCGAACAGCACGCGACGCCGCCGGCGAAGTGCTACGGCATCTACCGCGTGCACGCCACGGGGCTCGTGGGAAGCGGCCCGGGCGCACGGCGGCTCGTCGCCGACGTCAAGATCACTCCCTTCTCCTTCCCGATCGGCATCTTCTCCGAGACACTGAGCGGCAACGGCAATGTTGGCCTCCACCACGAGAGCGTCTTCACCAACGGCTGCATCAAGAACCGGCAGGACGACAGCAACAGCGGCAGCGGCTTCCAGTTCGAGTGGGATGCAGCAGCCGGCCACACCGTCCTGGACCTGGTCTACGACCAACCGACGGCGGCGCATGCGACCGGCCGGATCTCGACCAGCAACAACTCCTGCGGCGGCACCGGGTCGGGCGGCGCCCCGATCCACGAGGACTCCAAGAAGTCGGGAAGCAACTATCCGTGCAACACGACCTTCCCCTATGACCAGGACGGCGGTGGCGGGCCGCTGGCCGGCACCTCCTGCAACAACAAGTACGCTCGGGTGGACGGCTCGGGCACGTCCTACCCGACCTCGTCGCTATTCACGGCGGCCGACCTGCAGAGCTACGGTTATCGGCCGCGCGGGCTGACCGACGCGGCCTACGACTCGCTCAAGTCCCAGGCCCAGGCTCAGGGCACCTACAACCTCGCCACCAGCGCGGTGCTGCAGAAGCTGACGGACCTCGCCGCCGCTGGCATCGACTCCCCCGTCCTCTACTGGGACAACGGCGACATTTCACTCAGTCCCGGGGACTTCCCCTCCTCGTTGAAGCGTGCATTGGATCAATCCGCGGCTTGCACCGGCAACAGCGTCACCATCGTGGTGTCGGGTCCGGGCAACGATTTCACGTACCAAGGCGGAAACAGCGCTGCGAAACTCGCGGCGTCCATCTTCGTCCCGGACGGGACACTGACCGTGCAGGGCGGGGTCAATACGATCGGAACCGTCTTCGCGAGCGTCATCGAACTGGGCGGCAACCCCGACTTCTATATGGACGACTGCTTCGTCAACAACCCACCCGGGGCTACCCTGGACGCCACGGCGACGAACTGGCGTGAAGATGACACCACGGACGTCAACTAGCCCGGGCGGCTTTGCTTCGTGAACGATGTCAGCAGCACGGCCTTGCTGGTCGGCGCGTGTGCCCTGGTCGGTCTACTGGTGGGCTCGTTCCTCAACGTTGTCATCTGGCGAGTGCCGCGCGGTGAGTCGGTGGTCACGCCGCCGTCGCACTGCCCGGCCTGCGACCGGCCGGTGGCGCCGCGGGACAACGTGCCGGTCCTGTCATGGCTGCTGCTGCGCGGGCGCTGCCGAGACTGCGGTGTGCGGGTCAGCCCTCGCTACGCCATCGTCGAGGTGGGCACGGCGGTGCTGTTCGGCGTCATGGCGGTCAAGCTGGGCCTCCATGCGGCGCTCCCGGCCTTCCTGTTCCTAGCCGCCATTGGCCTGGCCCTGGCCATCATCGACATTGACCACAAGCGGCTGCCGTTCGCGCTGACCATGCCGGCGTACCCGGTCGCGGTGGTCCTGCTGGCCGCCGCCGCGCTCATTGACCACCGGCCCGAGCGCATCGTCACCATGCTCGTGGGGATGGCGGCACTCTTCGGGCTTTATTTTCTGCTCAATGTCGTCAACCCGCGCGGTATGGGCTTCGGTGACGTGATGCTCGCCGGCGTCCTCGGCATCTACCTGGGGTTTCTGGGCTGGTCGACGCTGCTCGTCGGCGCCTTCCTCGGGTTTTTCTTCGGCGCGGCCGGCGGCCTGCTGCTCATCGCCGCCCGCCGCGGCGGCATGAAGTCGCAAGTGCCGTTCGGACCGTACATGCTGACCGGTGCTCTCGTCGCCATCCTGGCCGGGCCGCAGCTCGCGCACGTCTATCTGCACGCGACGCTGGGCGGATAGCCCCAGTCGCATCAGCGGGCGGCTCAAGCCGGAGCCCTAGCCGCCCGATGGGGTCAGTGAAGCAACAATCCGCATGACCAAGGGGGCTATGCCGTGGCGGCACGACCGGCTGTGGGCCTTGACATCGGCACCTCCGGCGTTCGAGCCGCGGAGCTCACCACCGGCAAGCGCCCCATGGTGCTGGAGAAGTTCGGGCAGGTCGCACTGCCACCCGGCGCAGTCGTCAACGGTGAAGTCGTCGACGTCGATGCGGTCGCTCTGGCGCTAAAGGAGCTGTGGGGCAAGACAAAGTTCCGCACCAAGCGGGTCATCGTCGGGGTGTCCAACCAAAAGGTGGTTGTCCGCCAGGTGGACCTGCCGTGGCTGCCGCCGGCGGACTTCCGCAAGTCACTGAGCTTCCAGGTGCAGGACTACATCCCCATGCCGGTCGAGCAGGCCGTTTTGGACTTCCACCCGCTAGAGGAATTCACCAACGAGTCCGGCGGCCGCATGCTGCGGGTGCTTCTCGTGGCCGCGTCCAGCGAGATGGTGCAGCGGACGGTCGCCGCCGTCCAGCAGGCAGGGCTGAGCCCCGTGATGATCGACCTCACACCGTTTGCGCTGCTGCGCGGGATGGCCCAGATCGACGAACTGGGCCTGTCCGGCGCCGAGGCCGAGGCGCTGGTCGACGTGGGAGCCAGCGTCACCAACATCATCGTTCACCAGGGAGGCGTGCCGCGGTTCGTCCGCATCCTGCTGATGGGCGGGGCCGACATCACCGAAGCCGTCTCCGAGCGAATCGGCATGGACATCGAGCAGGCCGAGGCCGTGAAGCAGCAGACCGGCATGGCCGAGGAGCCGGGGGTGACGACAGCGGACTCCGCGCCGGCCGACCGCGCCATCGAGGCGGGGGGTGCTGCATTCGTCGAAGAAGTACGCGGCTCGCTGGACTACTACCTCGCCCAACCCGGCTCCGTCGACGTCAAGCGGATCGTCCTTTCCGGTGGGGGTTCCCAGCTCCGGGGGTTGGCCGCCCGGCTGTCGTTGAGCAGCCGACTGCCGGTGGTGCCCGGGACGGCCATGTCGGCCCTGACGGTGGGCAAGGTGGGCCTCACCGATGAGCAGCTCTCCGCCGTCGCGCCACTCGCGTCCGTACCGGTGGGGTTGGCAATGGGGATCGCCTCATGAAGCTCGCCATACCCACCCGCCAACGGGCGGAGGCGACGGGACTCGCATCGCTGCCGCAGGTCAACCTCATCCCCGTCGAGATCATCGAGCGGCGCCGCCTCCGCGTGGTGCAGTCCGGTCTCGGCGGATGTCTCGTCGCGGCTGTCGTCCTGCTCGTCGTCCTGTACCTGCTGGCCGCATCGGCCGTTTCAGCCCGCCAGCGGGACCTCGCCGCCGCCCAGGCTGAGCATGCGTCGGTGCAGAAGCAGGTGGACTCTTACGCCAACGTCGGCCAGACCTACGCCCTGGTCGACCAGGCACACGGTTTGCTCCGCGACGCCGGCGGCAGCGAGGTGCAGTGGTCGCACTATCTGACCGACCTGAGTCTGCGCATCCCGAGCACTGTCTGGCTCAACCAGGTCACGGTCGCGCCGGCGGTCGCTGCGGCGCCGGCCGGCGCCGTCGGCGTCATCCCGGCGATTGCGACGATCACCTTCACCGGTGTTGCGCTGTCACACGACGACGTCGCCGTGTGGCTCGACTCGCTGGCCAAGGAACGCGGCTGGACCGACCCGTACTTCTCGACCTCAACTGAGACCTACATCGGCAGTCACCAGAGCTACACGTTCACCTCCAGCGTGAACGTCACCGCCGTCGCCCTGTCGGGGCGCTACCTCACACCGGTCGGGGGCTGACATGACCAAGCTGCAGCAGTGGATCGCGGCTGGCGTCGTCGCCACCCTGGTCGTCCTTGCGGCCGGCTGGTTCCTGCTCGTCTCCCCCCAGCGCGCGACGGCGGCTGCCACTGAGACTCAGGTGACGACCGAGCAGGGCGCCACGGCGGCCTTGCGCACGCAGCTCGACGTCGTACGCGCGCAGTCAAAGCAACTCCCCGCCAAACAGGCGGAGCTTGCGAAGTTCGCCCGCCAGATCCCGGCCAACGCGAGCCTGCCCGCATTGGTACGCGCGCTGACCGCAGCCGCTGCCACTGCCCGGGTGGACCTGGTGTCCATCGCGCCGGGGCCGCCGGTCGCCTTCACCGCGGCCGCGCCGACCGCGCCGGTCAGGCTGGCCCCGTCGCCGGCGGCCACCCCGTCGCCCGGAGCGGTGCCGGCCACCGTGCCGACCGCCCCCGCCGGATCCGGCCTGCAGTCCATACCGTTGGCGCTGAAATTGAACGGGACGTACGTCCAGCTCGAGCAGTTCGTCGCCAATCTCGAAGCGCTGCAACGGGTGTTCCTGGTCGGCGGCTACACCCTCGGGCCGGGTAGCCCGGTCAAGCCCACCACCACCAGCGCCACCGCCAGCACCGCCACGGGCGGGTGCAGCAGTGCACCGTGCAATCTCGACCTCGCCCTGACCGGACAGGTATTCATCGCCCCGGCCGTAGCCGCGCCCGCTGTCCCTGTGACCCTGAAGTGAGTGTGCTGCGATGAGCGAGCCGACGTTTCCGTTTGGCGCGAGTGATTCCGACGCTGTGGCCAACATTCAGCCTGAGGCGACCGACCGCCGGAAGTTGTACGCGCTCGCCGGCGCGGGCGCACTCCTGGCCGCGATCGTCGGCTATTTCTTCATCCTGCCAATGTTCAGCAGTACGCCGACTCCGACCTCGACGGTGATCCCGCAGGGAGTCCGGCCGGCTACACCAACGCTGAGCGCTTCGCCACGGCCGGTGCCGAAGACGTTCGCCGGCGTGGTCGGACGCGATCCGTTCAATCCGCTGATCCGACCGCCCGTGGTGGCCGCCGCCGGCGCGACCGGCGCGACCGGCACCACGTCGAATCCGACCGGCACGACCGGGACGGCTGGAACTACGGGGACGACAGGGACGACAGGGACGACGGGGCCGACCGGCACCACCGTCAGCGCATCGCCGGCGCCAGAAGCGAGCCCGGCGCCCAGCATCCCCGTGACAACTCCCGGCATGGTGACCTTCAAGCTGCTCAGCGCCAGCGGCAGCACCGCACGGGTGTCGGTGGACGGCAAGACCTACACCTGGACGGTCGGGCGGACGTATCTCAGCAGCTTCATGCTGGTGAAGGTCGGTGCGGTCGGCGAGGGCTACTTCCTGTATGGCGATATGCCCATCCACATCTCCGCCGGCCAGACCTACATCTTCGGGAAGTAGACAGCGCAGGGTCACCTGCCGACCACTCAAAATAGTCGGAAAACGCCTGTATAGCAGGCACTCTGGGTGCCAAAAGTGTCGTACCCCGGCGGTACGTTCCTGCCATGTCCACCACGTCGACGCCGGCTCGGCATTTGCTGCTGGCCGGCGTGGTCGCCACCGGTGAGGCGGTCGCGAAGATGGCCGCGGCCAATGTCTGGTCGCTATCAGATGGTGACCTGGCCCTCGCCCTGGACCAGGTGGCCGCCCTGCAGGCAAGCCTGTCCGCCGTTGCGCTGGCACTCGTCGCCGATGCGGACGGCCGCCGGCTGGGTGCGGCGCAGGCGACCAGTACGGCGGGCTGGCTGCGCGGCAGGTTGCGCCTGGCACCCGGCGAAGCGAAGCGGACGGTGAGTCTGGCGCTGAGCCTGCGTGACGAGTGCCCGGCGACGGGGGCGGTGCTGGCCGCCGGCGGCTGTACTGCCGAGCAGGCCCGGGTAATCGCCACGGCGATGGCGGATCTGCCCCCCGTCGAGCCGGCGACCCGGGTGGCGGCCGAGGAGTTCCTCATCGGCCAGGCCGCGGTGCTCGACCCGCTGCTGCTGCGCCGAGCCGCCGAGGCGCTGGCCGAGACGCTGACGACCGAGCCGGACGCCGACGAGCGAGCGCTGCGGGAGGTGGCTCGCCGGGAGCTGACCGCCGTACCCGCCGCCGACGGCATGGTGCGGCTCACCGGCTGGTTCGACCCGGAGGGCTGGGCGCAGATCGCCGCCGTCTGGACCCGTTGGCCGCTCCGGCCCCTGCCGCGCCGGGTGGGGGTGCCGGCGTCCCGGGCGATCCCACCGCACCCGAGGCCGCACCCGAGGCCGGCAGCCCCGCCGCTGTAGCCGGCAACGCCGGCGAACCTGATCGGCGCAGTGCCGCCCGCCGGCGGGCCGACGCCCTGGTGGAGCTGGCCCGGCTCGCCGCCACGGTCGCCCCGGGAGCGGGCGGCCTGCGCCCCACGCTTGCGGTGACCATCGACTACGACGTCCTGCTCGGCCGGCTCCGTGCGGCCGGCCGAATCGGCGTGACTGAGGCCATCAGCCCCGAGTCCGCGCGCCGGATCGGCTGCGACGCCGGCATCCTGCCCGCCGTCCTCGGCGGCGCGGGCCAGGTCCTCGACATCGGCCGCGCGACCCGGACGATTCCGCCGGCAATGCGCCGAGCCCTCGCCTTTCGCGACGAGGCGTGCGCGATGCCGGGCTGCGACCGGCTGGCCAGCTGGTGCGACGGCCACCACATCCGGCACTGGGCCGACGGTGGCGACACCGCCTTACGCAACCTCGTCCATCACCAATCCACCCACTATCGGAAGTCCGGGTAGCCGGCTAGCCGCTACGGCCGGAGACCGCGAGTAGGCGGCGTTCTTCGCGGTTGAGGAGCCTTTACCGATGGTGCCGCTCTGATGGAACCGAGGCGATCCGCTGACGATCGGAGAGGTGCTCCTGGGCTAGTCGTGATCTCGCTTGGCGGAGCAGATCTCAGGCTGGGGTCACCGACATGGATCCGACTGTCGAGTGCGACGGCGACAGACAGGTCTCGAGGACGGCCAGCAGCGCAGGCCTCAACGCTGCAAGCGACTCGTCCCCGATTGCCGCGTGCATGTGCTCGAACGCTCGGGTGGCGGCCTCGACCGCTGCGCGGCCCTTGTCCGTGAACCCGATCATCTTCGCGCGTCCATCTCGCGGGTCGTTCGACCGCTGCAGGTAGCCAAGTCGCTCGAGGTCGGTCACGAGCTCAGACATCGCTTGCTTGGTGATGCCGGCCTTGTCTGCAAGGTCGGTGAGCCGAAGGCCATCGTGCGTGATGTGGGCCATCACGTGGTGGTGCGCGACGCGGTGATCAACGAAACCGGCCTCTATGAGGTGCTCCTGCAGCGCTTCGGTCAGATGTCGCTCCGCGAGCACGATGAGGAGAAGAAGCGGTGTCTCAGCGTCCGGGTAGGGCACAGCACCGAGAATAGTCAGCCCTCTTGACGAAGTGGGGAAGTGGTGGGATGTTCGTCAAGGCGCCTGACCAGCGACGGGGTCAGACTCGAAGACCGGGAGGAACGACATGGGGCAGCAACCGCATGAGCAGCTTTGGAGACTGGCGACTGCGGCCGTGGTCTCCAGGAGCCTTCAGGTGGCCGCGGAACTCGGCGTTGCGGATCACATGGGGGACGCGCCCGTCAGTGTCAAGGAACTCGCGTCGGCCTGCGAGGCCGATGCCGGCGCGCTGGACCGGATACTTCTGCTGCTTTGTGCGCATGGTGTGTTCGAACGCAAGGGGGAGGGCTTCGGGCACACGGA
>JAABUK010008707.1_pt1 | contig 14129 bp, 17 predicted proteins | sample 5559141 | NCBI WGS metagenome assembly JAABUK01 (sample SAMN10711869, study PRJNA513367) | rock metagenome | isolation source: Antarctica rocks | place: Antarctica: Victoria Land, Pudding Butte nord | collected 2016-01-03
GGAAGGCCGCGCACGCCGAGCGCACGCCAGCCACAAGGGTGTCCAGAAGCTCCATCCAGGACGTGGACCACACCGCCAGAGACAACGAAACCCACAACCGTCAGCAGCCACTTAGAATCGCTGCTCCAGCACGCAGGAGCTGGTGGCGAACCTGTATCGCAAGTATCATGGCATGTTCCGCACGGCGCTGGGGCGGGCGGGCTGATGGACATCGCCAAGGCCCTGGCCCTGTCCGCCCGCGGCATGGACGTGCAGACCACCCGGCTCCGCACCATCGCGGAGAACCTCGCCAACCAGGACACCACAGGCTCGCAGCCCGGCGCCGAGCCGTATCGCCGCAAGCTCATCACCTTCGAGAACCGGATGGACCGCGCCCTGGGCACGGAGGCCGTGCGCGTCCGCGGCATCGCGCCTGACCGGGGCGAGCTGCCGCGCCGCTACGACCCGTCGCACCCGGCGGCGGACGCGGCGGGCTATGTCCGGACGCCGAACGTCAACAGCTTCGTCGAGGTCATGGACATGCGGGAGGCGCAGCGGGCCTACAGCGCCAACCTGAACGTCATGGAGGCAACCCGCTCCATGCTGACCCGCACCATCGAGCTGCTGAAATGACGGTGCCAAGCCTCGCCGTCACCCCGTCCGGCGCCGCGGGCGCGTATGCGCGCGTGCAGTCCGGCAACCTGGCCGGCAACTTGGGCGCCGCGTCCGGCACCGGCACGGCCGGCGCGGGTTTCGGCGATGCGCTGAGCCGCGCGATGCAGGGCGTCGTGGAGAGCGGGCACCAGGCGGATGCCCAGTCCATGCAGGCCATCGCCGGGGGCGGCAACCTGACGGAGGTCGTCACCGCGGTGTCCCGGGCCGAGCTTGCGCTGCAATCTGCGGTCGCCATACGGGACCGGGTGGTGCAGGCGTACCAGGACGTGATGCGGATGCCGATCTAGCCATGGGTGGCGCGATGGACGATGCCGGCGTTGCCGCGGCGCTGCGCGACACGCTGCTAGTGGTGCTGAAGCTGGGCGGGCCGCCGCTGCTGGCGATGCTGGCGGTGGGCCTGGTGGTGTCGCTGATCCAGGCGGTCACGCAGGTCAACGAGGCGACGCTGGTGTTCCTGCCCAAGGTCCTGGTGCTGGGCGGCGCATTGATGCTGCTCGGCCCGTTCATGGTGGCGACGATGTCCGATTTCACCCGCACCCTGATGGATCGGCTGGTGCTGGTCGGCGGCGGCTGATGGAGGGCGATGCGGCGCTGCTGGCGGCGCTGCCGGGCTGGGCCTTCGCCTTCGTGCTCGTGCTGTGCCGCGTCGGCGCGGTCGTCATGCTGATGCCGGGCCTCGGGGAGGTGGAGCCGCCGGTCGTGGTGCGGGCGGGGCTGGCGCTGGCCGTCACCCTGCTGCTGCTGCCCGTCGTGGCGCCGCTGGTATCGGCGCCGCCGGAAGCCGCGGCATCGGGTGCCGGCATGGTCGCCGCGGAGCTGCTCGTCGGCGCCATGCTGGGCTGGCTGGCGCGGCTGCCGGCATTGGCGCTGGGCATGGCGGGGGCCATCGCGTCCTATATGCTGGGCCTGTCCAGCGTCGTGCAGACCGACCCGGCGCTGGGCGGGCAGTCCGCGGCGCTGGGCCGGCTGTTCGGGCTGATGGCGCCGGTGCTGGTGCTGTCCACCGGGCTGTATGCGCTGCCGCTGCAGGCGCTGGGGGGCAGCTACGATGTGTTCCCGCCGGGCACGCTGCTGCCGGCGGGGCCGCTGGCGGACAGCGTGACGGCGGCCGTTGGCGCGTCGTTCGGCCTGGCGGTTCGGCTGGCGGCGCCGTTCCTGCTGGCGGGGCTGGTGTGGCAGGCGGCGCTTGGGCTGCTGGCGCGGCTTGCGCCGCAGTTGCAGGCTTACACCGCAGCCATGCCCGGGCAAATACTGGGCGGCCTGGCGCTGCTGGCACTGCTGGGTTCGCATATCCTGGCGGCGTGGTTGGACGGGGTGTCCGCCGCCTGGATGTTCCTGCCGGGGATGTAGCGTGGCGGACGCCGAGGACCGCGCGCTTCCAGCCAGCGAGCGGCGACGGGAGCAGGCTCGGGAGGAGGGGCAGGCGCCGCTGTCGCGGGAGGTCGTCAGCCTGGCCGGGCTGGCTGCGGCGGGGGCGATGCTGAGCTGGGGCGCACCGGCGCTGCTGCGCGGGATGCCGGGCCGGCTGCAGGGCATGATGCTGGACATGGACGCCGGGGCAGGGGCGGCGCTGCACGGCGCCGGACTGGCGCTGCTGCTGGTGGCGGGGCCGGTGCTGGCGGCGGCCGTGGCAGCGAGTGCCGCGGCGGTGCTGCTGCAAACCGGCGGCCTGGTCCATGCGGCGGCGCTGGTGCCGGACCTGGCGCGGCTGGACCCGCGGCGCGGCCTGCGCCGCATCTTCGGGTGGGATGGCGCGGTGGACACCCTCAAGTCGGTGGCCAAGGCCGGAGTGCTGGGCTGGGCGCTGTGGCGGGCGATGCAGGGCGTCCTGCCCGACGCCGCTGCTGCGCTGCACCTGCTGCCTGGTGCGCTGCTGGACCGGGTGGCGGGCGAGGTGCGGCACCTGCTGCTGGTCGTGTTGGGCTGGCAGACGGTGATCGCAGCGGCCGACACCGCCTGGGTCCGCCACCGCTTCGCCCAGCGCATCCGCATGAGCCGCCAGGAGCAGACCGACGAGCACAAGCAGACCGAGGGCGACCCGGCGCACAAGGCCAAGCTGCGCGCCCTGCGCCGCGCCCGCGCCCGGCGGCGCATGATGGCCGCCGTGCCGACCGCCACGGTGATCATCACCAACCCCACGCACTACGCCGTCGCCCTGGCCTATGAGCGCGGCGGCCAGGGTGCGCCGCGCGTGGTCGCCAAGGGCATGGACGAGGTGGCGGCGCGCATCCGCGCGCTGGCGGCGGAGCATCGCGTGCCGCTGGTCGACAACCCGCCGCTGGCCCGGGCGCTGCACCGGGTTGACGTGGATTCTGAGGTGCCGGCGGAGCATTTCAAAGCGGTGGCGGAGATCATCGCTTACGTGTGGCGGCTGCGCGGGCAGGCCGCCGGAGGGCGCTGATGTTCACGTCTTGTTCTTGCATTCGGTACTGAATGGAACATATAACAAATACTGAAACGGCCCGGAACAACGCGCGGTTGCGGCGGCGTCCGCTGGTGTGACACTCTCCATCGCGAGGGCGATGCCGGCGCCGCAACCGCGCACAACGAGGATCAAGCATGGACAAGAACAAGGCGCTGGATGGCGCGCTCGCCCAGATCGAGCGCGCGTTCGGCAAAGGCTCGATCATGCGCATGGGCGCGAAGGCGGGGGACCAGCAGATCGAGACGGTGCCGTCCGGCTCGCTCGGGCTGGACCTGGCGCTGGGCATCGGCGGCTTTCCCAAGGGCCGGGTGATCGAGATCTACGGTCCGGAAAGCTCGGGCAAGACGACGCTGGCGCTGCACGCCATCGCCGAGGCGCAGAAGCGCGGCGGCACCTGCGCCTTCATTGACGCGGAACATGCGCTGGACCCGATCTATGCCCGCAAGCTCGGCGTGGACGTGGACAACCTGCTGCTGAGCCAGCCCGATGGCGGCGAGCAGGCGCTGGAGATTTGCGACACCCTCGTGCGCTCCGGCGCGATAGACATCGTGGTGATCGACTCCGTCGCCGCCCTGGTGCCGCGTGCGGAGCTGGAGGGGGAGATGGGCGATACCCATGTCGGCCTCCATGCCCGGCTGATGAGCCAGGCGCTGCGGAAGCTGACGGGCAGCGTCTCCAAGTCGCACACCATGCTGATCTTCCTGAACCAGATACGGCTCAAGATCGGCGTGATGTTCGGCAACCCGGAGACGACGACGGGCGGCAACGCGCTGAAGTTCTATGCCTCGATCCGCATGGAGATCCGCCGCATCGGGCAGATCAAGGACCGTGAGGAGGTCGTGGGCAACCAGACCCGGGTGAAGGTGGTCAAGAACAAGCTGGCGCCGCCGTTCCGCCAGGTCGAGTTCGACATCATGTATGGCGAGGGCATCAGCAAGGTCGGCGAGCTGGTGGACCTGGGCGTGAAGGCCGGCGTGGTGGAGAAGTCCGGCGCCTGGTTCAGTTGCGACAGCACGCGCATCGGCCAGGGGCGCGAGAACGCCAAGCAGTTCCTGCGCGACCACAAGGAGATGGCGGACCTGATCGAGAAGAAGGTGCGGGAGCAGTCCGGCGTCGTGGCCAACTCCATGCTGGCGCCCCCGGAGGAGGGGGACGAGGCGGAGGCGGCCGACTAGCCAGGCGTGCCGGACCATGCGGGAGCGCCGGGGATGCCCGGCGTCCCGCTGACCGATGCGGACCACCTGCTTGTTGACGCTGCACGGGCGGTGCTGCTGCGGCACTACCGTCCGTTCTGGCACACTGTTGCGGCGGCCATACGCGGGCGGGACGGCCGCATCTGGACCGGCATCCATCTCGGCGCCACGGTGGGCCGGCTATCCGTGTGCGCGGAGGCCGTTGCGCTGGGCCGGGCGGTGATGGACGGCGATGCCACCATCGAATGCGTGGTGGCGCTGCGCCATCCGAAGCCGGACGAGGCGTTGCAGGAGATCGCCGTCGTGTCGCCTTGCGGCGCCTGCCGCGAGAACCTGACCGACTACGACCCGGCAGCGACCGTCATCCTGCAAGGCCCGCATGGATTGCATAAACTTCCCGTGCGGATGCTGTTGCCATCGCCCTACCAGCGTTAGATGGCGACTGGAACAAACCGCAAACTGGGGACACGATGACCAAGGCGCACAAGGCTGACGACCATGAGGTTGCCGGGAAGGTTGCCGGGCACGAGGATGCCAACCCAAAGACCGCCCCGCACGACGATGGCGTGCCGTCCAATACGGTGAAGGACCCGCATGACTGGACCACTGGCGGCGAGAGCATGACAGGCGCCCAGGCGAGCTACCTCAAGACGCTTTCGGAGGAGGCCAAGGTCGAGTTCAATCCCAGCCTGACCAAGGCCGAAGCGTCGTTGAAGATTGACGAGCTGCGGAACAACACGGGCCGCGGCAAGGACCACTAGTACCACCCTGCCGTGTTCAGGCGGGCGTCCAGAGATCGAAGCGTCACTGCGCGGCTGGACGCCCAACCCGTAGGCAGCTTGCCGATGACCGGAGATACTGCATCGGTCTCGACAGGTTGGCGCCGGCAGGGTGACATGGTTGACGGCCAGCTCTCAGCGATGTTCCTACCCTGCGCGATTGGGTTGGGCATTGGCAATGCACCTTCGCCGGGTGAAGTGTCCGAGGCGGGCAACGTGGGGTCTGACCGCATAGGCGCTTGATTCATCAGGACCGATCCGCTGGGGATGCCGGCCAGCAGGCAATAGCGAAAACCTTCCAGGCCGAAAGCGTTGTGCGGCCGTCCGGCGCGGCCGTCAGCCATTTGCCGACAACCGGCCTGACCAGCGCGGTGTTCCGGGCCACGCTCTGAACGGAGTTGCCGCATGACGAGCCGAATGCCGCTCGAGGACTCCTCGGCCGACTGGGACGAGGCGGAAAGCCCTTACCGGCCCGTGGCCCGGCTGCGGTTCCCGATCCAGGACGCCTGCAGCCCGGCACGCCAGGCGTATGTGGACGAGCGCCTGTCCTTCTGCCCGGCGCACAGCCTGGCGGCGCACCGCGGCCTCGGCTCGGTGATGCGGGCGCGGCTCGTGACCTATCCCGTGCTTGCGGACTGGCGCCGCCGCACCAACGGCGCCGACCCGGTCGAGCCACGGTCGCTGGACGAGGTGCCGGACTGAGGCCAACCGTCAAAAGTCCTGACCTGTTGCGGCGTGCCGCGCACGCAGGACGGGACGGCGCCTCCCGCCAACGGTCGGCACTGGCCTGCGGCGGATGGCGCCCCGCTGATCCGCCCTGCACCGTCCGCAGCCAGGCACGGGTCAAAGCTTCCGACGGTTGGTATCAGTCCGCCAGCCACAGCTCCGGAACCAGCGCATAGCCATCCCCAGCCCGCGCCACGTGCGCGAAACCCGGGAAGTGCAGGTGCATTCCCGCCGCCATCAGCCCTTCGCCGGCCACCATGTCCAGCGCGCGGCGGCAGGAGGCGACCGCGGCGGCCGGGTCGCTGTCGAACATGATGCCCACCTCCGGCCGCGGCGCCTGCACGTCCGGCACGTGCATCACGTCGCCCCAGATCAGCAGGCGTGCCCCGCCATCCTCGATCAGGTAGCCGGTGTGGCCCGGCGCGTGGCCCGGGAGCGGCACCGCCCGCAGCCCCGGCACGGCGTCCCCGTCCTCGAAAGTCCGCATCCGGTCCCGATAGGGCGCCACCGCCGCCTGCGCCCCGGCGAAGCGCGGCTTGGCGGCGTCCGGCGCCGCGGCGGCGGTGGCGGCATCCAGCCAATAGGCCGCCTCTGCCGCCGGCAGCACCAGCTCGGCCCGCGGGAAGGCCGCCGCGCCGGCATCCGTGGTCAGGCCGCCCCAATGGTCTATGTGCAGGTGCGTCAGCACCACTGCGTCCACGTCCCCGGGCGACACCCCGGCGGCGGCCAGGCTGTTTGGCAGGCGGCCCAGGGTGGGATGCGCCTTGGTGCCGGCACCGGTGTCCACCAGCACGGTGCGCCCGCCGGACTGCACGAGAAAGGCGTTCACGCTGGTCCGCGGCACCGGGCCACGGAACGCCGCTTGCAGCAGCGCCCCGGCTTCGGCCGGCTCGATGCCGAGCAGCGCCTCGTTGGGCAGCACGAGGTAGCCGTCGGACAACGCCGTCACGGTCGTGCCGCCGAACGCCTTGCGGTGGAAGCCCGGGTTGCCGTTCATGCCGCCATCTCCTGCTGCACGCCCAGCCGCCCCGCCAGGTCCTGGATGAACTGCCACGCGACCCGGCCGGAGCGGGCGCCGCGCGTCACCGACCATTCGTTGGCCTCGGCGTGCAGCGCCTCCCGCGCGATGGGCAGGCGCAGGGCGTCGGCATAGCCCTCCACCATCGCGCGGAAGGCGTCCTGGTCGCAGTTGTGGAAGCCGATCCACAGGCCGAAGCGGTCGGACAGCGATACCTTCTCCTCCACGGCCTCGCCGGGGTTGATCGCCGTCGAGCGTTCGTTGTCGATCATGTCGCGCGGCATCAGGTGGCGGCGGTTGCTGGTGGCGTAGAACAGCACGTTGGCCGGGCGGCCCTCGATGCCGCCGTCCAGCACGGACTTCAGCGCCTTGTAGTCGGCGTCCTCCCGCTCGAACGACAGGTCGTCGCACAGGATCAGGCAGCGGCGGACGTGGCCGCGCCCGGGCTGCACCCGAACCGTGTTCAGCAGGTCGGGCAGGGTGCGTATGTCCTCCCGGTGGATTTCGATCAGCGCCAGGCTGCCCGGCGCGGCATCGTTGGCGGCGGCGTGGGCGGCCTTGACCAGCGACGACTTGCCCATGCCGCGGGCGCCCCACAGCATGGCGTTGTTGGCCGGCAGGCCGCGCGCGAAGCGCAGGGTGTTGTCGAGCAGGATGCACTTCTGCCGCTCCACGCCTTGCAGCAGGGCGATGCCGACGCGGGAGACGTGCGGGACCGGCACGAGGCGGCCGGTGCCGGGCTGCCAGACGAAGGCGTCGGCGCCGGCCAGGTCGGGCGGACCCGGCGGCGGCGGGGCCAAGCGCTCCAGCGCCTCGGCGATGCGGGTCAGCAGTTGCGGGTCCATGCGTGTCCTGGCTCGATAGGGGTTGGCTTGACGGGGTTGGGGGGCAAACTATGGTCCCGCCGCACCCGCGGCAACCGTGCCGCCGCCTGCCATTCCGCCATCAGTAGGACACCCGATGCTTATTTCCCCCGCCTACGCCCAGGACGCCGCCAGCTTGCTGGGCAGCGTGTCGCAGTTCGTGCCGATTCTGCTGATCTTCGTCGCAGCCTACTTCCTGCTGTTCCGCCCGCAGCAGCAGCGGCAGAAACAGCTTTCGACGATGCTGGGCGCGCTGCGCCGGGGCGACCGAGTCGTGACGGCGGGCGGCATCCTGGCGACGGTGGCGCGGGTGAAGGAGGGGACCGAGGAGATCGAGGTGGACCTGGCGCCGAACGTCCGCGTGACGGTGCTGCGGAACACCATCACCGGCGTGGTGAAGCCGCCGGCGCCGGTGGTGGCCAACGACGTCAAATCCTGAAAGCGCCGTTCAGCCAATCAGGGATTGCAGAGCGGCCCTGACTTACCGCACCAGCCGTGGCCAGTCTGCCAGAGCTGCCCTGGCGTCCTCAAGGCGCCCCTGCCCCTCGTGCAGGAGCGCCGTTTGCAGCAGGGCGTCACGCCCGAACGGCGCCGCCATGCCGGGCGCCGTCCGCCTTGCGGCGGTCAGGCCATCTTGCTAGCGGCGAACTCGTAGTTGGCCAGCTTGTCGAGCCAGTTGGTCACGTAGTCCGGACGGCGATTGCGGAAGTCCAGGTAGTAGCTGTGCTCCCACACGTCGCAGCCCAGCAGCGCCGTACCTTCCTTGGTGGCGAGCGGGTTAGAGCCGTTGGGGGTCTTCGCCACTTTCAGCTTGCCGTCGGTGCCCTGCACCAGCCAGGCCCAGCCGGAGCCGAACTGGCCGACCGCCGCCGCCTTGAAGGCGTCCTTGAACGCCTGCACGCTGCCGAAATCCGCGTTGATCTTGGTTTCCAGCTTGCCGGGCATCGTGCCGCCATCCGGCGCCATGTTCTGCCAGAAGAGGATGTGGTTCCAGTGCTGCCCGGCGTTGTTGAACACCGGCGCCATGCTGCTGTCGTCGTGCGACAGGGCGACGATCTCGTCCAGCGACTTGCCCTGTAGCGCTGGGGTCTTCTCCACGAAGCCGTTCAGCGCCGTGACGTAGGCTTGGTGGTGCTTGTCGTGGTGCAGTTCCATCGTCTCCTGGCACATGCCGCGCTCGGCGAGTGCGCTGTGGCTGTAGGGCAGGGGGGGAAGTTCGAAGGCCATGGGGGCAGTCCTTTGGAATGGTACGGTTGCAGAGTGGTCGCGACGGCGCCGGGCCGTCAAGGCTGCGCGGCGCGGCGCCCAGGGCCATCGCCCGCTGCTGCCTCCCTCTCTCCCTCCGGGAGAGGGCCGGGGTTAGGGAAGCGGCAAGCGCATCGCGTTCCGAGGGCAGGCCGGTTTGCGCCAGGTCCGGCAAGTTCGGTCCTGGCGGCCTCTCCCACCCTAGCCCTCTCCCGGAGGGAGAAGGAGCAGCAAGCCGCTTGCCTTCCATATGCGGCGGCTTGGCTTGGCGTTGCACGGGGCGGGGCGGCGGCCATGTCGGAGGCATGACCAACCTCTCCCCCGCCGGCCTGATCGTGCAACGGCACGACCCTGACCGCTTCCTGACCGCCCTGTTCGCACCGCCCGCCCGGCGGGAGACCCTATTCGTGCTGTATGCCGTGAACCACGAGCTGGCGCGGGCGCGGGAGGTCGTGAGCAACCCGATGCTGGCGCTGATACGCTTGCAATGGTGGCGCGAGGTGGCGGAGGGCGCGCGGCGCCGGCACGAGGTCGCCGGGCCGCTGGGGGAGGCGCTGGACAGCGGGCGGCTGCTGCCGGCGGATATCCTGGGGATGATCGAGGGGCGGGAGGCCGAGACGGGGCAGATCGAGGACGTAGCCGCGTTCCAGGACTATGCGCGCGCCGCATTCGGCGGCGTGGCGGTCGCGGCAGGGCGTGCCTTGGGCGGGGACGGTGCCGCGCTGGACGGGCTGCGCGACCTGGGTGCGGCCTACGGCGTGGCCGGGGCGTTGCGCAGCGCCCCGGCGTTGGCCCGGCAGGGACGGTGCGTGCTGCCGTTGGATTTGCTGTCTGCGGCTGGGCTGACGGAAGCGGAACTGGGCGGCAGCGCCATGGCTGGCGCGCTGGCACCGGTCCAGGCGGCGCTGGCCGCCATCGGGCGGCGGTGGCTCAGATCGGGGCGGGAGGCGCGGCTGCCGCGCGGCGTGGTTGCCGCGGCACTGCCAGCGGTGCTGGCACGCCGGGATTTACGGCATCCCGGTCAAGCCGCGCAGCGTGGAGTTGCCGACCGGATTGCGGTTGCGGCGGCTGCGATGCTGGGCCGGGTCTGATCCAGTCAGAGCTTTGTCGAAAAGTTTTACGCTTCAAGTTTTACTCTTTGTTAACCTGATTCTTGCAAACGAAAAGGGCGCCGCCAACCGGCGACGCCCCTATCCGAACCCTTACGGGATTACGCCTTGCGGCGGCGCAACAGGCCCAGGCCGGCCAGGCCGGCGCCGAGCAACGCCATGGAGGCCGGCTCCGGCACGCCGGTCGGCGGGGGCGTTGCGGCGTTGTAGGTGTAGGTCACAAAGGCCGAACCGGACGCCTGCGTATTGATCTGGACGATCAGGTTGCCTGCACCCGTTGCGCTGGACGAGCCGGCACCCGTGACCGGCAATAGGATGTTGGACGCGCCGTTGGAGGAGAACAGCGCCAGGTCGGGAGCCGTGGTCAGGGTCACCGTCGCGGCGGTCAGGTTGCCGGCCACGTTGTTGAACGTGGCGCCGGACGTGCCACCAAAGTCGATGACGTTGTCAAAGGCCGTTACGCTCTGCGAACGCTGGTTGGTCGGCAGGACAACCGCAAGTTGCGAATTGTCGGGACGGGTCAGCGTCACGGTCGCCGCGGCCGTGGCGGTGATGGTCGCGGCAGCGGCGTCCAGGCTCTCGAACCTGATGTTGGAGTTCACGCCGCCGGCAAAGTCGATGGACACCGAGGTCAGGGTGCCGAGGTTGGTATTGAAGCGCGGCACCGCCAGGGACGAGGTGAAGTTGGTGGTCTGCAAGCCGGTCGTCAGCGTGCTCGTGCTGGCTGGCGTAGTGCCGAAGGAGATTGTCGCGGCCTGCGCCGTTGCGCTGGCGACCAGAGCCGTGGCAGCGACAAGGGCGATGCGAAAGGGGGACATGGAGAGGCTCCTCAAGTTGGGAAGGTGAAGCCCTGCCCAGGTAGCATCGAGCAGGGCGGCGCCCCGTCTGCCTCCATCACTCCAAGAAGCGTGCCAACATCGCAACCCTCTGTTAAATGTTATGTTTTGTATGGCCACGCAGGCTCGTTGTCGGTTTCTTTTACGCTGTCCCAGCCCGGCAGACCCGTTTGCTGCCGCAATGTCCCGCCCTCGCATTGGCACAATGACATTGTGTATTGGCCTGAGCCGAATGGTGTGCTACCGCGCGGCAATATGAAGATCCGGGGTCAATAATATTATGGCTGTTAAGTTTTGGAACGGGTCGTTGGGCGCGTTCGAGACCGCTGCCGCCTGGTCGCCTGCCGGCATGCCGGTTGGCGGGGACTATGCCATCATCAACAGCGGGCGTGTCATCGAGGGCGGTGCCTTCGCTGACTTCCTCACGCTGCGCCTGACGGGATCAGCGAGCAGCAGCCCACGCCTTGACCTTGTAGGCGCCACGCTCCCGGCGACCTCACGGCTTGAGATCACCGGGGCGGGCAGCAGTCCCGCAGTCCAGGTGCAGGGACAGGTCAGCAACCTCGGTACCATCACCATCACCAGCAATGCGCCGGGCAGCGCGACCTTCCTGGTCAGGGACGCCGACAACGGCGGGGCGACGACCCTGGCGAACGCCGGGACGATCGCCGTGACGGACGGCATCGTGCAGTTCCTCAACTTTGGCGGCAACGCGACCAAGATGACGAACAACGGGGTCGTCTCGGTCGCGTCCACGGGCGCCACCGCGTCTTCCGCCTACATAGCGCTGCCGGTTGACGGCACCGGGAGCATGGTGATCGGCGGCAACTCGGTGGTCGAGCTTGCCGCGGCGGTCGGTGCGGGCCAGACCGTCGCCTTCCTGCCGGGCACCGGCTCCAGCGTGCTTGAGCTGGACACGGCCGGGACGTTCCAGGGCACGATCAAGAACCTCGTCAGCACCGACCGGGTCGGCTTCGGCGCGGTCGCGGCGCCTGCGGTGTCCTACACAAGCACGTCGGTGGCGGGCGGCATCGTGCACGTCACCAGCAACGGCAACGCGCTGGTGGACCTGAACGTCAAGGGCGTCTATGCGCCAACGGACTTCAGCATCGCCACGGTCGATCTCGGCGGCGGGCGGTCCGACACCTTCCTCACGACGACAGCGACCGACCCGCTGTTCAACTACACCGACAGCGCGGCCGGAACGTCGGGGACGGTCGCGGCCGACGTCTATGACGGGCCGGTGAACTACCTGCAATGGCAGTATCTCTGGAACAGCACGGACGGGGTGGCCATCAGCGCAACCAGCAACAACGTGTTCCTGCACGGCTCGTCCGGAGACGACGCCCTCGCCGTCCAGGGCGGCAACAACGTCATCGACGGCGGCGGCGGCTCAAACTTCCTGGTCGGCGGCAAGGGCGCCGACGGCGGGACCGACACGTTCTTCGTGGACGGGCGCGGCGGCGTCGTGACCTGGAGCAGCATCGTCAACTTCCACCATGGCGACGCCGTCACCATCTTCGGCTTCACGGCCGGCACCAGCACGCTGCCGTTCACCGCCAGCGACGGCGCGGCGGGCTACACCGGCGCCACCATACACTCCGAGCTGTCCGGCGCCGGCACCGGGGTCAACGGGTCCGTCACCTTCGCAGGCATCAGCCTGGCGGACGCGCAAACCAAGTTCACCATCAGCACCGGCAACGTCGGCGGCGCGAACTACTTGCAGATCGCCTACACCGGCTGACCCCGTCCCAGGCCCGGCGCACGCGGCGCCGGGCCTGGATCGCCGCAGGACAGGGCGCATCCAGGTAGGGCGCATCCGCGTCGCAGCAGGGACGCCCGCAGCAGCAAGGGCGTGCCCTGCTCCCTTGCCTGCGCCCGGCACGCCCTCAATGCCGCACCAGCGCCAAGACGATCTCCACCGCGATCAGCACAAGTATGAGGAACTCCATCAGCCCGGCCCGGCTGCTGCTCGCCTCGTCATACAGCGCGGTGTAGGTGTCGCGGATGATCGCCAGCTTGCGGTTCACCGCGGCGCTCACCGTCCGGACGCGGAACAGGTCCAGGGCGCTGGTGTAGATGCGGGCGAGATACACGTCCTCCGTCACCTGCAAGGCGTTGTCCACCTTTTCGGTCAGCTCCGTCACCTCGGCGACCAAGGTATAGAGCCGACGCGCCAGCCCGGCGTAGCGGCGCGGCGCCAGGATGTTCATGGTGCGCCGGGTGGTCTGCACCAGGCCGTACATGCGCGGCAGCTCGTCGTCCAGCAGCTCGTCGTAGTAGCGCATCTCCAGGAGCTGGGCGTTGGCGACCTCCAGCACGTCCGCCACGTCGCTGTCGCCGCGTGGCTCGTAGATGAAGGCGCGGTCCCAGGTCACGACCACGAGGTCGTCGGTGTAGTAGCTGTAGGACTGGCGCAGCAGGTCCCGGCGGGCGCCGTCGGACAGGGGGCGGCCCTCGCCGGACAGCATCGGCACCAGGTCCAGCCGGTCCTGCAGGGCGGCGGCGGACAGGGTCTCGCTGAAGGCGTGGACGGTGCCGATCAGGTAGTCCTCCTCGATGGCGGAGGCCGTGGGGCGCACCAGGGCCTCGGCCAGCAGGGTGCGGACGCGGGCCAGCAGGCCGTCCCACAGGCGCCCGTCGCCGCCGTCGCCGACATGCGCGTCCATGGCATTGAGCAGCGCGGTGTAATCGGGCCAGGTCATGTCCACGGCGGCCACGCGGAGGGCGATGGCGACGACGCCGAAGTCGTAGATGCGTATGCTCACGGCGGCGGTAGCGGCCAGCGTGCCCATGTGCAGCGGGATCGGGTCGAAGGACAGGGCGACGGGCGGGACGCCGAAGGCGACGGCCTTGGCCGGGGTGGCGCTGAGGCGGCTGCGGCTGCTGGCGGTGCCGGCGTAGCGGACCCAGATCTCCTCCACCTGGCGGAGGTCTATGGCGTAGGCGATGTCGAACAGGCGCAGCGCGGTGATGTGGCCGGAGCGGACGCGGGGGTCAGGCATGGGAGGGGGTTGGCTGTTCGGAAACGGCTGCTGCCTGCTCCCTCTCCCTCCGGGAGAGGGTCGGGGTGAGGGGGTCTTGAGGCGCGCGATTGGCCGGCACAGGGCCGTGCGCCGGTGACACCGTCAGTCGTTGCTCCGCAGCCAAGACCCCCTCACCCCGGCCCTCTCCCTCCGGGCTACGGCGGTCACACATATCCGGAACGAGCTAGGGTCCATCCTTGTGCGATGGCGTCGAGCTTGGCGAGGCCGCGCGTGACGGTGAGGGGTCCGGGCGGC
>JAABUK010008709.1_pt1 | contig 14129 bp, 2 predicted proteins | sample 5559141 | NCBI WGS metagenome assembly JAABUK01 (sample SAMN10711869, study PRJNA513367) | rock metagenome | isolation source: Antarctica rocks | place: Antarctica: Victoria Land, Pudding Butte nord | collected 2016-01-03
CTTACTCTTTTTTCATCTATCTTTTATATAAATAATTATCTATTTTAATAGATATATTAATCAGATTTTCTAGTTTATCTAATCTTTTAACTTAAGTCAGTTCATTCTTAATTAAGTTCTTCAGTTCTAGATAATATTTTATTATAAGTGCTATATTATTCTATTTAATTCTAGATGTGATTTATTAAAACTTAAATATATACTCTATTACTAAGTCTATCTATTAGAGTTTCTGAACTTCTTATTTAGTGGTCCGTTCTTTATTTACTTCTCTATATATCCGTCTGATACACTCTTTAAAATAGAAGTAGCTAATAAAGATTCTTTTTATTTTTATTTTCTTATCTTTAATTATTTTCTTTAAGTAATCTATTAAATGTGATTTAAACTAATTAAAGACTTTATCTCGAAAATATATAATTGTAAATATTATCTTAGCTTTAACTATTCTTAACTTTTAAGTATTAAACTAAATATATATATTAACTTAAGCTAAGAAGATCTGAAGTTTCTTTCTATCTTTATAAAACGTATTAGAAACGTTAACTTTTAAGAAGGCGTGATTTATATCAGTAATTCCTTCTTAGAATTATTCTTATTTAGAGTATAATATATTTATTTTAATAAGACTTCTTATAATAGAATAATTAATATTCGATAATAAATAGTTAAAGTGTTAGAAACTATTAAGACTAGTTATAATAAGATCTAGATATTAAAAGATTATAGATAGAAATCATTATTCTTATAAAAGAAGAGTTAAAGATAGATTATAATTAATAATATAAGTTAATTATAGAAGAAGAATAAGATTATGAAATTATAAGATAAATAATTATTTATATAGTTATTATTAGTAAGCTGTGTATAGTACTTCTAAGTGCTCTTCTTAAGTACTCTTGAGTACTTACTTCTAAGTGCTCTTCTTAAGCACTCTTAAGTACTTCTCTTAACATTTATTTCTAATTATTCTAATCAGATATATCTTTCTAAGTCAGATCTCCGTAATCCTAGAAGGTGTTCATCTGCGGGATCTACTATCTTAACTATCTATCAGACTTCGATAGTTAGAGTCAAGTCCGTCAGCGGCTGATCTGTAGCTGTAACATTATCTCACGTCTCTTACTTCTACTATAATTTTATATCTTCAGAATATAATTTCGTCTTTAAATATATAATTAATATCTCTTACTTATCTATCTTATATTTTGAATGATTTAGATAATTCTCAATATTTAATTAAATTCAAGTTTTATATATCTGAAGATTAAGTTCTTTTTCTCTTCTTTACTTATTATTTATTAGAATTATTATTATACTAATCATTCTCATATAATATAATAGCGATAAATCTCTTATTATCGTTATAGCTTATATATCTTTTAAGATTAATTAAAAATCTACTCTTAAAAAGATTATAAGTTTATACACGATTTAAAATAGCTGAAGAGCTGATATAAATGTATATAACGCAGTATATAAAGAGTTGGAGCGGAATTTATAGAGAAATAATATACTTAGTGTGAAGCTGTAGAGGTGAAGTATGATGCTTTAATTAGAGAAGATTATTATAAGTGTATAAAACACGCAACAGATTAAGAAGATATTGAAGAATTCTCGCGTTAATGAGAATCTATTATATAGAGATCTACGGCGCATAATACAAATATTAAATCAAAATAAATAATATTAGAACTCTTAAATATAAAATAAGACTTAACATATAAAGAAACGAAGATGATTATATAAATAAGCAGTTACTGTTCAATATTCTTTTGCGATTTAGAAGATATCTTCTTTAAATATTCATAATATTAAAGAAAGCTCTAAAACAGGCGCTACTATTATAAATATCTCTTATTCAACTTTATTAAAATTCAATTCTATCACGATTATTATTTGTCAGTACTATAAAGAGATGAGAACTTATTAATCTTACAATTTTCATGCAGATAATATTAATGAGTTTAAATCAACTTATATTAATCATCTTTAGTTTCACAGATTTCTTTAGATATTAATAGATGAACTGAAATATAATATAAGAATAAATGTATTATTTTATATTCTGAAGACTAAGAAGAGAGTTTATATTCTGAATAAACGCGCTTAATAAATAATTATGTGAGATATATATAATAAGAGTCTTCGTAATCTTATATTTAGAATTGATTACAGCATAAATATAAATAATAAATATACTTTCTCTAATCTTATTTAGAATTGATATAAATGAAGAGTAAATAACACGAAGAATAATAATTATTTAGACTCTCAATCTACTTATTCAAAAAGTGTGAGCATTATACGGGCGATGCGGAAGAGAAAGAGTTCTCAATCTTATTAGTTAATAAAGAAGTATTTATGAGCTGTTAAAAGTAGGTAAATAAGACTATAATAACAATAATTATAATAATGATGAGCTTCTATTTAATGCTCGCAATTATGATACATTATTAATAATGTTTAACGAACGTTAAAATATCTCAAAATGAATATAAGCATTTAAGAGAAAAGATTACTACTCTTTTATTAAGATCTTAATCTTTATTATTCTTTCTTATTAAATGTCTCACTCTTTATTATTCTTTCTTATTAAATTATAACTTATTAGATGTGAAACATTATATCTCTTATTCTCTTATACACTCTTATCTTCTCTATATTTATATCTTCCTCATTACTTTTTCTTATTATACTTTTCTCAGATATACTTAATAAAGTAGAAGAAGTTCTTAATTAAGATTAATTTCATATTGATCTTTAAAGATATATTATTAGAGTAGACTGGAATACTCTTAAAGTAGATGTTATCTTATAGTAATTAACTTAAAGCTTAAGATGAGATTTGAGCATATTACTCAGATTATTTAGACTTGAAGATTGATTATTATTGAGCAAGTTATTAATCTATTAAAGTTATAATTATTGTAGCGCTATATGCAGTTTTCGCGGAATTAAGAGACTGTTGATAAATAATATTAATCTTAAAGACAGTCTTCTATAATGACGCTTTATATTTATCTCTATTTGTAATTATTATAAGCTGAGCGATAATATTGTTAATTATACTTTCTTAATTATAAGAATTCATATATTATAAGTAGAAGTGAATAGAACTGAATATAATGCTTATATATATTCAGCTCTATCTTCATATATTTAGCTCTGTCTTTATATATTCAGCTCTATCTTTATATATTCAGCTCTATCTTTATATGTTTAGCTCTATCTTTATATATTCAGCTCTATCTTTATATATTCAGCTCTATCTTTATATGTTTAGCTCTATCTTTATATATTCAGCTCTATCTTCATATATTCAGCTCTATCTTTATATATTCAGCTCTATCTTTATATATTCAGCTCTGTCTTTATATATTTAGCTCTATCTTTATATATTCAGCTCTGTTTACAACAGTAATATATAATGCGATCATTAAAATTGTAATGATTCCGTGTGATAAGATTGGAGTATTAATAGAAATGATTTAATTTCTGATTAGATTAGCTTAGAAAGAATAAGTAATATAATGATATTCTATATTATAAGAAAGTCTTTTTAAATCTTATAAAGCTTTATATTTATAGAGAATTGATTAAAGATTTATTAATAATTATAGAGTCTGATCTCTATTTATTAATACTTAATTTAAGTGATATCAGAATAATAATTTATGCGGATGTGACTTAATTATCTCTTTTTATTAGTAAAAAGTTAAGATTTATTCAAAATTGAAAATCTTAGTCTTATTTAATATGTTTATAATATTATTTACTGGCGATTCTTCTGCGCTCTATAATGTCGCTCTTAAATCTGCTGATAAATAATTAATTAAACTTTTTTCTCAATTACTCTTTATTATATTTCTATAGTTTCAATCTAAGTCTCGCATTAAATGTTCTCTTTCTTGAAATTTGTCGCGATTTTGAATTGATTATAACAGTTAATATTTGCACATTATGTCTGATAAAGTTGTTTTTCGGAAGGATGTAGTGAAAGTGAAAACTATGAAGTTATTTATACGAGGATCATAATATATGCAGTTTAGCTTGAGATCTTAATTGTAAGTATAATTGCCGACTGGTTCATCTTTAAGTCACTCTTAAATATTAGTAAGTTAAACTTTTAAAAAGAGAATATTAAAATAAAAGATATATTCTTAATAAAGCTTATATTTAAGGGTTCACAGCTAATACAATACTTATATTTAGATAGCTGCGTTATTTACGAACACGATAAACTTATCTTCAGATAAAGATAAAGATGATATTATTTCAAAGTATTATAAATATTTGTAAATCGATATAACTTCGAATAAAAAGAAATATAATTAACTGTGTAATAATAAATTAAAGATAAGATTAGAAGACTTGAACTTCTCGATAAAGCTTATATTATAGATCTTTATCTTTGATATATTTTAACTTCATTATTTAAGTAAGCTAATCTTTTAAACATTAAAAATATTGTAATTTAGAAGTAAATATTCTAATTAAGCTTAATTAGCAGATCTGATATTCACAGTCTCACAAGATAGTAATAACTCTTCCGTTCCCTCTTCTATTTAACCCGGGCGTGTGTCTGACATGTAAGATATATTTGAAGAAGATAAAGAGCAGAAAAGGATGTTAATATAATGAGAGATACCGCGATAATTGAAAATTAAGTTATCTAAAGATTATAAGTCGATTTTTATTTTAATAAGAATATTACTACTGTTAAAAGTATTTTCGAGATAAAGCTTAAATGATTGAAGATGCTTAATATAACTAGAGCGGTATTTAATGTAATTGAATGCGATAATGCGAGATAAAGCTTAAATGATTGAAGATGCTTAATATAATTAGAGCGGTATTTAATGTAATTGAATGCGATAATGCGAGAATGTTAGATGTATATTCGCTCTTAAAGAAGTTAAAGATATGATATAGAAAGAAGTCTTTATATTAATAAGATTTTTACAAGTATAAAGGCGCAGAAGATAAGTAGATTGAGCTTCTTTTTCAGATACATTATTTATTAATATTATCGCAGATATATGATGTTATCGAGTCTTTTTGAAATTATATTATGAAATATATTCGCAATATTATTAATGACGCATTACTACTTTAACGATTTAAATAATTATCGAAGTAGAGTTATCGCTCTTTTACTTAATAATAGTTTTGCTTTTATAAATGATAATTAAATTAGTTTCTTCTTTAAGATATATTATACGCTAATATGATTAAGCTCAGATTCACTATTATTATTCTTATTAAAGTGATTGCTTAAGTCTTCTTTCACATTAACTTTAAAGAGTCTTTAGATTATCTTGAATATATAATAAAATCCTTCTCATTATTACGCGGTAAAACTATTATCTTTTTTACTATATATATTATATTCGTATTAGAAGAATATAAGACGGGAAAGCGCATATTAACTAAGTTTGAAGATGAAGAGATTATAAATATGTTATCTGAATTAATATATTCTTACTAAAACTAATACTTATTATAATATATCATATTCAAATTTAGAAGATCTGAAACGCGCAGAATAAGTTGAAATAGAAGATCATATTAATATTACTGAATAAAAGAGTTAAGAATCAGATAGATTTTAAGAATAAATAGATTAAAGAGAGTTATTAAATCGTCTTTAATTTATTTAAAGACTCTTTTAAGAATGTGAAGAATTATCTTAATAATCTTGCGTCTAATTTATGATAGGAAGTTCTAGAAAAGTTAAGAGTGTTACAAACTAATAATAGATTTAAATTATCGCAGATTAGAGTAGATGAGTTAACTCTTAAAAGTATTAAGTCGGGTTATATTTAGATAAGTAATATAAAGTCATTAGCTAATAAATGATTATAATATTAATATTAATGATTAATAAAGACGAACTTTATAAGTTAAAATATTAGTTATTAAATCTTTAATATAAGTCTCGTTAATTTGAACGATAATGCTTCTCTCTTTAATTCTAATCTTATATCTTCTAAAACAAATAACGCGGTTAATAAAGAGGATGAGAAGAATTGTTGAGAATTATAATGATTGATAATATTAAGCACGCAGATAACGTGCAGTCTGTTTATATATCTTATATAAGAGGACTTTCTTGATTTCTATTATAATGCGCTCGGGAAGTTAAGACTGTGATATAAATTAGAAGAAGAGATGTTAAAAAGCATTTTATAGAATTAAGAGGAATATGAATGAATGCTAATACTTATGCGAGCATTATTATGTAAACTTATTATTATTTGATCGGAGTATAAGAATAAGTATAGAAGTTCTTAAGAATAAAGATATTAAAATCAATATCTCAACTTATTATTTATATATACTCCGATTTAATATAAGCTCTCTATATTAATTGAAAAGTAGACATATTAATAAATGTTTAAAACTGTTTATAACTATTTATAGATGCTTTAAGATAGAACTATTTATAATTATTTAAAATGTTTTTAAATAGAAACATTATAATAATGAATGTATAATAATCTTATTTATATTTGACTTTAAGCTTTTACCTTATATAATTATATATTCATATTAATCAATTAATTTAAATATAAATTTCTCTTTATAAATACTTATTAATAAATATTAATTAAAATTTTAAGATGAATTCTTCTTTATATGATATATATAATATGTACACATAAAATGTTAAAGGATATATCGAGTAGTTAGATAATAGTAGCTGTGCAAAGATGATATAGAAGATGATGGTCGATTCATTATATACTCTGGGTAAGTTCTGAATACATAAGATCTGAGCACTTGAGAATCTGATAATGAGTATTCAGAGAACTTCTGAGGATCTAGAGAACGGTTTTTCAAATTGCCGATGCTATATATAGTATAAGAGATCTCAAATTTTCTCATTAAAAAATAAATAAGATTTATAATGATTTACTAGAAAACTGTTAATATCTATATTATTATAATCATTATTATAATCTAATAAACTTATCTTTCAACTACTTAATTCAATAATCATTAATATTAATTAGAAATCAGTATTTTATATTATCAGTCTTCATTCTTTTCTTAAAGTAAAAGATTAGATCTAAAGATGCTAATATTATCTTAATTTCCGAAAGCTGATTAATTTAATTATAGAATTCATACTTAAATAGCTTAAAGCTAAAGTCGTTAATTATATTCTTAATAAGAAAACTAATCATCTTAATATAATAATTAATATAATAACTTCAGATCTATATACCTTTTTCGGGCTTAAGCTGTATTCACAATAATCTTAACTTCTTCAGTAGTAAGAACGCGCTTTATATTATTATTAAAGACTTAATTATCTTTAATAATGTAATCTTAAATAATAGTAAGAAGATCAATATTCTAATTATAGTCTTCTTCTTTAAAGTCGTTTTTTACAAGTTCCTTTATATTATATTTATTAATATCAGCCCAATAAACATTATCATCAATATTATTAAAGCCTGAATTCTTATACTTAATAATATATTTCTTCTCTTCTTCTTAAATATAATTTAATAGTATCTTCATCTTATTTTTAATTATCTTTTCACTCTATTCTGCGTTAATTCTATTTGAGATTAGTATAAATATTAATATAAGCAGATCAGATATCTTACCGCTTTATTTATAAGTTCTGAAGTTCTGTTATAAGACGAGCATCCTGCTCTTTTTTACTTATATACTCTTATTTACTTTACTATTATAATTTCTTCTTTAATCTTAATCTTACTTTACTATCAGCAGTATTAATTATATACACTAATCTTTTATTAGAACTCATAACTTCATATCTCTAACACGTCTTTTTAATATTTAAGTTTATTAAGTAGCTTTTAGTAGACTTTCATTTCTTATTATAATTATTATTAAAAGATTAATCAGTCTTTTAATTATACACTACAACTCTTTAATATATCAGCTACTATAGAATCTTATAGATTATAAATACTTACTACAGATCTACTTTAATATCTTAAGATATAAATAATGTTTCTAGCTTAATATCAGTTTTACTTTTCATGTCTGAAGACTGTATTTCAGAGCTATAATAATAATTAGTATAAAAGAATTAATATCACTCTCAGAATATTAATATATTTATCAGAATTTTATTAAAAGATTAAAAGAGAGTAAAGAGTAAGTAATAAAGAATAACTTAACTCTTACTTTACAGCTAATATAAGCTAGCGACTATAATAAAGATTAGTATAAAGTGTTTTCTATTTAATATAAGTATTCTCTTATATTACTAATGTTTCTATCATCTTTATAAATTCTATAGAATAAGAATTAAAAACATTCATTATCTCAGCATCACTCTTCTTAAGATTAATAAAATTTTTAATTCTATCTTGATTTTTAGTCATTTTACACTATTTTAATATTAGAACTCTGACTTTTTCATCTCTTAGTATAGAGATACTATATATATATCTTAATAGAAGTGTGAGATATACTAATTATTATATTAATCAGTAGTAATTAAAGTTGAAAAGTTGATGAATATTTATATTATAAGAGAATAATAAAAAAGTAGTAAGATATATACTAGCCAATCTGCGCTAAAACTTTTTTATTCACTTTTTTAAAAAATTTACTATTTTTTATATCAAGACTTTAATAAATACTTAATATATCTTACTAAACCTTTTATTCTACTTTTTCTATTTATATTCCATTCACTTTTTCTTTTATAACGCAACTTTATTCAGTTATTACACTAACTTTAATAAGTCTCTTTTACTTATAATAATGATTAGTATAATCAATATCTTAATCTACTATTCAGAATCTATTAATCTTTATACTTTCATATTTATCTTCTAAATTAAAAGTAAGAAAATAATAAAAATTTCACTTTACTTATATTCTACTTATCTTTTATATTAATCATTATTATAGTACTGACTTATTTTAATAATAGCTATCTTAATATTATAGAATCATAGTTCATCACTTCTTAAAGTTAGAGATAACAGATGCAGATAATAAAGTTCAAGTAAGTTAATAAATATCTTTAATTTATAATACTAAATAAATATAGCTTCTTAGTTCTAGAATAATAACTAATACTGAAAATAATTATAAGAAGAAATCACATTTTAAGAAAGATGAGATAACAGTAAGAGAAAGACTTATCATTATTATTACAAAACAATTCAGAAAGACAGATGTTAAAGCTTCAGATTCTAAGAAGAGCATTATTAGAAAGCTAAATAATAGAAGAGATCTTAAATCTTGTGTTAAAAGAGTTATTAGAAAGATCTTAAAGATAAATAATAAAAAGACTGCAAATCCTTCAAGAACTTATTATGTAAAGTTAGAAAGTAAGTTATAATAATGATTAGTATAATATAAAAATATATTAATAAATATTTAGTGAAAATATTAAGGGAGATTAGACGCTATTAAAAAAGTAATAAGCTGCTTATTTTTAAAGCATCATTTTAAAAATTAGTAAGGGAAATCACTTTCAGTAAGACTAAATCTTAAGTCTAGAGATAATAAGCTTCTATAATTAATATAATATAGAAGTTTATAAAAGCATATCTAATATCTCTCTTTAAAGATATAATTATTCTGTTTCTAGATTATAATAATGATTAGCATAACTAATAATTCAAGATATAAATTTTTGCGCAATTCATATTAAGAGGATTATTATTTAAAGTAAGAATATATAATTAATTAAAAGATTGAGAGAGAGAAGATAATACTTAAAATAGTTATTAATAGTTGATTAATTATAGATTATATAGTTAATAGAGATATTATAAAATATCTTAGCTTACAAAAGTCTTTAATTATTATAATAATTAATATAACTATACATATTCTTCTTATAAATCTAAAATCTCTGTACTATAATATTTGCTCCTTTCTAATTAGATTAGCAAAAAAATTTCTTAGTATTCTTAGCAGCTCAATTAGAGGATCGGACCGGACCGAATCTGATTTGATCTAATTTAGTCTTTGAAACCTTGGGACCAAAGACCGAGTGATCCGGTCCCAGATGAACTGGGATCGGATCGAACCGAATCATTACGCAGTCTATTTAAGAGTAATTCAGATTATTTCTAAAAGTTTTATTATTATACTTATAAAACAGCTTATAACATAAGTTATATTAGAACGTAAAATAACAGCTAATTATTATATCTTTCTTATAAGTCTTCTAAAGTCTTCTATTTAAATTAAGATATTAATAAACTTAATTTTCAGATCTATCTTTATAAAAGTAGACTTAAGCTTAACATTCTATAATTCTGCGTTTTATAGAAGATGAATTATAAATTTTACTTGCGTAAAATAAATAGTCTATTTTTCGTGTGCGATTTTCATATTTAAATAGATCTTATAGACGCCGATATTCTTCATTCTAAATCAATTTAATATAATTATTTTAAGCTCGTGAATATCTTAATTATTACTGTTTATAATAATATAATTATTAATATAAAAGAAGATGAAGATAATATTATTTAAGAAGTGTTAAGAATAGAGAACTGAGTTATATAAGATCTGTGAATAATTTAAATCTCATAGAAAGATAATCTGAATCTTATATTAAATAGTTGAAGATGTTCGAAGATTATATAAAGTCTTTTTTAGTTTGCAGATCTTATTCTTTTATTTATATTTAATAAACAATTTAATAAAAACGTCGTTCTTAATCTTCTTATTTAAGAAGATGATAACAGCGTCTATCTATTAAATATCTCAGCTATTTTCTATAATTAGAGCAAAGAGAATTCGTGTTATTTAAGCTTTAATAATTAAGATCATTAATTCATCGAAATTAATATTCTCATCTTTCTACTCAAATCTATAGATCATTTATTAAGCTTTTTATATTTTGAGCCCGATTTCCTACTCTTTTTCTATAAATATCTATCTGCCTAATAATATATTACTATTCTTGAGCACAGAATTGACGTTAATAATTGATTAGATCTCATTCTTCTTAAGAGTCTTGATTTAGATATTTATAATCTTATGTTATACTCTTAATTTAAGATCATTTTAAGCTTTATTAAAGAATTTTAAATAATAGTTTAATAATCTCTTTAAAACACGCGCAGAAATCATTATTGAGAATATATTTATGTTCTTAAAAACTTAGTCAGATTTAAGTAAATTTAAAGTATTTTAAGTTATTTCTAACAGCTCTGCCTCTTTCTATTTTATATAATATTTCTTCTCTTTAATTTCAACTATTTCGGAGAAAGAAGAAGACTTATTAATCGAAATTTGAGACTCTTAAATTTATTCTGAGAGATCTAAATTAGCTGTAAAATTTTATGAAGAATTAGACTTAGCTATTTCGTTTAATCTCAAATTTTACTCATCAAATTCGATATCTTTATAGAGTGTTAATTTCCTGCTTTTTAGATCTTAAAGGCGATAAATCTGCGTAGAATTATAGCTAATAAGCCTCATTTTCTATTCTCTTAAGAAGAGCTTGCTATAACTATTTACGTGAGGAATTCTTACGTAAATCACACAGTTAAAAACGCGAAAATAGAGAATGAATGACTTATAACTATAAAATATCTTAAAGAATATTATTTCACAACTTAAGAATCTCATTAAACTATAATTCAAGAGCTGAGTAATTATATTTATAGCTTCTACTTATAAAGAGATAAGGAGATCTATTACTATTAATATAGATCTAGTTTTTAAGTAAATCAGACTAATTAATCTCTTAAAGAGATTATTCTGTTCAAGAATATAAGAAGCTAAATTCTTCTCGCGAATTCTTCTTAATTTAAGTTATTTTGTGAATTTTCAACTCTTAAATTCGAACTCTTTATTCTTGCAAATAGTCTTCATTTTATGATCTTTTATATTAAGCTTAAGAATCTATTCTTAAATAGCTTTTTCAGCCTTATTTTTGCGCTTAAGAGAAATAATTCTTTAAAATCGACTAAATTCGTCTGTTATAATTATGAAGAATTTAGCTCCATTCTTACTAATAAATAATTCATCGAAATTCTCAGCTATTTAGACTTCTTTAGAGATAAAAGTGTATTCTTCTTCACATAAATTAATATAAATTTGTTGATTAGAGCGCAGAGCTTTTAAAGATATCGCAGACTTTTAATTTAATCTTCTGCGCTATTTTCTAAATATATAGAGTTTGTAGAATTCTCTCTTTTCGAATTTAAGTTCAAATTAGTGTTTAGAGATCTCAGATAACAGGCGCATAAATTCGGAATTTAAATAACTTATTCTTTAATAGATTAGCTGTTCTAACAGCTTTGAAGTATCTTTTTAATTCTCGATTTTTGAGAATTTAGCTAATTCTGCTTATTCCACTTAAAATACTCTATTTTTCGAAAGAATAAAGATTTCAAGTTTATTTTTTATCAGAATTACTCTTCTCTGTTATTCTACTTTAAAGCTAATTATTTAATTGTTAATTAGTAGAGCGTTCATAAATAGCAAATTCATATTCAGATCATGAACGAAATAGACGTTAAGAAGCTTGATGTTATTCTCTAAATAAATGAACTCTTTTTCTTTAATATTCAGCTCATTTCTATTATTCACTCTAATCTTTTAAGGCTTAATAGACGTTATATTTATAAGGGATTCTTTAAAATTGATTATATAGAATGAGGCCGCAGAATTAAGTAATCAGCTATTCTCTTACAGAACGCAGGTGTTAACAGCTGATCTAGCTGTTAACTAACTCGAAATCACTTCTTTTTCCGTGAATCCTTTATATCTTTCTCTATACTGATCTGAAGAGTTAGTAGAACGTTTTTCTGAGTATTTAAATTAGCAATCATTGACTGAATATCTATTATAGTCACAGTAAGCGCACGATAATTTCTCGTCTTTTTCAGAGCTGAAATTTTGCTCATTTCACTTATTTTGTCTGATAATAGATTTTGGCGCATTTGAATGATGAAATTCGCGTTAATTCTTCTTAAAAATAAATACGCGAATTAGAATCTGCTTAAAATCCTTAAAATCAGAAACACTATTCTATTTAATCAGCTTTAAAAAGACTTCTCGACTTAATTAAGATTATAGATTTATTACAAAGTTTCTAATAAGTATATCTGAGCTAATTTAATCTTTAGAAGATTTAAATTAAGCTCTTAAATTATTAAATTTAAAAATATAATCTTAAATAATTTATTTAGAAGCTTATCTTAATAGACTTAGCTTTATTAATAAAGTGGTGTAGACTATTATATCTAAATTTAAGTATCTAATTAATAGAATTGAATATATCTTATTTACAAATTTATTCTCAAATTCAGATCTTATTATTATTAATAATAACGCCAGAATTAGCTCTTAAAGAGCTATATCTATACTCTTAAATAAATCAGACTCAATATTCTTTAAGCAGCTCTTTAGAATATCTAAAATATATAATTTATATACTTTTTGTTTAAGTTAACTATCTTATTAAGAATATATCTTTAATCTTATTAGAATTATAATTATTTTAATCTTATAAAAGATTAGATTCTTTCAAAACTTCTTTATTAAGATTAATATTATATACTGAGACTTTGTAAGTAATGATGAGGATGATGATTAGTTATTTACAATTATATTCATCGGAATTTGCTTAATATTGTTTAATTAACTATAATTTTGTTTAATTATTATTAATTCATTTAATTAAGTGATTTAAGAGAGAGTTTAAGAGCTATTTCAAGACTTTAATATAGATAATGTCAGAGTTAAAGACGTTCGTTATTCACCTCCAGAACTCTATGTTTTTGAGCGTGAGGAGGATCTTATATCCGCAGGTATTAATAAAAGAGGATATAGCTAGACTGCGTAACGGTCCGGTCCCAACCCGGATGGTCCGGTCCGGTCTGGTCCTTGGTCCGGTCCGGTCCCAAATATGAAGGGACCAAAGACCGGCCGGTCCGGTCTTAAATGAGCTGGGACCGGACCGAACCAGACCGGATCTATCAAGAGCCCGTCAAGAGAAAATGGGCTGCCAAGAGCCCGCTAAGAGAAAATGGGCTGCCAAGAGCTTTATAGAATGCCAAGAATTCTAAAATTTCTTGGCATTATTTATGAAAAAAAGCTAGATTTTATTATATTTTTATTAATTAATAATGATGACTAATAAAACTTTTAAAATA
>JAABUK010008710.1_pt1 | contig 14128 bp, 19 predicted proteins | sample 5559141 | NCBI WGS metagenome assembly JAABUK01 (sample SAMN10711869, study PRJNA513367) | rock metagenome | isolation source: Antarctica rocks | place: Antarctica: Victoria Land, Pudding Butte nord | collected 2016-01-03
GATTGCGTATGGCTCTGAGGCATCTGGAGGTTGTGTTGGCCGGCTGGCCTGGGCAATCTGAGACGCCACCCAGATGCTGTGCAGCACTGCTAGCCTGAGTCTGTGCCAAGTCTGAAGGAGCGCATCTGATGGCAGCTGTTCAGATGGTGTGTCTGCCGCTAACAAGCTGGCAACCGAGACCTCAGGCAGATATCCTGTCATAGCCTGGCAAAAGCGGCAAAGCAAAATAGTGACTGTGGCTGCAACCGGGCATGTGACGAACAAGTGGCTGATGGTTTGAGACGACTGGGGCCGATGCAGCATGAGAAAGGGCAACTGGCCTGTGCTGGCGTGGCCCTGCTTATGTATGCTCTGTAAGCCCCACACATCAAGCTGCCATACAACAGGCGCCACCACAGAACCCTGCGCTGCCTGCTAAGTAGGAAGCATTTTTTCCTTTTCTATTTTTTGGTCTACAATGGAATTGTCCACCCTCCGTCAGATGATGAAGGTACCGAACGAACCTGGTTTGAGCCCGAACAACGGCCTAGAAAACGCTTTTCTAAGCGATTAGTCCATTGCAAGCAATCCCCGCAAGGGGCAAGCAAAACCTTTTGGCGCCAAGACGACCAGCCATGATGGCAAGGTTGGTCATTTCAAGACACATGTGTGTCACCGTGCAAGGCAAGAACAACGGCAAGTGCGGCCATGTAAGCGCCGATGCGGCCGCGGGAAGCATGCACAGCGGCCTGACCGGCTAAATTGCCGAGCCAAGCAATGTCAACTAAGCACGTCGTCCTAGAGCATGGTGGCCTGTGGAAACATTCAAGAAGAGAAACAAGCAAGCCAAGCTGGATGCACTTCTTAGAAAGTGGGCGTATCATTATGCCTAGCCCAACTCGACCTCCAAGAAGCATCCACCGAAGCATACAGCACATCACCGGGATCAGGATCGATGCAGGTCTGTCCCTACCGTCTCTTACGGCCTGTGTAGCTGGTTCCCTTGGGGTGCGCGAGGCCCCCCAGCTACTGAGGGGGTTTGACTGGTCCCCCCTCGGTGAGTGCGTTCCACATGCTTCAGCATCAGACCCCCCATCAGAAGAGCTAAGGCCCGACAACAGGTCAAAACCCTCTTAAACTAGGCACCCCCAGCAAAGCAAGTTGCACTCATGAAAAGTCTAAAGCAACTTAGCAAGACACCATATCCTATTCACTGTGATGAAAAGGAAAAAGCCGCCAAAGTCAAAACGAAAAACACTGATGAAAACAAAGTTATGTATAAGCTCACAGGGAAATCCCGTGCTTAAAAAGAGCAAATGCTAGCTAGCAGCACAGGGCATGTAGCTGACAGATGCAACTGCAACTTCAACCGGTCCTCAACGTCTCCTGACGGCGATGTGACAGATGCCAAAATATTGTTATGGCACCAAAGGCTCTGAAAAGCATCCAGAGTCATGCTGGGATCCTTCCCCCTTAACCAGCTTGAGCAGACTCCAGATTTCTGCCTGATATTGTCATTGCATTTTGTCCAGTCATTGCGAATCGTGGCCTTGACAGTCTTCAGCGCGAGTTGCCTCGCCAAGTGACCGTGGTGTGAGGTAGATGATGATGATAGTGAAGCTTGTTGTGACGAAGGAGATGACGCCATCTTTGCGTATGGCTCTGAGGTTCTGCAGGTTGTGTTGACCGGCTGGCCTGGGCAATCAGAGACGCAGCCCAAATGCTGTGCAACACTGCTAGCCTGAGTCTGTGCCAAGTCTGAAGGAGCGCATCTGATGGCAGCTGTTCAGATTGTGTGTCTGCCGCTAACAAGCTGGCAACCGAGACCTCAGGCAGATATCCTGTCATAGTCTGGCAATAGCGGCAAAGCAAAATAGTGACTGTGGCTGCAACCGGGCATGTGATGAACAAGTGGCTGATGATTTGAGGCTGACTGGGGTCGATACAACAAGAAAAAGGGCTGTTGGCCTGTGCTGGCACGGCCCTGCCAATGTATGCTCTGTAAGCTCCACACATCAGCACACACACCATGCAGCAGGCGCCACCATAGGACCCTGTGCTGCCTATTCAGGTAGGAAGCGCTGGCCAACTCCCAAATGTGTCGCCACTGTGCCTGCTGAGGGTGGCTGCCACATGCCTCTAGCACATAAATGATGTCGTCTGAAGCTGCCCTGTCTAAAGGCAGCTGACGTGCCGGCTGCTGTTGCATCTGTTGTTGATGCTGTTCCTGACGTTGTTGCTGGTCTGACCAGTGCTGTCTAGGGGTCTGCGAGGGGGTCATCCATGCTGGCAAAGAGGCAGACATTTCTGAGCTGAGGCGAGCTGTGCCTCTGGAGCTGGGTTGCATGGCAGCCACCCATCTGAGCTCCATGGCTTGCAAGGTCTCATCCATTGCCCCGATGTTGGCACCGGCAAAAGGCGTGGGCGGCAAGTCAAACCGCTCGGGGCCAATGGGTGCTTGGTGGCAAAACACGTTATGAGCCGTAAGCGTAGGCCCGCTTGTCTGACCACCAACTGATGAGCTGGCTGGCTGCCCCAACACCCCAAGTGACAGATGATGTGGGCCCCACAGCTGACCTTGCAAGTATAAGGGACTGCCTAGCTGAACTGGCTGGTGCGTTGGGCCCCTCCAAGGCCTGGAGGGATCCCAAGAGATGACTTGGACAGGGCTGGGATTAGAGACAGGCTCTGATGGGGTTTGTTGAAGTTGCAGATGGGCGGTAATTATGTGGAGCTGGCCTGTCTGAGCATCTTGAATGAGTTGTCTGCCGGAGGCCGAGAGAACCTGAAACCAAGTGCATGCCGGGGCTGAGCTGACAAAGGTGCGCCATGTTGGAGGAAGGGCCAGCAAAACTGAACTCAACTCACTTGCCAGCAGCTGGGGTTGCTGAAACTGCAATAAAAGCCGCAGGTGAGCCACCTTAGTGATGCCCGCTGAAAGCATAAGGGGCTTTTGCTGAGGAGTCAGGAAAGCAGCAGCTGGGCATGCAGTGTTGGTTGTAGCTGAGCTGGCAGCAGGCTGAGGAATCTGCCTGTTGAAGAAGAGTGGCTCGTTTAAGACATCCGATGGCAGCATGGCAGTGACTGGTTGAAGGCGGTGAGGATGAAGAGCCCTGAAGGCCGCCACGTAGGCTGACAGCCGAGCTGGCAATGGTAACTGGTCTGTGCTGAGCGTGCTGAACAAGATGCTGGCCCCATGGCCCCAAGGGCTGAACCTGAGAGGCCTGACTCAGGTGGTACACTTGGAACACCTTCCAAGCCAGCCTTTCAGGCTCTAGCAATCGGGATATCACCTTTGCCTGCAGGGCTTGGATCTGTGTCGGCCTATGCATAAACCCCACACCCCCCTTGGACAAGGGCAGGGAGCTGGTGAGCTGGTGAGCTGGTGAGCTCCCCTGGGAAGAGTGCAATCTACCACCCAGATGCGGCTACGGCGGTCATATGCCTTGCTAACGTCCACAGAAATCATGCAGCCAGGCTGACCTATTTGCTGCACCTCGACCAAATGGCACAACACACTTTCACATCCAGGAACCAGGCACAAAAGCGGTTTGAGTTGTTTTTCTTACGCGCTGTAGGACTAGCCCAAAGCGGGTACCTGAAGCGGGTTGGCAGCCTTCAGTCGCTGTTGAGGAGGAGATCCAACAGGGTCTTCAAGCCCTTGCCATCGTACAGCAAGGTGATGACCCCTTGAGTCATGGAGCCCCTTCTGCAGGGCTGCCGACAACTGAGCCAAGCACCTCCAAGAACTGCGAGTAGAACTCATACGGCAAGCCGTCTCTGGGTTTGTGCCACGGGCAAACAGCTTGACAGCTGCCTGAAGCTCAGCAAGCGTGCCGCCCTGCTCTGCACCTTCCCATGCTTGTTCGGGATCTGATGGCAGCTGCCTGTCTGATTGCCGTGCTGACAAGAAAGTAGGCAGCTGTCTGAACATGCCGGTGCGGCTGTCAGCTAAGAGGTAGTTGGCAATGACTCTGTCAGCTTGCTTCCTGCCGTGCATGGTGCAAAGGTCTGCTACTGGTGAGCCCTGCTGCTGCTGCAGGTGATTCATGAATGTAGCTTGCTGTCGCTGCCTGTGCAAATGGTGGAAATAACAGGTGGACTGTCCCCATACTCATGCAGCAAGACCCCAGTCCGCAATGCATCTGCGGCAGCCATATGGCGCATTGCAGAAAAGCTGCCGCCGTATAGCGCATTGCATTCAGGGCATGATGACTGCCTGGAGTTGCCACATAGGCCCTGCCCGTAACCTAAGTGCCCTGAACGCTGGGCATGGAAGGTTGGAAAATCGCTCCTTGCAACATCTTGGCTGTGCACCTGAAGTTGGCCTCATCTCTCTGCGCGGAAGAGAGTTGTTGGTCACCAGATTAGCCTTAAGGAAGGTCTGATTTTGACCAGTCATGAGGGTTTTTTTTTTTTTTTTTTTTTGGTGGGGTTACAGGGGAATCCTCGTGAGCGTAAGATGGGAATTATTAGCAGGAGGATCTGGTCAAAGCCCTGGGCCGCGGGGGGGTGCATTAGCAGATGACACTGCAACTGTCATTCCATAATGGTTTGTTAGGATGGGATCTGTGACTGAAGCTGTGCTGACATCAAAAGCAAGCTGTCGCTGACGAGCCATCTGTCAACTCTGGCTGAGGATGCCTTGTTGGTAGCTGTATGCGTGAACTCCCGCGCTTGCAGATGCAGGCACCTGAAGGCAGCCTGCAAGCTCAGGGCTTGCTGGAAGGGCAGCAAGTCTGATTGGAAAAACATGCAGGCGAGTGCCTGGCTGGCCCCCAACCAGGTCTAGGTCCCTCCAGGTTCCTCTGCCACGCAGTTCCAGTCCACCCCCTAGGAGTAGGGGAGTGCCTACTGGCGACGCAGGAAGGAGGTTTTGCTGGAAGCGAGGTGCATGCTCCTGCCTCGCAACAGGAGCTTACACTGACGTCGTGGTGACATGGCTGATACTCAAGTTGCGTTGAGCGGCAAGAAATCTGCCACAGGGGTCAGCAGCATAGATTGAGACCCCTGACAGACGGGACAAGCCTGGAACAATCTGCTCTGGCAGCTGCGCTAGATCTGTTGCTGATGTGGTTGGCATGGAGTAACGATGCATCACCAGCAACTGCTCTGACAGAGCGCAGCTGCAAGGCACCCGTTGCAGTATTGATGTGAGAACCATACACTATGCAGATATGTGCAAACCATGCAGCTGGCAGGCAGCATTTTGAAGGCTGCTTGATCAAATGATGCAAGCTTGCCTGCAATAGAATGCATAACTGCTCGACAGACACACACAAGCAAAACAGAGGGCTCAGAGGAAAGCAAGGACGCCAACGACGATCTGCTGCTGCAGATTCGGCCTCTGCTTGACATGAGCAAGCCGGAGCTCCAAAATACTTGGAGAGAGTTGGACAGTAGCGATGTTGAACCAGCAGCCAAGTTTGATCTGTTAGCAGCCATACTTTGCCGCCTACTTCGCGGTGCCAGCGACTTAGACAGTGCTCAATCGCAGCTCTCCAGCAGAACATCGCTCTTTTTTTTGTTTTGGGGTATGCGGGAATTGTCTTCTCTTCGTCAGATGATGAAGGTACCGAACGAACCTGGTTTGAGCCCTAACACCGGCCTAGAAAACGCGTTCCTAAGCGATCAGTCCATGGCAAGCAAGATGCCAGCTGGTGCTAACAAAGATACCAGACAAACCTAAATTGTGTTGAAACACCGGCCTTGTCAAGATGACAAGGCGATCAGTCCACGATGTAAGGGCACTCCAGAAATGATGTGTCTTGAAAGCGTTGTAAAGCACATCATGAATATAAACAAAGTAAATTAAAACTGTAGACATGTCAAGTAGCTCATGAAAGCATATGGACCATCCCCATGAGAGGGCAAAATCCGAACCTGCAATTACCCCTAGGAAAACCATCAAAAAGCATCCCACAAGTCAGAAGTCCATAAAGGCGCCATGACAAAAGCAAGCAAAAGGTGTCCAACAAGAGAAGACGCATCTGCCTAAAGCATCAATCTGAAGGAAAGTGTGTGTCATCACCAGTCACATTGGCCATCAAGGTGACAAGACGCTAGCAAATAAAAGATGTCCAACCAGAAAGATTGCGTCTCCCTCATGCACCAACAAGGATGGAAGTGTGTGCAAACTACCAACCACAAAACCTGCCTGGTCAGTGTGCGACAAGTAAGCAAAAGATGTCCAGCTAGAGACAATGCATCTCCCTCATGCATCTACCTACAGGAAAGTGTGTGCAGACCATCAGTCACTAGCTGACTTGCCCAATTACTCTCTCATAAACATGGACCAAAGTCTGTGCATACCATCAGTCACTAGCTGACTTGCCCAGGAATTGTGCAACAAGTAAGCAATAGATGTCTCTAGCTAGTAAAAACGCATCTGTCAAGTGCATCAATCTAGCTAGTGGAAAGTCTGAAATGTAGGGTAGAGAGTCTCAAATATCTTTTCTAGGTAGACATCTTTTGCTTACTTGCTGCACGTTTTTTGGGTAGGGTTTGTGATTGGTAGTATACACACAGTTCAGTCCATATTGACAAGAGATGCTTGTTCTCTGGCTGCAGATCTTTTGTTTGCTTGCTTCGTGTCACTTTGGTAGCCGTTGTGACGATTGCACAACTGCTACCTGGCTCTTGGGCTGTGGTACAGCAAAGGCAATCTTATTTGTAGTGTGGCAACACAGTCAACCTCTCTGCATTACGGCTGTGAACTTTGGGGCATGCATGCCCCCCGTAGCGAGGCACAGAAAGCACGGGTTGCTTTACAGTCCATCTATGACAGATACCTTGAGCACATCTGTGGGGTCAAGTATGCTACGCACAGTACCTCGCAGGCCCCTAGAATGCACTGGTCAGACCGGCAGCAGCAGCGTCAGGAACAGTATAATCAACAGACGCAGCAGCCGGCGCCTCAGCTGCCTTAGGAGGGGGCAGCTGCAGACGACATCATTGATGTGCTAGAGGTATATTGCCGTTGTTCTTGCCTTGCACTATGACACACATGTGTCATGTCATGAACCTTGCCATCATGGCTGTTCGTCTTGGCACCAAAACGTTTTGCTTGCCCCTTGCCGGAATTGCTTGCCATGGACTGATCGCTTAGGGACACGTTTTCTAGGCCGTTGTTCGGGCTCAAAACAGGTTCTTTCGGTACCTTCATCATCTGACGGAGGGTGGACGATTCCATTGTAACCCAAAAAAAAGAAAAGGAAAAAATGCTTCCTACTTAGCAGGCAGCGCAGGGTTCTGTGGTGGCGCCTGTTGTATGGCAGCTTGATGTGTGGGGCTTGCAGAGCATACATTAGCAGGGCCACGCCAGCACAGGCCAATTGCCCTTTCTCATGCTGCATCGGCCCCAGTCGTTTCAAACCATCAGCCACTTGTTCGTCACATGCCCGGTTGCAGCCATAGTCACTATTTTGCTTTGCCGCTTTTGCCAGGCTATGACAGGATATCTGCCTGAGGTCTCGGTTGCCAGCTTGTTAGCGGCAGACACACCATCTGAACAGCTGCCATCAGATGCGCTCCTTCAGACTTGGCACAGACTCAGGCTAGCAGTGCTGCACAGCATCTGGGCGGCGTCTCAGATTGCCCAGGCCAGCCGGCCAACACAACCTCCAGATGCCTCAGAGCCATACGGAATCCTGGCATCGTCTCCTTCGTCACAACAAGCTTCACCAGCATCATCAACTAACTCACACCATGGCCACTTGGCGAGACAGCTCGTATTGAAGACTGTCAAGGCCATGATTCGCAATCACTGGACAAAATGCAATAAAAAACATACCCAAAAAAAAAAAAAAAAAAAGGTCAAAGCCAGTCATGTCAACCAATGACATATGCCAAAATCAATGTTCTTGCTTCTTCTTTTTTGGCTATTACTATATCTGGTTGTTGAGGCTGTGCTTCTGCTTGTTGAGCAGGTTATGTGTGAGTGTGGTGCTGTTTGTACTGTCTTTATAGAATCATACGTGTACTGGTTTTACAGCTGCTCCTCTGCACTCCTTTGTTATCTATCATCGAAATGTACTGTTTTACGTACAAATTGACGCAAAATTTGCCTGGCAAATGAGGTCACAATTGTGTCAGACAGACTCTGCAGTCTGGTGTGCTGAACTTTTTTTCTTTTCTTCTTTTTGGGTTACAGGGGAATTGTCAACCCTGCGCATGATAATGAAGGTACCAAGCAAACCTGGTGTGCAGAACTGGCTATCGCCACCTTCAATATCGCCCAGGTTGTATTAAAACGTTTAGCAGCTGCTGTCAATCGTCTAACAAACATGTGAGACCAAAATCAGCTTATGCGGCGAAGCATTCTGACCGGTTGCGCACTTGCTGTTGAGTACCGATGCATGCTGCGTGAACTGCCCAGCCAGCGGAAGGGTGCATTGTGCAGCCAGCAAACCTTACCCACATTCTGCATTGGCCAGCTCGTGTGAACGGCCAGAACCGGCCTCTGCACCACTATCGATCGCACGTCTTTGAACGATGCTCCCAAGATACTATCTAGATTTTCACGACAGCATTATTTCTTGACTACAGTTTTCCAGTGATGTCCCAGTAGTCTCGATGGTATGTCAGGAGAATGCGCTAGACCTGTGTAACATGGAACCGACTGCGGCAGAATTTCCGGATTACAGATAATGAAAGTCACCGAAGTTTGCCCCCATTGGTTGGCCGGCTGGCCCGGGCAATCTGAGACGCTGCCCAGATGCTGTGCAGCTCTGTGCCAAGTCTGAAATAGCGCTTCTGACGGCAGCAGCTGTGTGTCTCCTGCTCACGAGCTGGCATCTGAGACCACATGCCTGTCATAGCTTGCCAGAGGCGGCATAGCCAATCAGTGACTGTGGCTGCAACCGGGCATGTGATGAACAAGAGCCTGATGGTCTGAGGCTGACTGCGGCCGCTGCAGCATGAGAAAGAAAGGGCAGATGGCCCGTGCTGGCGTGGCCCTGCCAACGTTCGCTTTAAAGCATATTTGTAAGCCCCACACATCAGCTGTCATGCAACAGGCGCCACCATAGGACCCTGTGCTGCCTGTCCAGGTAGGAAGCGCTGGCTAACTCCCAAGAGTGCCGCCATTGTGCCTCCTGAGCGTGGCTGCCACATGCATCTAGCACATCAACGATGTCGTCTGCAGCTGCCCTCCAAAGGCAGCTGAGATCTTAGCTGCTGCTGCGTCTGTTGTTATTGCTGTTCCTGACGCTGTTGCTGCCGGCCTCACCAGTGCATTCTAGGGGTCTGAGGGGGTCATCCACGCTGGCAAAGAGGCAGACATGTCTGAGCTGAAGCGAGCTATGCCTCTGGATCTGGGTTGCATGGAAGCCGCCCACCTGACCTGCTACGGCCTAACTACAAGTCGTGCTCAGACCTGACAACAGAAGCAGCCCAGGCGATGATAAGGGCTCTCAAAGCTGCCCATCTAGCAAAGACTTACGTGCTTACATGCCTTGTTGCATTGTTGACTCTGATCAAGGTGAGCAGCTTTGTTTGTTAAATCTGCACACTCAGCTGCGTGGCCAACAATTGGCAGCGATTAGAGCAAACCAATATACAATAGTGTACATAGCACAACACGCCATGATTGTCAACAGAATGTCAGCTTTAGTATCAAGAGCCATGCGGCAACATGAACACTGCGATAGACTGGTCTTTGGGTGTGCACACAAATGGTTGGTCTGCCTTGGCCTGATCCAGTGTGACTGCGATCCTGTGATGATCAATCCAGCTTAACCCCTCAACTGTACAATATATAATGTCGCAGTTGTTGTCTCGAGGAAAGTGATAGACTTTGCCCAAAGTGGTGAATTCCATGGGCCCAAAGTCGAAATTCCCTACCCAAAGTGCAGAGTTCTCCTGCAGTATTATGCCACGTGCCTCAGCATAGCAGGCACATTTGGATTGCATGTGCATAAATTGCACATCTGTTTGGTTGCCTACAGCAGTCTGCTAATTAGTTATAACAGCCGGATCTTGAAGGTTCTGCACTGCAGAGCAACTTGCATGGTGCCATAAGAGTATCACATGTCATGTCTACACTCCAATTGCTGTTTTGACAACCAAGGTAGGGCTCTACCTGAGACACAATGCCAAAGCGCTTGCCACTGAACGCCATCCCAGAGTAGTCTGTGAAGGCTGCTGTGGAGGGCACATGCACGGTCTTGATTGGCACCCATCTGCATACAGTTACTAGATCATGACCTCAGTCATATGGCAAAATGTTAAACATGTGTGCAAATTGCAGGATACAACCCACATGACACAGGAGTTGTGGTGTGGCTGCAATCATGTGAGTACAATGCGTTGATGTTATGTTGGGCTGAACTACAGGGGTCAGTGCTTGTGACTGGAGACACCAAGCAAGCCTCTATGATGTTCATGCGGACACAGGCCTATGGGCTTATGCAATTTACACAATAGCTCTCTCCAGCAAAACTTTGTGCCGCATGCTGTCCAATCAATGCATTGCCAAAGCCAGATGCATGAATTGATCAAGGTCACATTGTGATGCAGTTGCACAATCAGAAGCTAAACAAAGGAGATACAACACGCATATGGTGAGTAATGTCCCTTTGTTTGCTTGCATAATAAGTCACAAATGGTTGGTCACAGTTTGGGATTTGCTAAATCAAGACCAGTGACACAAGGCATGGCGTGCAGTCTCGCAACATTGCATTTATGGTGGCACAAAAGATTACTTGTGCGATCTGCAAGGTATAGCAGCATTGTGCACGCTTGATCTCTGCTCTTTGATGCAATTCCCATACAAGCAGCACAACATTGTGAAGCGAGATAAATCACTATTCTGATTGGCCGCTAACACTAGAAGGGTTGTGGATTTTCCAAACAGCCTTGTTGTGCATATGACCGGAAGTGGTATGAAAGTCACTTGGTGGACTTACTTGCAAACAGTGTTGTCGTTGGCATCTGTCTCTAGTTGTGAGATAATTAGGCGCCCATTTCCCGCTTTTTTGCCTCTCTTGCCGCCAACACAAAAGTTGCCCTCGCACAGTGCAAAAAGAAACTTACCTGCAGCACAAGCACACCCATTTTGTTTGAAAGTGATGAATATTGAAACACACTGTTACACAGATTGCAGTGTGGCCAGAGATGAGCTTGGATAATGCATCTGTAAGCAAGTGCAGCTGAACGCAATCACCGCCACTAGAACTTGCCTTGCTGCCCAGCATCATAGTACTGTATGCTCTCAACCCCCTTGTTGGCATGAGACAGCTCTAGATCCATATCACATGCCCTCATAGATCGGTAGGCTGTGTTCGTGGGAAACAGCATTAGTTCTTCAACCAGTGGCTTCAATGTATTGTCTGCACCACACATATATGAAGGTTGATACTGTATGCACATGCTTCAATTCACAGCTGCATTTGCAACTCAGACATCCATCCCCAAATGCACCATGTGAGAGCAAAATCATGCATGCGAAGCAATAGTGGTTGCCATGCACCCCCTCATTGGGCGGCATCAGCCAGCTTGACTTTGGCACAACACTGCTTTGTAACATCAGCTGTGCCAGCCTGTTGCACATGTGACTGGTCAACTTATCCAGGCTGTGTAACTCAGTCCAAGACGCATATCGCATTTGCCGCACACGCATTCATTTGCAATGGGTTGGGTGCGACAAGAGAATGAGTCTGCTTCAATTGTGCGTGACAAGGGACACGCTCCCGAGGCATGTGCACCACTCGTCATTGCTTTGTGCAACATTGATTGCATACCAAAACAATGCATGTGTCCATTGCTATGGTACTGCGCACAGCACTCACCTGCATGCAAGTGAGATTCCTGGACGACCAGGAAGGTGTTGGTGTCCGGCCTGCACAGAAACACTGATACTGTGCACCAATCTGAATCAATGCGAACTGATATGAGTTGTGTCAACTCTATACCTTTCAGCATGACACACTTTGTCTTACTGGTCTTAAAACACTTCATCCACATGCTACTATGAATGTCTTGCAGTAATAGCATATAGAACAAGACTATGGCATATTGCAGCGGTCAGGTACAGATACAGTAGTAGATACAGTGTAGTGTCATGATTTGCTGACTCAGATATGCGGCATTTCACTACACTCGCACGCGTCACCTGTAAGTGATGCCTTCAAATTGCGACTCCTCACCAATTTCTCCTGCCAGGAGGTTGGTTTCAGACATCATTTCCAACTTGTCATTGACAACACCAAGACTTCGGTGGCTGCACCAACACAGTGTCACAGTGTTCCAGGCCTGTAGCTGTATTTGATGCAGACAAGAAAGCTGGTACACCGAATGTTGGTGTCGCACCTGTCAAACACAACATAATAAGTATCATTGACGTGCACTAAGCCGCTGGCCTCGAATTTAGTTTCTCCTCGCAGGTCTTGAAACAGGCCAGCAAAGGGAATCTCTTTTACGAGCTTGAGGGATTGCTTGCGCCAGTCCGTTTGCTCGCAAATGCTTTTCTTGCTGTGACGGTGGTGCCTATCGAAAGCTAGCAAGTCAAAAATAGTGTTAGCGCGGTCTACAAATGATGCTTTGGTGTCGGAAGCCAGCACGGAGCCCTGTAGTAGGGCTTGACCGATCAAAACAACTGTCAGTATGCAGGGTAGCATTGCGCGGACAGGTGGCGAGAGCAGATGCCGCGGGCAGATGGCGCGGGCAGTTGATGACCGCCGACTGGAAATCGAAACTTGCAGCAGTACCCTAGCCGCGCATGCCGCGGTCTTGCAGTATGAGCTGCAGCTGAGGTCAAGTTTGCATGCTGCAGTGAGTCACTTGCCTCCACGTGACCTTGCCGCAGCTGACCGCCACGACTCAGTCATTCAGATCAAGATCGCGCAAAAGATAAGACCGCTCGTGCCGTTGATTGTTGCTGCCAGAGCGCGACGCACCGAACGATTCGCCGGTCCCAACACAGGCCAACATGTTGCTGCAGAAGAGCTTCCTCGGGAGCACCGTCGGCAAGCCCAGTTTGGAGCTAAAGGTGCAAACGCATTCATGTTTGATCAAGCGTGATTTTCTGCACCGACACACACTTCCGGGGCCCACAGCAACTTTCCGCCAATTTTAAGCGATGTTCCATCATGCTGTTATTGCGTACGCAGGCGAGCAATGGCTCGCGCACCGTGATGAAAGGTGCCGCAAACAAACTCTCTGGCAAGGCCAAGTCTGCTACTAAGCAAGCTGCAAGCAAGGCAACACAATCGGCGAAGAAGGTTGCCAAGAAGGCACCAACTTCTCCACCAAAGGGTGCCCGCAAGACCGTCAGGCAGGCGTTGCTGCAGCTACTCTTGAAAAAGGTGTCTAGCACCAGCAGGCACTGATTTGCTCTTGTGTGACTTGCAGGAGTCGTTTGGGATGGTAAGTGGAACAGGGTACCAATGCTAGCAATATGAGTGTCAGAGAGTGTCACTGCTCTTACTGCTACCTCGAAGCACGCATCATCACAGCTGTTTCGTGGCTGTGACTAAAGGTTTTTTGACGCAGGTGGGGCCCTGACACTGCAGAGTCCGGCACCAACCCATGGTATGGCCCTGACAGAGCAAAGTTTCTAGGTGAGCCGTCAAGGAGTCAAAATCACGGCCTGCACTGCTTCAGCATCGCACTGCTGCCTGCACTGCTTCAGCATTGCACTTCTGCCTGCACTAATGTAAATCGAAGCGTGTGTTGTGTGCAATGTGACAGGACCATTCACAAGCCCTCCAGACTACTTGACAGGAGAATTTGCTGGTGACTATGGCTGGGTAAGTGTGCCAACCCCAGCAGCAGCTACTTCTTGTGTTTCATGCTTGGTCTACTGAGTTGCATTGACATATGCATGGTCTGGATCCAAAGCAGGGCATACATGCCTTTTCACAAGCCCAACAGAATTCACAATACTGTCTGATGCTTCATGTCATACAAGTAGCCCACAACCGTGGCTAGCTGCGTGCTGCGTGCTCTAGTCCACATCATGTCGGGATGATTCTGTTGTGACACGAGTGGTTCATTGCAACTGCAGCCACCCGGGCTTGGCATCAAGCAAGACATGCTGTGGCTAACGTGTGCATGCTGCAGGACACACAAGGGCTGTCAGCAGACCCCAAGACCTTCTCCCGCTACAGGGTCATTGAGGTGCTGCATGCACGCTGGGCCATGCTGGGAG
>JAABUK010008711.1_pt1 | contig 14128 bp, 9 predicted proteins | sample 5559141 | NCBI WGS metagenome assembly JAABUK01 (sample SAMN10711869, study PRJNA513367) | rock metagenome | isolation source: Antarctica rocks | place: Antarctica: Victoria Land, Pudding Butte nord | collected 2016-01-03
CTCGCTGCGCTCCACGCCACCCTACATTTTTCCCGCCCCCGCCAGTCATCCTCTTTCCCAGCTTGAAGAACCGATCGACCCTGATGTTCTTCGGGACATCCGTTGGTTTTCGGGCGCGGATCGCGATAGACTGGCCCTCCGGCGGCCGATCGGACGGCCCGCGGCGTGAATCGACGCGAGTCCTGAGTCCTGAGTCCTGGGGTTTGTGCATGATCGGACGACTGGGCTATTGGGCGGCGTTGATGGTCGGCCTGGCGTCGGCCCCGGCCGGGGCGGAGGTCGCCCCGGGTTTCGTCGCCGAGATGCTGGGGCGGCGGGTCATCGGCCCCGACCTGGCGGGAGCCGAGGTCCGGCTCTACGTCGAGGGGAAGGTGACGCGGATGCCCGAGGTCCGCGACCTCGCCGACTGGGAGCGGCAGGCCGACCGGATGCGGTCGGAGGCGCTCCGCCGGGTCATCTTCCGGGGCGAGGCCGCCCGATGGCGCGAGGCCCCGACGCGGGTCGAGTGGCTCGACACCATCGAGGGGGGCCCGGGCTACCGGATCCGGAAGCTCCGATACGAGGCCGTCCCCGGCTTCTGGGTCCCCGCCCTGCTCTACGAGCCCGAGAAGGCCGTCGGCAAGGCCCCGGCCGTCCTCAACTTCGACGGCCACGACGCCCAGGGGCTGTTCGCCCCCTACAAGCAGGTCCGGTGCATCAACCTGGCGAAGCGGGGGATGTACGCGCTGAACGTCGACTGGATCGGCATGGGCCAGCTCCGATCCGAGGGGAACCGGCACGCGCTGCTCAACCACCTCGACCTCTGCGGGACGAGCGGCGTGGCCGTCTTCTACCTGCTCCAGACCCGGGGCGTCGACGTCCTCCTGTCGATCCCGGGCGTCGACCCCGCCCGGGTCGCCGCGACCGGCCTGTCCGGCGGCGGCTGGCAGACGATCTTCCTGGGCGCGATGGACCCGAGGGTGGCGCTGACCGCCCCCGTCGCCGGCTACTCCAGCTTCCTGACCCGGACCCGGTTCGCGTCCGACCTCGGCGACTCGGAGCAGACCCCGGTCGACCTGGCCGCCGTCACCGACTACGCCCCGATGACCGCCATGCTCGCCCCCCGGGCCGCGCTGCTGACCTTCAACGCCAGGGACGACTGCTGCTTCGCCGCCGACCACGCCCTCCCCCCGCTCCTGGACGCCGCCCGGCCGGTCTATCGCCTGTTCGGCAAGGAGGCGAACCTCCGGACCCACGTCAACCAGGACCCCGGCACGCATAATTACCTGAAGGACAACCGCGAGGCCTTGTATCGGATCCTCGGCGACCAGTTCTTCCCCGGCCGGGCCGACTACCCGGCCGCCGAGATCCCCTCCGACGCCGAGGTCCAGGCCCCCGACCGGCTCCGGGTCCCCCTCCCGGCCGACAACGCCACCCTCCGGTCGCTGGCAACGGCCCTGGCGAAGTCCCTCCCCCGCGACCCCGGGCTGCCCACCGACCGCGCCGGTGCCCTCGCCTGGCAGTCGGCCCGCCGCGCCCGGCTCGGCGAGATCGCCCGGTCGGACCGCCACGCGATCCGGGGCGAATCGGCCGGGACCGAGGCCCGCGACGGGGTCGCGGCAACCCTCTGGAAGCTCCACGCCGACGACACCTGGACGATCCCGGCCGTCGAGCTGGCCCGGGGCGAGCCCGAGGGGACGACCCTGATCATCGCCGACCTCGGCCGGAAGGAGGCCGGGCCCCCGGCCCAGGAGGTCCTCGCCGCCGGCCGGCGGGCCATCGCCCTCGACCTGTTCGACATGGGTGAGGCGAGCCTCGCCGACCATCGCTATCTCTGGCACCTCTGCGTCTCCGCCGTGGGTGGCCGCCCGCTGGGCCTGCAAGCCTCCCAGCTCGCGGCGGTCGCCCGCCGGGAGGCCCGGAAAGGCCCGGTGTCGATCCTCGCCATCGGGCCCCGCGCCTCGACCGCCGCGATGGTCGCCGCCGGCCTCGAACCCGAAGCGATCGGCGACCTCGAACTCCGGGGCTCGATCGGGAGCCTGAAGGAGCCGATCGAGGCCGGGATCCCGTTCGACCAGGCCCCCGATCAATTCTGCTTCGGCCTGCTGGAAGCCTTCGACGTCCCCCAGCTCGTCGCCCTCGTGGCCCCCCGAAAGGTCACCTTCATCGCCCCCGGCCCCCGCCTCAGGGCGGAGCTCGGAGGGCTCAAGGCCTGGTACGCCGCCTTCGGCGTCGACTTCAACCCGATCCCCTGAACGGGCCCGGAAAAAACGCCGGCGCTAACCGGTTTGGTCCCTCCGGCGGTGAGACGCACGACCCGGCAAATCGGCCCAACTCCTGGAGCCGACCGCACCGGGTCCCACCATGGCGCGAGCGTGAACGACGATCGCCCCGGAGATCGAGGGGACGGCCAGGACGTTGGGGCTGCGGCTGAAGGCGCGGGGGGCCCACTGGCGGCACACCGACCGGTGGGAAATGTCCTGGAAGCGGGGGGCATGAAACCCAGGATTTCCCGGTTACACTCAAATCGCCTGCCGCCACGCCTTCGGGGTTGGCAGCCGGGTCCGTTCGAGTTAGGATAACGCTTGGATCGGAAACCTGCCGATCATCACCCGAAACCCAGCTTCGTCCACTTGCGGGTATAGCTCAGTGGTAGAGCGCTAGCTTCCCAAGCTAGACATGCGGGTTCGATTCCCGCTACCCGCTTCGCAACACAAATCGTTACGCCGAAAGCACTTCTGCTTACCCGCCGACGTAAGGCGGAGCGGCCCGAACCCCTCGGAAATCCGGTAGTCTACCGGATTTCGAGGCCGAAGGACGCCCCGCGATGAGCCGACGTAACCCTTCCTATCGCCTCCACAAGCCCTCCGGCCAAGCCGTCGTCACCATCGACGGCCGAGATCATTATCTCGGCAAGCTCGACTCGCCCGAGAGTCGAGAGAAATACCATCGCCTCGTCGCCGAGTGGATGGCGACCGAGCGGACTCGGCCCGGCCCGGCCGATGCTCAGCCCGTCGCGGATCCCCTGGTCATCGAGATCATCCTGGCATTCTGGCGGCATGCCGAAGGCCATTATCGGGACCCGGACGGCACACCCTCGGAAGAATTGGGCAACATCAAGGCCGCCCTCCGTCCGCTTCGGGCGCTTTACGGCGACACGCCAGCCCGCAACTTCGGGCCGCTCTCGCTCCGCGCCGTCCGAGACCGGATGATCGCCGATGGCCTGATGCGGACCACGGTCAACAATCGCATCAACCGCGTCCGACGTGCCTTCCGCTGGGCGGCATCGGTCGAACTGGTCCCGGTGTCGGTCGTCCAGGCCCTCGGCACCGTGGCGGGGCTCCAGAAGGGGAGGACGACCGCCGAGGAACCCGAGCCCGTCGCCCCGGTCCCGATTGACCACGTCGAGAGGACGCTCCCCTTCCTGTCGCGCCCGGTCGCCGCGCTGGTCCGCCTCCAGCTCCTGACCGGCATGCGGCCGGGCGAAGCCTGCGCGATCCGGGGTCGCGACCTGACCCCGGGCGAGGAGGCCTGGACCTACCGGCCCGGGTCGCACAAGACGGCCTGGCGGGGCAAGGTCCGGGAGATCGCCATCGGGCCGAAGGCGCTGGAGGTCATCCGGGAATTCCGCAAGGATGACCCCGATGCCTACCTGTTCGACCCGCGCGAGGCCGTCGCCGGTCACCACGCCGCCCGCGAGGCGTCCCGGAAATCGAAGCCGACTCCCTCGGAGGTGGCGAGGCGGGTGCCGAAGCCCGGTGCGAATCACTCCCGCCGCTACAGCCGGGCCAGTTTCCGCAATGCGGTCCTCCGGGCATGCGAGAAGGCCGGCGTCCCGGTGTGGTCGCCCAACCAGCTCCGGCACACGGCGGCGACGATGATCCGGGCGAAATACGGCCTGGAAGCCGCCCAGGCCGTCCTCGGACACGCCAGGGCTGATGTCACACAGGTCTACGCCGAGCGCGACCTGTCGCGGGCCGTCGAGGTGATGCGGGAGGTTGGCTGACGTCGACCGGATGGTCCGCCGGTTTGGTATACTGGCGTGAGTCTCGGGTGGTCATCACGCTGGCCGGCGTGATGACCTACAGCGGGCGATCGACGGGACGCCCTTACCCTGCGTCCCGTTGATCGCCCGGCCCGGGGCGAACAGGGTAACACGCCATGTCCTCCCCCGACCTCGACCCCGTCGACGAATCCCTCCCCATCCCCGAAGCCGGTCCAGGGCACACCTGCCCCCGATGCGCTCGGCCGATCGATGAATCGGACGTCGGCCGCCCCGCGTGCGGGGCTTGTCGCGACCGGGACATGCAGGCCTATCAGGCGACGATGGGGCCGCTGTTCTTGCGAGCGTCGTTGGTGGAGAAGGGCGAATGGTCGGAGCCGCAGTTCGTCGTCGAGGTCGCCCCGGAGATACGCCACCTGGCATGCGAACGCTTCGGCCATCCGGTTTTCAACATGAAGACCTGGGGCCGGCTCGCCGACTGGCTGATCCGCAAGCACGGGCTGAAAGGCAGCGTCCCCGAGCGTGATCACGCGGTCCAGAAGACGAGCCGGGCGGAGGTGATCGAGTGGTTGAGGGCGGAGGTCGAACCCGCGACGGATCTCTCCTCGCCCCGCTCGGTACGGAATGCCGGACGAACGCCTAACGATTTAGAACCACCAACTCTCCCCCGGACCCTCGACGAGCACATTGTCATCATCGAGAGTTACGAGGCCGATCTTGCGCGAGAAAAGGCCCGGTTGACCGAGAAACACTCGGATAGGCTCAAGGCCCTCGGCGCCAAATTCCTCGGATCGGACCTCCCAGCCGACCAGAACTGGTGGGATTTCCTCCAGGTCCCCGCCGCAGATCATCCGAAAGTGCTCGCTATCGTCGGCAAAACAAACAAGTTCTTGTGTGCATTCTCCATTTTGCATCGTCCTCTGATCGAACCTTATGACACCCCAGCGAAGCTGGCCAGTTGGATCAAAGATGAAATGGATTACCTGATATTGCTGGCATGCGAACGTCGGCGCATGAGCGGGAGGAGTCCCTATCGCTCCGACCCGCCGGAGTATGCCGAGGACAAGTCGCCCAACGTCTACCGAGAAGCCCGTCGCCGGGTGCTGGAATTCCGCAAGTTTGTCCCGGATATCGGCCGCCTCTTGCCGTGCCAGTCCGATCCGATCATCGGTCTGCAGGAGATCCGCGATTGGTGCATCGGCGTCTCGCGGGCAGAGCCCGCCGAAGTTGCTGACCGCGCAGCAATTTCGGGCCGGTTGGTCGTCTCCTGCCGGGAAAATGAGATCCGCCGGGATGCAACGCTCGCGACGGAAGCCCTTGCCGGCCTTCGCCAAGCCACCCAGCGGATGGCCATCCATGGGCGGTCGGTTCGAGAGAATCAACATGTCCTGTCCAAACACTTGGGGCCCGCTTGGCGGCTGCTCGATGGCCTCAAAGGGCGAGGGATGCGATTCGGCGACGGCGCGACCATGGAACTTGCCGGGCTCCCGGATCGGCTGTCCATTGAGCAACAGCAAGACTTGCGTGATGTCTACCTCGATCTGTACTCATGCCTGTCCCGGATCGAGGCCGTCGAGGTGGAGGAACCCGGGTTCTTCCCGGAGGTGACCGACGCGGACTTGAAGAGGTTCGCTGACGTGGTTGCGCGGCTTCTGGAACTGGTCGAGTCGCATGAACCGGCCGAGTTGGAGGAAAAACCTGCCGCAACCGCTCAGGCATGTCATTCCGACATGAGAAAGCATGATGAGGAAGCGTCCGATTCCCCTGCTGCCGCTCGTGTCAAACCGGTCAAGACACCGAAAGTCCCCAACACTCAGGTCATACCACCCGAGCACCGCACTCGGCCGATGGGCAAGGATGAGGCCGGGCAATTGTTATTCGGCCCGGCCAAGGGCTCTGGACCCAGAAGGCAGCTTCTCAACGCTATCAGAGCAGGCGCGATAACTGTCGAAGAATTGACCGCAAAGTCATGCGTGTTTGATATTAGACAATTCCCATCGAATCTGCACCCCAGGGTTCGACCTACTTGAAGTAGGTCGGGACCGGTTTGGACCTGTTTGTACCCAACAGGACCGGTTCGCACCTATATTATTTGATGCGATCGTTGCATAGGACTAGTATGTCTGCGTAGGCCAGTGGACACACCCACGACCACGCGAGGCATACGATGGATATCGATCGACACCGATCCGATCATGACGGCTTCTTGCCAGAAGTTGAACCGGCCGATCCCGCCTACAAGAGCCTTCAACAGGCCTCCAGACTCCTCCCTCCCGGCCGCAACGGTCGCCCGGTCCATATCGCAACCCTCATCCGCTGGATCACGTCCGGGAGCCGCGGGCCGTCCGGCGAGGCTATCCGGCTCCGGGCGATCCGGATGGGCCACCGCTGGTTGACCACCCGCGAGTGGCTCGACGAGTTCGCGCAACGTCTTACTCCGACCTACGGGGATGAGCCTCCCGTCCGTCCGTCCACGGCCGGCAGACGATCCGCCGAGCGGGTCGCGCGGGAACTCGATTCGATCGGCATCAAATGAAAAGAAGACGCCCGGCGTGCAACCGCCGGGGCGTCCCCGTGAGACTCTGCGCGCCCCAATACGGCCGCGTCAACGGCCGGGACCGGAAATCGACATCCTTCGAAAGGTTGCAATCATGATCCGTAGATATTATGCCAACCCCACCCCTCCAGATCAACCCATCGCTCGGCCGGCTCACCCGCGCGACCAGGCGGAAGCCCGCATCGGCGAGCTGCTCGAGGAACTCCTCCGCGCCGGCTCATCCCGGAGCCCCGACCGGGTGCGTCTCCTTGCCGCCCGGTTGGGCCGGGCGGGCTATCGGTTCTCCCCGATCGGGGGTCACCGATGAACTCAACCCCCCGGAACCCCACCTCCGTCGGGTCCCCGTGCCGCATCTGCGGCCGGGGCGACGGGCGATGCCTCGCCAGCGATGACCGGCGATGGTCGGCCTGCTCCTACGCCCCCGACCCCGGCGTCATCCCTCCCGCCCCGGGCCGTTCCATCCACTTCACCTGTCGGGCCGGCGACCTCGACGGCCCGGCCGAGGCGATGGCCACCCTGGTCCATGCCTGGTCCTCTGGCGACTTTGCCAGGGCCCGCGCCGCCCTCCGCGCCCTGAGGCGTCACGGCTATTCGGTCCTGCCGCTGAACACCGTCGATCGGGGGAGGGACGAGCGATGAGCGATTCATCCGAAGCCAGGAGCCATGACGCCCGGGATGGCGAGCCCCCGGTCAACCGCGGCCCGGCCGCCGACGCCCCCCGGGTCGTCGCCCGGGCCGGTGACGGGCCACCGACGGTCCAGGACGTGGTGCGGTGGCTCCGCCTGTTCGTCCCGCCCGGTCAGGTCACCGAGGCCCGCTTCCTCAGGGCCGTCGACAACCCCAAGTATCCGGCCTTCACCGTCTCCGGGTTCTTCGACCACGAGCACCTCGACCAGATGGCCGCCACGGTCGGCCACTGGTCCCCCCGCTCCGAGGGCAGCTATTTCATCTTCAACCCGGTCGATCCGGAATTGCTCAGCCTGGCCCGCAACCGGCTGGTCAGGAAGCCCGAGGGGACGACCGAGGACAAGCACATCCTCGGCCGCGTCCGGATCGTGGTCGACGCCGACCCGGTCCGCCGCTCATCTTCGACTGGCGAGCCGCTGCCGCCCAGGATCCCGTCGTCCGACGCCGAGAAGGCCCTGGCGCTCGACCGGATCGGCGAGGTCGCCGCGCACCTGGAAGAGGAACATGATTGGCCCGCGCCGACCCTGTGCGACTCCGGCAACGGCTATCATGCCTGGTGGTCGGTCGACCTGCCGCGCGACGATGACGACCTGGTCAAGCGGGTCCTGGCGGCGCTGGACGGGCGGTTCAGCGACGACCGGGTCAAGATCGACCGCAGCCTGTCGAACCCGGCGAGGCTGATCAAGATCTATGGGTCGCTGGCCCGCAAGGGGGAGAATACGCCCGCCCGGCCGCACCGGTTCGCCCGCGTGCTCGACGTCCCCGACGGGGTCCTGGTCGTCGCGAGAGGCCAGCTGGAGGCGGTGGCCGCCGCCGGGCCGGCGCCGGTCACGATCCCGAGGTCGCCCGCGACCTCGACTCGAGCCCCGGGTCGGGCCGGCGTGATGGCCGGCGACCTCTCGGTCGAGGACCGGGCCGACCGCTACCTGGCGAAGTGCGATCCGTCGATCGCGGGGGAGAAGGGGCACAACAAGGCGTTCAAGGCCGCGTGCAAGGTCGGGCCGGGGTTCGACCTGGCGGAGGACGTGGCCCTCCGGCTGCTCCTGGAGCACTTCAACCCGCGCTGCGTGCCGGAGTGGTCGGAGCGGGAGCTGGCGCACAAGGTCTCGGAAGCCTACACCAACGAGCCCCGTCGCGGCTGGCTCCTGGACGGCCCGCGCAACGATCGGCCCCCCAACGAGCGCGACGGCCAGGTGAAGGGCGGGGGAGCAGGCGACGCGAGCGCCTCGAAGCGGCCGGGGCCGACCCCGGCGGAGGACTTCCCCACCCTGGCCGAGGGGACGCGGGTCAAGGCGCTCGACCGCGACAACATCGGCCACGTCGTCGCCGACCTCGGCGCCCGGGCCTCCGTCCATTTCGTCTCGCCCTCGGGACGCGAGGCGACCGTCACGCTGCCCAAGTCGAAGCTGGCCCACCCGGACGGGCGGCCGTTGACCGTGGCCGCCCCGCCCGCCGACGGGGAATGGCCGGCCCCGAAGCTCGACACGATCCCGCCGGCCGTCCCGTTCCCCGACGTCGTCCTGCCCGACCCGGTCGCCGACTTCGTCCGGGCGGTCGCGCGGGCGATCGGCTGCCCGGTCGACTTCGTCGCGCTGCCGGCCCTGGTCGTCGCCGGCGCCACCATCGGCCGCAGCGCCTCGCTCCTGCTCAAGCCCGGCTACTTCGTCCAGCCGGCGCTCTACGGAATGAACGTCGGCGGCCCGTCGTCGGGCAAGTCGCCGGCGCTCGACGCGGCCGCCCGGCCGACCTGGGACCACGACGAGCGGTTGCACGATGAATACCGCCGAGAGCGGGAAGCCTTCGAGGAGGCCGAGGAGATCCGCGCCCGAGCCCCCAAGGGCGACAAGCCCGTTCGCCCGGCCCGGCCGGTCCTCCGCTCGGCGGTGCTCGACGACACCACGGCGGAGGCCGTCGCCCCCCACCTGGCCGCCAACCCGCGCGGCCTGCTGGTCTCGCGCGACGAGGGCTCGGCCTGGGTCGCCGGCCTGAACCAGTACAAGAACGGCAAGGGATCGGACCGCCAGTTCTGGCTGTCGGCCCTCTTCGGCAAGCCGGTCCGGGTCGACCGCAAGGGGCACGCCGACATGGAGCCGATCCGCGTCCCCCACCCGTTCCTGGCGGTGGTCGGCAACCTGACCCCCGACATGCTCGGCGGGCTCCGCGAGGCGCAGGGCCGGTCCGACGGGTTCGTCGAGCGGATCCTGTTCGCCTTCCCCGAGCCGCTCCCCAAGCCGCACTGGAGCGACGAGGGGATCCCCGACGAGGCCCGGCGGGACTGGGCCGGGGTCGTCGACCGGCTCCGGGCGCGGCCGATGGCCATGTCGGACGAGGGGAGGCCCTGCCCACACGTCGCCCGGTTCGCCCCGGAGGCCAAGGCCGCCTGGGTCGAGTGGTACGACCGGAACGTCGACGAGGTCAACTCGCCGGGGTTCGACGCGGGCGAGCTGGCGGTCGAGGGGAAGCTGCAGGACTTCGCCGCCCGGCTGGCGCTGATCCTCCACCTGCTCCACCTGGCCTGCGACCCGACGACCGACGACCTCGGCCCGATCCCGCCGGTGTCGCGATGGGCGGTGTCGGGGGCCATCGCGCTGTGGGGCTACTTCCGGGCCCACCACCGCCGGGCGCGGTGGTTCATGAACGGGGGCGTCGAGAGCCCGTCCGCCCGCGCCGTGCTGGACTGGGTCAAGCGGAACGGGCGGGAGGAGTTCTCGGTCAAGGAGCTGCTCGACAACCTTCGGTGGCTCCGCGATCGGCCGAACGAGCCGGAGACGACGCTCCGCTGGCTGGAGGAGCGCCACCTGATCCGCCGGCAGCCCGACCCCGAGCGACCGGCCGGGACGAGGGGCCAGAAGCCGTCGCCGACCTACGAAGTGCATCCATCCATTTGCGATCCGATTTCCTCGAACACCGGTTCGCAGAATTCGCAGAATTCGCGGAATTCGGTGGGCGAGGGGTCGGAGGACCAATTCTGCGAATTCTGCGAATTCTGCGAAGCGGGTCCGGGCGAAAATCAGGATCCCCCGCCCCCCGATGATGAGGAGACGACATGGGTGTTCTGACGCTCCTTGAAAGGGCCCGGGCCGCCGGCTTGGCGGTCGAGAGGCGGGACGATAGTCTGGTCATTCGGGGCCCGAGGTCGGCCGTGCCGCTGGTCCGGACGCTCGGCGCTTGCAAGTCGGAGATCCTGGCCATCCTCGGCGATCGGGGGCGGGGTCCCGGGCCGGCCGCTTCGGGGCAGGCTATCGACGATCGCCCTCATGCCCGACAAGACGGCCAGGGTGACGAGCGCGAGAGGATCGACCGGTCGCCGCCCGAATCGTCCCCCTGGCGGATCGAGTTGGCCGGCTGGACAGATGCCCGGCGCGAGGCGTGGGAGGAGCGGGCCGGGATCATGGAGTTCGATGGCGGGCTGTCGAGGAATGAGGCCGAACATCGCGCGTTCGTCGAGGGTGCCAACGCCTCGGATTTAATCCTCGGCGTCGATCGGGCCGGCCACGATCGATCGCGCCCACGGCTCGCGTCCGAGGACGTCGGGTCGCCCTCGGGCCTGCGTGACCTCTCGGGATAGGACCTCGAACCGGCCGAGCGTCCGAACCTGTTGCCTTGACATCGCCTTGACGTCCCCTTGGCGGACCGGGCGGGGCGACAGGTAGGGGTCCGCCGCGTCCGCCCGGTCCGCTTGACCTGACCGATGGCCATCGGTCGGGGCGTCCCGCAGGGCCCATCATGTCAACGGATGACCGCTTAGATCGACCGAAGAGGCAGATCGACCGGCAAATCGCAAGTCGATTCCGTGATTGCAAGCATGGATCGCGTTCGGCATGTGCTCGCTAGGTGCTAGACTTTGGGCATGCTAGAATCGCGTGGCTTTCCGGGTCGCTGCCAAAATCTCGCAAGATTCCCAACCATGAACGATCCCAACCTGTCCGCTTTCATCTGGTCCGTGGCCGATCTCTTGCGGGGCGACTACAAGCAGTCCGAATACGGCAAGGTGATCCTGCCATTCACCGTCCTGCGCCGGCTCGACTGCGTGCTGGAAAAGACCAAGGCCGCGGTGCTGGCCGAACTGGCTATCCGGGAGAAAGCCGGGCTGAACCCGGAGCCGTTCCTGCTGCGCAGGTCGGGGCAGCTCTTCTTCAACACGTCGCCGCTCGACATGAAGAAGCTGATGGGCGATCAGGACCACATCAGGGAAAACCTGTTCGCCTACATGCAGGCGTTCTCGCCGGCCGTTCGGGACATCTTCGAGAGCTTCGACTTTCACTTGCAGATCGATCGGCTTGCCAAATGCAAGCTGCTCTATCTGGTCACCGAGAAGTTCGCCAAGATCGACCTTCACCCCGAGGTCGTTAGTAACTCCCGGATGGGGGTCGTCTTCGAGGAACTGATCCGCAAGTTCGCCGAACTCTCCAACGAGACAGCCGGGGAGCACTTCACGCCCCGCGAAGTCATCCGGCTGATGGTCAACCTGATCTTCATCGAGGACGATGAGGCGCTGAACAGACCGGGGGTGGTCCGTTCTCTCTACGACCCGACGGCGGGGACCGGGGGGATGCTGTCGGTCGGCGGCGAGCACCTGGCCGGTATGAACCCCGACGCCCGGCTCGTCATGTACGGGCAGGAGCTGAACCCGGAGTCCTACGCGATCTGCAAGGCCGACATGCTGATCAAGGGCCAGGACATCGCGAACATCATCTTCGGCAACACGCTGTCGAACGACGGTCTGCCGGGCAAGCACTTCGACTACATGCTCTCCAACCCCCCGTTCGGCGTGGAGTGGAAGAAGATCGAGAAGGAGATCCGCAAGGAGGCCGAGCAGCAGGGCTACAACGGGCGCTTCGGCCCCGGCCTGCCCCGGGTCAGCGATGGCTCGTTGCTGTTCCTGATGCATCTGATCTCCAAGATGCGCCCGGCCGTCGATGGCGGGAGCCGGTTCGGCATCGTCCTGAACGGCTCGCCGCTGTTCACCGGCGGGGCGGGGTCGGGCGAGAGCGATATCCGCCGTTATGTCCTGGAGAACGACCTGGTCGAGGCCATCATCGGCCTGCCCACTGATATGTTTTACAATACCGGCATCAGCACCTATGTCTGGATCGTCAGCAACCGCAAGCCCGAGCATCGCAAGGGGAAGCTGCAACTGATCGACGCCAGCGGCTTCTGGCGGAAGATGCGAAAGAGCCTGGGGAGCAAGCGCAAGGAGCTGGGCCCCGAGCACATCGAGGAGATCACCCGGCTGTTCGGCGACTGCCGGGAGGCCAGCCAGGACGGCGTGCCGATCAGCCGAATCTTCAGGTACGAGGACTTCGGCTATCGCACGTTCACGGTCGAACGCCCCTTGAGGGACGAGAAGGGCCAGGTTCTGTTCAACACCAGGGGCAAGGGGAAGGGCAAGCCGGTGCCGGATTCCAACCTCCGCGACACCGAGGACGTGCCGCTGGGCGAGGATATCGAAGTCTACTTGAAGCGCGAAGTCCTGCCTCACGCCCCGGATGCGTGGATCGATCACGAGAGGACGAAAGTCGGCTACGAGATCCCGTTCAACCGCCATTTCTACGTCTTCAAGCCGCCCCGCGACCTGGTCGAGATCGACGCCGATTTGAAGGTCGTCACCGACCGGATTCTGACGATGATCGGGGGGCTGTCGCGATGAGCTTTCCGAGGTATGCGAAGTACGAGGACAGTGGGATTGAGTGGCTGGGTGACGTGCCAACCCATTGGAAAGTAGTTCGGCTAGGATCTATCTTTCGAGAAGCGGATGAAGAGGGAGAAGATGGCCTTCCCCTCCTGAGCGTCTCGATTCACCATGGCGTTTCGGATAAGGAACTCGATGAAAAGGAGATGGATCGGAAGGTCAGCCGTAGCGAAGATCGAACCAAGTATAAGAGAGTTCAACCAGGCGATCTTGTCTATAACATGATGCGTGCGTGGCAAGGCGGTTTCGGGTCCGTCGGGATTCAAGGAATGGTGAGCCCAGCGTATGTCGTTGCCCGTCCCACCGCCCGGTTTTCGACCGAATTCATTGAAAACCTCTTACGAACTCCGCAAGCCATTGAGCAAATGCGGCGACTCTCTCATGGAGTCACCGATTTTCGGTTGCGGCTTTATTGGGAGGAATTTAAATCGATCAAAGTCGTACTTCCACCATCTACCGACCAACTTGCGATCGTTAGATTTCTCGACCGGGAGACGTCAAAGCTTGACGAACTGGTGGTAGAGCAAAGGCGGTTGATTGAACTGTTGAAAGAGAAACGCCAGGCCGTCATCTCCCACGCCGTCACCAAGGGCCTGGACCCCCACGTGCCCATGAAGTCTTCCGGAATCGAATGGCTCGGCGACATACCCGGGCATTGGGATGTGAGCCCCATTCGACGATTGATAAACAACAACACAACAATTACTTATGGAATCGTTCAGGCTGGTCCTGACATCGAAGATGGAATTCCCTACATTCGTACTTCGGACATGGCCGGAGATGCGTTACCATGCGACGGGTATTTGCGGACTACACCAGAAATTGACGCATCGTATGCACGATCCAAGGTGAGGCCGAACGATTTGGTAGTCGCGATTCGAGCCAGCCTTGGAAAAGGACTCCTCGTTCCCGACTTTCTTGACGGTGCCAACCTCACTCAAGGCACCGCTCGAATCAGCCCCGGCTGGAAACTTCTGCCGCAGTTCCTCTATCGGGCGTTCAATAGCAATTATTGCCAGACCAACATTCGAGTCGTTGCCAAGGGGACGACGTTCTTGGAAATCACTCTGGACGCTTTACGACGGTAACCGTTCACGGCCTTCCGTTACCGTTTCGGGGATGGTAGTGTTTTTTACCATGACGATGCCGCCACCACCCTCCGAGGAATGCTTGGCTTCGCTTCCCACGGCGGCCCTGATCTACGTCCGCC
>JAABUK010008714.1_pt1 | contig 14126 bp, 11 predicted proteins | sample 5559141 | NCBI WGS metagenome assembly JAABUK01 (sample SAMN10711869, study PRJNA513367) | rock metagenome | isolation source: Antarctica rocks | place: Antarctica: Victoria Land, Pudding Butte nord | collected 2016-01-03
TTCGTCCGCAAAATGCCCGAACCACCCGCCGTGCCAACCGCTACCTGGATCAACCCAACCCAGAAACCGGCTAACAACCAAGCCTAATCCAAGACTTCGGCCGTCTCATAGTCGTTGACAGGTTCCGACGAGCTCGGGCTGGCGAGACTTGAGGCCGCCATCCTCGACGGTGGCCGTCTCGCCACTCGCTACCTGATGTGGCACTCCAGCTTCGAGGAGTGATGACCGGTCTGTAGAGCCAACCTGCCTTGCCGAGTGCTCAGACCCCGACGGGGTCCAGGATCAGCGGCCTCACCGTTTGCGCCTTCATCGGCGATCCTGCCCTGACGCAAACGGAGGGGCAGATGAGCACGACGAAGACCGAGACGCTGGCCGGCATCGAGCAGGGCATCCACGGCCTCGCGGCCACTCAGAAGAGCCATGGCGGTCTTTTGAGTATCATTGCAGAACGCCAAGAGGAGATCCTCAAGCTGCTCACGCCGGAGCCGAAGGACGGCCCGACGCTGGACGAGCTGATCGGCACCATGATCGGCCAGCTCGCCGAGCTGATCGGCTACGCGCGGCAGAACGTGAAGATGCAGGCGCAGCTGGAGCAAAATCTGCCGGGCGACATCGTGCGCGCCTTGGCAGCCGCGGCCGAAGCTGCTCCCGCAACCAACGGCGCCAGGCGGGGAGGCAGCAAGGCATGATGCCGTTCCGCAAGATCGCGGCAGCGAGCAAAGGCGTCCTGATCCGCAAGTACTTCACGGAGAACACGCCCGAGCCGATCCATGATCCGACGCTGTCGCCAGGCAAGCCGCTCGAACCCGGTGAGCGGCTGACGGCCTACTACACCGGGCGGGACAGCCGGGCGACGTGGCGGCCGGACATGCCGTTCGTCGCCGCGCAGGCGCTTGGCATCGACCCGACCCTGATGCCGCGCGACAAGGAGATGGATCGGCTGTTCGAGGGCAAGCGCGCAGACACGGGCGAGGCCTGGTCGAAGCACGAGCGCAAGATCAGCGCCTATGACTTCACCTTCTCACCGCACAAGTCGGTCACGCTCGCGGCCGAGTTCGCCAGCACGCCGGCCGAGAGTGCAGCTATCTGGAATGCGATCGACCGCGCCAATGACGCCGCCATGCGCTACGTCGTCCGCGAGCTCGGCTGGGCGCGTAAGGGCAAGGGCGGCGAGGACGGCGCGGACCCGGGCGCGGTGGGCTGGGTCAGCTTCCGCCACCACACGGCGCGTCCGACGCTCGCGGTGCAGGACGGGTCGGGAGGCGCCACCTACCTCGCCGACGCGCCAGTCGGCGGCGACCCGCACGCGCACATCCACAACGCCCTGTTCAACATGGTGGCCACCGACGATGGCCATATCGGCTCGCTCGACACTCAGCGCCTGCAATCCCGCGTGCTGGAGTTCGGCTCCTACGCCCAAGGCCGGTTGGCCGTCGAACTGCGCCGGCTCGGCATACAGGTTGCCTACGACAAGGACGAGAAGGCGATCGTGCTGACGGCGATCCCGCAATACGCCAATGACGCCTTCAGCAAGAGCAGCAAGCAGGTGCTGCGCGGCGCCAAGGCGTTCGCCGAGAGCCAGGGCCTCGACTGGGACAGCATCACGGCCGACAAGAAGTTCGAGATCCTGCGCGAGTCTGCCCTGGCCGAACGCCTGGCCAAGAACGCCGGCAAGAGCGATCGCGAGATGTGGCGCGAGCAGGCAGGGGCGCTCGGTTGGGCGCATACGACGGTGCTGGACGGGATCGACCACGCCAAGGTCACGGACGCGGAGCGGCACGACCTCGCCTACGCCTTTGCCGCACGACACCTCGAGACCGACTTCCATACGGCGGCGGTGATCGACCACGACCGTCTGCGCTACCAGGCCGCTCGCGCCTTGATCGGCGTCGGCACCAACGGTCCCGAGGACATCGACAGCGTGGTCGAGTTGCTGGAGAGCAGGGGCATCGAGCTGCGCGGCGAGCACGTCGCCTTGCTTGTCGGCATGAAAGACGACACGGTGAGCGTCACCAACACCGCGCAGGTCCGCATCGAGGAGAGCCTGGCGGCCCAGGCAAGGCAGGCGGCGCTCGACAAGTCGGGGGCGCTGTCCACGCAGGCGATTCGGGCAGCGGTCGCCGCCTCGGGCCTGGACTTCACCAGCGAGCCGGAACATGGGCAGGCACAGCTTGCTGCCATTTACGCCCTGGGCCAGGGCGGCGGTCTCACCTTGCTGACCGGCGTGGCCGGCTCTGGCAAGACGACCTTGATGCAGCCGCTCGTGGCCGCGTGGCGGACCGACACCCGCTTCGATCCGGGCGGCCGGGAGGTGGTGGGGCTTGCGAACGCCTGGAAGCAGGCTGACGAGCTGCAGGAGGCCGGGATCGCGCGGGGGTATGCGATGAGCCCGATGCTCGATGCGATCGCCAGCGGCGAGTTCCGGCCCACGCGCAATACCGTGCTGGTGATCGACGAGGTGAGCCAGATCGGGCCGCGCTCCGCGCTACAGCTTCTGGAGCTGCAGGCCCGCACCGGCATGACCATCAAGGGCCTGGGCGACCGGGAGCAGGCGCAGTCCATCGAGGCCGGCGACACCATCGAGATCATGCGGCGCTCGCTGCCGAAGGAGGCGATGCCCGAGTTGCTCACGACCGTCCGCCAGATCGGGCGCACCCGGGAGGAGGGCGCGCGCCTGCGCAAGATCGCCGGGCTGTTCCGCGGCACCGAGCTGCCGGGATATGCCAGCAAGCAGGAGATCCACGAGCACCGGTTGGCGGAGGTGACGGAGGCGCTGGCGATGAAGCGCCAGGACGGCACCGCCATGCTGGTCGGCGGCGACCAGGACCAGGTGGTCGGCCGCATCGCCGACCTTTACATACAGCGCCGCGACCACCTGCGGGCGGCCGGGTCCACACGGGGCGTGACCGTCTCGGTGCCGACCAACGAGGACGCCGCCGACGTGAGCCGGGCCATCCGCGAGCGGCGCCAGGCCCGCGGCGAGATCGGCGCGGACGAAGTGCTGCACCGGGCCATCGACCAGCGCGGCCAGACCTACGACCTGCCGATCGCGACCGGCGACCACCTGCGGCTGTTCCGGCGCACCTGGGGCAAGATCGGCAGCCGCAGCGGCTCGATCGGCAACAACGGCAACGTCGTCGAGGTGCTGGGATACACGGAGAACGGCCTGCGGCTGCGCGACAAGAAGGGCCGCGTGGCCGAGATCGAGTGGCGTCGGATGGCGGACCCGAAGACCGGGCGGCTGCTGCTGGGGTTCGGCCATGCGCTGACCATCGACGCGGCACAGGGCATCACGTCGGACGAGCACATCGCGGCCTTCCCGCGGGGGACCGCCGGCGTCACGGGCTTCAAGGCCTATGTCGCGGAAAGCCGCGCCAGGGGCATGACATGGACGATGATCTCCGAGGGGGCGTTGTTCGAGGCGGTGAAACGCAGCCGGGCGCTCGGCGACGCATCGCCGGTCACGATCCCAGGCCTGTGGCATCGGGCGACGGCCGACATGGCGAACAAGCCCTACAAGGCGCTCGGGATGGACCTGGCCGCGACGGCACGGGCAGCGCGGGACAAGGCCGTGGACGCCTTTATCGGACAGAGCCAGCGTTTCCAGGCCATGCAGGCGGCGGGACGAGACCCCGGCCTGGACATCCGCAAGCAGGTCCAGGCACGCGCTGCGGATCGCACGTTGGCGGGTCACACGGCAGCGTTGGGCGGGGCTGTGCAGCAAACCGGGGCGGCTTTGCAGGGCATGGGCCAGGACGTTGCGAGGCACGAGCGCGGCCAGCGGGTGCGCGCGTTCGTGCGGCAGCAAGACGCCGCGGTGGCAGGCGCCGCGGACCAGACACCCGGCGAGGCGCGACGGCTGGCCCAGGCCGAGGCGGTGCGCCGGACGCTGGCTCGGCAGGTGGCCGGGCTGGATGAGGCGCTGCGGCGGAACGCGGAGAGCCTGCGCGCGCTGGGTCAGGACATCGAGCAACACCTGCGCGGGATGCGGGTCGATGCCGAGGTGTCCCGCCGCAGGGTCGAGGAGGCAGTCCGCAAGCCGTCTTCCTCGCCATCACCTGGCCGGTAGCACCAAGGACGTCTTGGCCTGCGGTTGAGTTCGGCCGGACCTGGCAACCTGCGAAGGTGCCGAGGTAGAGAGCTTGTATAGACATTTACGTCAGATGACAGCATGAATGTCGTTTAGTTCAGCTTGCAGCCGCGTTTTGGTCTCGCGGACCAGGGACTACCCCGATACCATATGCCGCGCGACAGATCAGTCGCCAACTGGGTAGAGGCTTAATGATTGAATTCCTCGCCGGCATTATCGGATCCATGGCGGCTGGCGCGCTTGCTAAAGCCGAGGGCATGGGCGGCCGGGCTGTTACCGACGCCTATGACGTTTTACGGGTCATGATCGTCCGCAAGCTCGGTAAAGGCGATGCCGTGCACAGCGTAGAGGACGAGCCACGATCCGAGATGGCGCAAGCGGCGCTCGCCGAAGCGCTTACCAAAGCTGGTCTTGGCGCCGACCCCGAGCTTGTGCAGTGTGCCGAGTCGCTTCGCGCAGCGGTCGCCGGCGTTGCTGGCGCAGGCGGCGCGGATATCGAGGTGGGTGACATCACCGGCAAGGTGAATGTGCTGGTGAACAACCTCGTCGCCACTGGCCGGATAAAACTGGGCCACATACAGGCTGAGACGGGAGACGCCACACTCACCAACCTGACGGCGGGAGCCGAGGCACCAAAAAAAGCCTGAGCGAGGGCGAGGCGGGTACAGCGCCTCTCGCGACGAGGGATAATAGCCCGACAAGCGGTCGTAATCCTTGGGTCGAAACCGGCGATATCGCGGCCGGGCGAGACGTGAACTTCGGACTAACGCCGGAGCAAGTGAAAGAGCTTACGGAAGCGGCAGCACGCGGTGCAACGGGTCCGCTGACGAGCGTGATCGTTGACCTAAGCAAGCGGCTTGGCATTACCGATGACGCGACTAAGAGGCTGCTGCGCATCGTTGGCGAACAGGACATTCCACTGGAGCGTCTCTCGGAGACGCTTGATCGCATTGCCAACGACTATAGACGGCTGCAGGAACAAGCGGCCGCGCTGAACCTCGATAATGCAACAGCCCGCGATTTGGTCACACAGGCCAAGATCGCGATCGATGCTGGCCAGTTTGAGCGGGCGCACCAGCTGCTGCGCAATGCAACACAGGCGCAGCTGACGGCCGCGCAGGCGGCGCGGAAGCTGCGTGAGCAGGCACAAGCAGCGGAAGACGCGCAGATGCTGGGGGCAGCGAGCGCCACTGCAGTTGATGCAGGCGTTGCCCTGACCGAGGGGGTATATCGGCAGGCTGCCGAGTTGTTTGGCCAAGCTGCCGAGTATGTTCCGGCTAGGCATCCGGCTGAGCGAAGCGGCTACTTGTCAGACCAAGCATACGCCTTGTATCGCCAAGGCGACGAACGGGGCGACAACGATGCGGTGCGCAGCTCTGTCGAAATATATCGTCTAATTCTGGAAGGGCATCTGCACGAGCGCAGCCCGCTTAACTGGGCGACCACGCAGAACAATCTTGGCAATGCGCTTTTGAAGCTCGGGGAGCGCGAGAGCGGCACGGCGCGGCTAGAAGAGGCTGTCATTGCCTACCGGGAAGCGCTGACGGAAAGGAGCCGCGAGCACATGCCGCTCGAGTGGGCAATGACGCAGACCAATCTCGGCACCGCGCTTAGGAGCCTCGGGGAGCGCGAGACCGGCAGAGCGCGGCTAGAACAGGCTGTCATCGCCTACCGTGAGGCGCTGAAGGAAAGGACGCGCGAGCGCGTGCCGTTCGGTTGGGCAATGACACTGAGCAATCTCGGGACCGCGCTTTTGAGGCTTGGGGAGCGCGAGAGCGGCACGGCGCAGCTGAAAGAGGCCATCAACGCCTACTGCGACGCGTTGAAGGAAAGGACCCGCGAACGCGTACCGTTCGGTTGGGCGATGACGATGAACAATCTCGGCAACGCGCTTTTCAGGCTTGGGGAGCGCGAGGGCGGCACGGTGCAGCTGAAAGAGGCTGTCATGGCCTTCCGGGAATCGCTGAAGGAAAGGACGCGCGAGCGCGTACCGCTCGGCTGGGCGATGACTCTGAACAATCTCGGCAACGCGCTTTCGTGTCTCGGGCTACGCGAGAGCGGCACAATGCGGCTGGAACAGGCTGTCATCACCTACCGGGAAGCGCTGCAGGAAAGGACGCGCGAGCGCGTACCGCTCGACTGGGCGATGACGCAGACCAATCTCGGCAATGCACTTTCGAAGCTCGGGGAGCGCGAGAGCAGCACGGCGCGGCTGGAAGAGGCTGTCATCGCCTATCGCAACGCGCTGCAGGAAAGGACCCGCGAGCGCGTGCCGCTCGATTGGGCGATGACGCAGACCAATCTCGGCACCGTGCTTTTGAGGCTCGGGGAGCGCGAGAGCGGCACGGCGCGGCTGGAGCAGGCGGTCGCCGCCTACCGGGCGGCGCTGCAGGAACAGACGCGCGATCGTGTGCCGTTCGACTGGGCGATGACGCAGGTAGGCCTCGGAAGCGCGCTTTCGTGTCTCGGGCTACGCGAGAGCGGCACGGCGCGGCTGGAAGAGGCGGTCACTGTCTGGGATACATGCCTGATAGCCATCGCATCGATGTGGCCGATCGACCAGGTTGAATATGTGCGCTCGAGGCGTGACGAGACAAAGGCCGAGATTGCACGCCGGCAACCGAGATAGATGTGGCTGCAGCACCACGGACATTGCTGCCCACCGATCGCTCAGTGCTGCCCCTGGATCACCGATCGTAGCCGTTGCAGCAAGGTCGGCCGCGAACCCGGAGGCGGATCGGTCCGCATCGTCGCTTCCTCCGATGGAGCAAGGTCGTGCCCGGGCCAGCTTGTGAAAAGCTGCGGGAACCAGCGTTTCGCCTCCTCGCCGCGGGCCAGCATGACCTCGGCCGCGGCGCCCGCGTAGGCTTCGACCTCTTTGGGAAAGCTGCGGCCGTGGTGGAACGCTTCGTGGTGCGCCAGCTCGTGCAGCAGCATCTCGAAGCTGCCGCGTTCGAATGGGCCGTCCCAGAACCCCTCGAACGCCAGGCTGAGCGTCAGAGTGCCGCCCAGCGACCAGGTCGCGGCAGCGTTCTCCGCATAGGCCACCTTGATTGACCTGCCCCCCTAGAAGTGGGCCACCGGCTATGAGAGTCCGGCGGCACTGCGGAGGAGGACAGGATGGCACGCAAGCATCACAAGCCGGAGGAGATCGTCGGCAAGCTGCGTCAGGTCGAGGTGCTGGTCGGGCAAGGCAAGCCGGTGGCGGACGCGGTGCGGGCGATCGGGGTAACGGAGGCGACGTACTATCGGTGGCGTTCTGAGTTTGGCGGTTTGAAGCTGGACCAGGTGCGTCGGCTGAAGGTTCTGGAGCAGGAGAACGGCCGCCTACGGCGCGCGGTGGCGGACCTGACGTTAGAGAAGCTGGTGCTGAAGGAAGCTGCCTCGGGAAACTTCTGAGCGCCCCTCGTCGTCGGGCGTGCGTTGAGCACGTCACGGCCAAGCTGGACGTTTCCGAGCGGTTTGCCTGCAAGGTGCTGGATCAGCACCGTTCGACGCAGCGCAAGGTGCCGAGAACGACCGACGACGAGGTGGCGCTGACTGCGGACATCACAGCTCTTGCCAGGCAGTATGGCCGATACGGTTGCCGCCGGATCACGGCGTTGCTACGGGCTGAGGGTTGGCGCTGCAACCATAACGCGTTGAGCGGATCTGGCGCTGCGAGGGGCTGCGTGTGCCTGCGCGGCAGCCCAAGCGCGGGCGGTTGTGGCTGAACGACGGCTCCTGCGTGCGGCTGCGGCCGGAGCGGGCGAACCACGTGTGGGCTTACGACTTCGTCGAGGACCGGACGCGGGACGGGCGCAAGATCCGCCTGCTGAACGTTGTGGACGAGTTCACCCGCGAGTGCCTTTCGATCCGGGTTGGGCGCAAGCTGGGCTCGGCTGATGTAATCGACTTGCTGGCCGACCTGTTCATCGCGCGCGGCACGCCGGGCTACATCCGGTCGGATAACGGGCCGGAGTTTGTGGCCACAGCAGTGAAGGGCTGGATCAGCGGCGTCGGTGCCAAGACAGCGTTCATTGAGTCCGGCAGCCCCTGGGAAAACGACTATGTGGAAAGCTTCAACGGCAAGCTGCGGGACGAGCTGCTGAACGCCCAGGTGCTCAACACGCTGCTTGAGGCGCGGGTGCTGATCGAGCAATGGCGCGTGCATTACAACACGGTCCGTCCACACTCATCCTTGGGCTACCGGCCGCCCGCACCAGAGGTCGTCGTGTCAGGCATGCCCATACCGTCGCCGGGCCGCCCTGGTCCAACCGGGTCACATCAACCCCCTGCTATCATGCTGCACTAACATTTTGCGCGGACCACTCAATGGGGGCTGGACACGCCGATATCGCCACAATCGCACCACCTACCGGCATGGCATCGCGCAATCGACGCTTTTAAAGCCCATCCACGCGCATCGTTGCCGCGCTATAGCGGTCGGTCGCCGAGGTCGTGCCACCTCCGCGCCTGCACCGGAATCCTCAAAACCCCATAGCGCGGCACTTGTTGCCCGCGGGTTCGTGCATGGGCGGCTTTCGGACGCCGGCCCAGCTCTGCTCGCTCAGTCTGCTCTGGCCGGCGTCCGAAACCCTTCACCATCTCGGACGCTCCGGCTTCTGTAAGGCGATCTCGAAAGCGGACGTTTATCGATCCAGCACACCTACCTTAACTCCAAGCCGACCGCGGCTCTTGCTTGCGGCGACTCGGAACCCGATGCGACACTAGTACGATGCTAAAAGGCTTGTTTATTGGCGTAGATCGGTATGCTGATCCGGCGGTAAAATGGCTCACGTGTGCCTGTCGCGATGTGCGCGCGTTACAAGCTCTATTCCTAGACAACCTGGGTGGCGATGCCGCCCTGCTGCTGGACGAGCAGGCGACGCATTCTGCCGTCGCGGCTGCCTTCGCTGACCTGCAGCGTGCGGCGGCCGAAGATGTTGTCGTGATCGCTTTCTCGGGCCACGGAACCCCCACCCACGAATTAGCTCCATACGACGCCGATCCTCGCCGTCCAGCCGACACCATGGTCTCGGCCGAGCAACTTTCCCGATGGGTCTCGGCGATCCCGGCTGCAAACCTCCTTCTTGTGCTGGATTGTTGTTTCTCGGGCGGCGCCGGCGCAAAAGTCATGCCTACGGACCTCGTCGCACGCGGGCCGGCTTCGGATTTCGCGGTCATCGAACGGATCGCCGGGGCGGGGCGCATCGTGTTGACCGCCGCGAGCGCGAACCAGGAAGCCTTCGAGAGCAGGGAGCGAGGCCATGGCCCGCTGAGCCTCCACCTGCTGGCAGGTCTTCAGGGCGCACAGGAAGTCGTTTCGGCCGGCAAGGTCCAGATCTACCGCCTGCTCGAATACGTGACCCGACGCGTCGTGGACGAGGCGCGCGGGAAGGGCCGGAGCCAAACGCCCACGATCATGGGCAGCTTCCACGGCGAACTCGCCTGGCCGGTGTTCGAGCCCGGCCCACGCTATCGGCTCGCGTTCCCGGAAACGAGTTCGGCACCGGCGACAGCGGACTTGCAAAGCCTCTGCGGGTTTGGCTTTCCTGTCGCGCTGGTCACCGCCTGGGCAGGCGAGGTCAGCTCTCTCAATCAACTGCAATTGGATGCCGTCAACGCCTTCGGCGTTCTCAAAGGCGAGAACCTTGTGGTCTCAGCGCCGACCTCGTCGGGAAAGACGATGGTGGGCGAGTTGGCGGCGCTGCACGGGGCGTTGCGGCGCAAGCGAGCGATCTTCTTGATGCCGACGAAGGCGCTCGTTTACGACAAAAAGCGACAATTCGACCGGGTCTACGGCCCGTTCGGCATCGTCACGTTCGAGGCAACCGGGGAAACCGAGGACATCGGGCCGCTCCTCCGTGGCCGCTTCGACATCGCGTTGCTGACTTACGAGAAGTTCCTGGCCATCGCGGTCACATACTCACACGTCCTCGACGAGGCCGGCGTCGTCATCGTCGACGAGGTGCAGATGATCGCCGACGAGTCCAGGGGCCGGAATCTCGAGTTCGTCATGACGCTACTGGTCGTGCGAATGCGCCGGGAGAATGCCCCACAGGTCATAGCCTTGTCCGCGGTGATCGGCGACACCAACGGTTTGGAGCGGTGGCTGGGCGCGCGGCTGCTCCGCCGAACGGACCGGCCGGTGCCTCTCGACGAGGGCCTGCTGCTGGGAGACGGCCGCTTCCGCTTCATCGACGGCGTGACGGGGCAGGAGAAGACTTCGGGTCCGCTCATCAAGCGCAACATGCTAATCGACTCGAGCCAGGACTGGGTCATCCCCCTGGTCCGCAAGCTGGTCGGCGAGGGCAAACGCGTCATCGTCTTTCGCGAGGAAACCGGAAAGGCCCGCGGTTGCGCCGGCTATCTGGCGTCGAACCTCGGACTGCCCCCCGCTCGAGAGGCATTGGCCGAGCTGCCCCCGGGTGATCCTTCGAGAGCGTCCACCGCCCTGCAGGAATGCCTCGAGGGTGGCGTCGCTTTCCACATCTCGCACCTCGCGCCGGATGAACGGAGGGTGGTCGAGGACCACTTCCGCAAACCGGGAGGATCACTGCGGGTGATCGCGGCGACGACCACTCTGGCGATGGGCGTGAACACTCCGGCGGAAGCGGTCGTAGTCGTCGGGCTGGAGCACCCGGGGCAGAAGCCCTACAGCGTGGCCGAGTATAAGAACCTCGCCGGGCGGGCAGGAAGGCTGGGCTACGCCGAACACGGCGCTTCCTACCTGCTCGCCACCACGGCCCGCGATGAGCACGACCTTTGGCAGCGCTATGTTGCCGCGGCGGCCGAAGACCCTCGGTCGCGCTTCATGGACGCCGATGTTCGGACCAGCATCGTACGGGTCGTCGCGTCATCCCGGCGGGCTCCAAGATCCGGGGCTGGTATGACGGCCGAGCAGATCGTCGAGTTCCTGGAAGCCAGTTTCGGCGCTTTTCAGCAGGCGTGCAGCGCGGGACCTGCGTGGCGCTGGGACCGCGGGCACCTTCAGCGAAACCTTGAGGCCCTGACCTCGGCCGGGCTGCTGGAAGCCGACGGGGAGGGGCGATATGGCCTAATGCCGCTGGGCGCGCTCTGCGGCGAGACCGGGACCGAGGTGGCTTCCGTGCTGCGCGTTGCATCCTGCCTGCGGAACGTGCCGGCCGGCCAAGTCACCGATCCCGAGCTGCTCGCACTGGCCCAGCTGACCGAAGAGGCCGATGGCGTTCGCATGCCGTTCAACAAGAAGAGCGTGAAGTCCCACCACGCGGAGCCGGTCGCGTGGTTCGGCGAACTGGCGAACCAGGGTATCTCCCGCGTGACCCTATCCGCTTTCCGCTTCGCCCTCACCGAACCCGGCCAGGACGTCATGCGGGCCAAGCGGACGGTCGCCTGCCTTCTCTATGCCCAAGGATCGGACATGCTGCGGATTGAGGAGGTCCTGACCCGGTTCAGCGGCGCGAGGGACGGGATTGCCGGCCCGGTCCGCCAGACAACTGCCAGGACATGCGACGTGTTGCCGATGGTGGCAAGGGCCGCGATGCTGATCCACCCCGGTCTTGACCTGGGCGACCGGCTTGAGCGGCTGCTGGTGCGGTTGGATCTGGGGGTGGCTGCCTCGGTCGCGGACATCGCTGGCCAGGCACGAACGGCACTTGACCGCGGCGATTACCAGCGGCTCGGTGCAAGGGCGCTTGGCGATCCCGAGGCTATCGCCGACGCCACCACGGATGCCCTGCTCGCACTTGTCGGCAGCTTGCACAAGGTCGCCGTTGTCAGGCAAGCAGCCGACCGGGTAGCTGCGGCGCGGGTACGACGGACGATCGATGCAAAACCGGTGCTAGAAAGCTACGTGGGTTGAACGCCCGGAAGTCGAGCAGTCGACTAGTTGTAGTGCATCACCAGGGGTTCTACGACGAGGTCGTCACCGAACCGGCGCACGATCTCGTCGGCTGCCTGGGGGCTCCCTTCCACCACGATCCGCCTCGGATTGCTCGATCCGGTAACTCGAACGCCCTGGACTTGTCGAACCTGCTCTTCGGGTGTCATGCGATGCAACCGAGTACCGCGCCGGAGAGCTATAACGTAAGTCGCCAAGGTAACCTCCTCATCCTAAGCGGATGCTACACCTAACCAAGGCATTCCGCGACCCTCATATTCTGCTGGCAGGCCGACGGTCCGCAACGTCCCCGTGAACACCTGGCGGGCCATCTCGGTTCGCCGGGCATCTCGTGGAAGCGCCCGATATACGGCATCCCGCGACAGGCGGACGGCCAATGCGCCGCAAACCACCGGGCTTGCCATGGAGCTGCCGTCCATCGCTCCGTAGAGAGGGACCGCACTGTGGCGGTTGGGCACGGTGGCCAGGATACCCACGCCAGGCGCGGCGCAACCGATCGATGCGCCGTGGGAGGTGAAGTTGGCGGCGTAGATGTCGCGAAGACCAAACAGCGTGTTGCTGGTAGGTGACCGCGCTGCCGACAGGCTTCCTGGAGGAGCCCACCCCGACAGGCCCAGGGCTGCTACGGCAATGGCGTCGGGAAAGGCTGCGGGGTAGAGGACCGCTCCTCCATTGTTCCCCGCCGCGCAAATACAGAGTGTGCCGCGGTCGGCGGCCTCCTGAATGGCGAGCTGGACCACTTGGGACGGGGTGGCCGTACCGAGGCTCAGGTTGATGATGTCGGCGCGGTGTTGCTGGGAAAGGGCGTCGATGGCGTTGGCGATGTCGGCACTGCTCGCGCCGCTGTCCGACGTCGCGAATACCCGGGCGACCAAGAGTTCGCACCCGGGCGCGATCCCCGCATAGTGCCCCGTCCCTGAAGGGCGCCCCCCGATCGTCCCGCAGACGTGTGAGCCGTGCTCGCTCACGTCCGCCGCCGAACCCGGAGGGAGGGCGTTCCCGCCGAGGAACGCGCCGACTGGCTCGATGTGCTGGAGGCAGGGATGTGGGCCCGCGCCCGTGTCCACGACACCGATCCGGATGCCCTGGCCAAGAGCCGGATCTGCAGCATCGAGGCCGAGTGCCGCATGCCACCAGCCGAGCGGCCCATCAGCTGGTAACGCGGGACATTCGACGGGTGCCCCGAGCGCGTTCCCGCGCGCCAGCATGGGCCAGAAGCCGCCCGTTGGGCACACGAGCGCCATTGATGACGTGTAGCCGGCGGGCAGCGCGAAAGTGCATGAGCCCCCGGCATCCGTTACGCCGCGAAATTCCGACGATCCGCCTGGTCCCTGCGCGCTCAGCCTGACCACTGCGTTGGCAAGGGGCAGTCCGCCCCCTGTCACATGGACCGTGATATCGTTGGTGGGGTTCGAGGCAAGCGGGAACGAGTCTGCCGCGCCGGCTGCCGGCCAGTCGGGTGGGAGGATCACCTCGGGCCAGTGGAGGATTTCCTCCTCGACGATGGTCCCCGGAGCCGCAACGAACGGAGCGGTATCGGCCTCGACGATCTTGGCACGCAAGCCTGCTTGAAAAGCCGACATGTCGTTTGAAGGCGCACTCGTCCCCAATGGAGAGTGCGACTGGTTACCGAACCCGAACCGGGGACGGAGGTCGTCATCGCCGATGGCAACTCCGAGTCTCTTCCTGGCCACAACGAAACGCGCCATCAACCCTCGCTCATATCAACGCAACCACCGGCACGCATCTTAGAGGGGCAGCCGCCGGTCCTGCCTCTCGGTCGCCCACCAGCCACCAAACGCCCTTTCCCGATCCCCGACTGCAAGGTGCAACAACGTTCGGCAGCCTGATGACTCACCGGAGCTTCGCATGCGCCGGCAGGGGAGTCTCGGGTATCCGGAGCAAATTCTGGTCGTGGTCGGGTGCAACCAACGGTGTGTCGCTCGTGTGTCCGCTTCTTGCTAGCTCTCGCTTTATAGCGGCCAGTCCGCTTTCGGCCACTCCAAGTCGCTTGGAGGGATGCTCGGCTTTCAACCCTTTAACATAACGCGTCGTCATCAACCTCCGTCAGGCGTTCGCGTTCCCGAAGCCGTAGAGCCGGTGCGCGTTGGCGACCAGGACGCGATCCCGCGCTGCCGGGTCTGGCACCCAATCGGCGAGCAGGTCCAGCAA
>JAABUK010008715.1_pt1 | contig 14126 bp, 20 predicted proteins | sample 5559141 | NCBI WGS metagenome assembly JAABUK01 (sample SAMN10711869, study PRJNA513367) | rock metagenome | isolation source: Antarctica rocks | place: Antarctica: Victoria Land, Pudding Butte nord | collected 2016-01-03
GAAGCCGAAGGGGCGGGGCCTGTACCATTGCTTGGTCAGTTTGCCGCTCTGTGCGGCGTGGTCGAACCGGAATTAGATGTATGATATCGTATGATCATTGGTGATTGATGCATATGCGTGAAAACAGGCGTCAAATTCGATTTGTTTCAATGCTGGCGGCATTGAAGTGTGAAACATGGTGTCGCCCACGCCACAGCCGACGCTGCAGCAGTCTCAGGGCATAATAAGAGATCTCTCAAAGCCTCAGACGTATTCCGTGCATCGAATCGCGCCGCGTCTCTCGTCGGCGCCATTCCAGACCGGCAGCAGCAGAGTTATCAACGTCACGCTGCTGGGTCCGGGTCGCGGACTGCCACGGCAGACTCCACAGCATTATGCTGGACCTCTTGAGTCTCCAGTATTCCTGCCGATTGGCCTGGTGCGTGTGAATTTGCATTGGATCAGCGTGTCGGAAAAAGCTCGCGCGCAACCACTTTGGCGTGCGTCATGGTTGACTTCGATAGCTACTTCAATTCGTCCGATTCCTTTCTTGAAAGTCATTTTTAAATGGACGAACTACCGTGCAGCATGCGGCGGAGCCTTCTCCCACGACAGGCATCTCGCTACCGTTGCCGCTGTTTCGGAGCAGCTCCACGCCGCTTGGCAGATTCCGGCACGCGGCCACAGATGAAGGTTATGTTTCTGTTACATCGGGTCTGCGTGTCAGCAGCGGCGCCTTCGAGGTGAGAATCGATCAGCGTTGGAAAGTGTGTCCAGCTCCTTCGATGGCAAAAGTCAGTGCGTTCAGCGTTGGAAGCATTGCGGCATGACTGATGGTATACCACGACAGAACATTGGCGCCTTTAGAACGCAATACTGCATCGGTAGTGCGGCTCTTGGCGCGCGGTACTGCGACCCTTCCGCTGCTGCATCATCGTGGCGACTTCTGGGCTGCATCCAGACTGCATGGTGCAGCATTGACGGCAGGCTACAGATGCAACTCTATCGCCATATACATTACCTTTGCAGGGCGTCTTGCAAGCGCCTCGAGGCGGCACTGCAATCCCTATCCAGCACCCCAGCAGCAGCCTGGTGCGTGACCGCCGTGCCATGTCCTTGCATGATGCGGCATGACTCGAATGTGAATGCGCAAATTGAGATGTTCGACGCAAAAAATTGGAGATCATTTCATCTCTGACCTCGAGACTCGTAAGCGCCTTCACGCAAGTTTATTTGACATGCAGGCGGATGCCGTCACACACAGCCTGAAGCAACAGAGCGCCAACAGCGTGAATAGCGACGGTTACAACTGGCAGAAGTGCGCGTTTCAATGATTGAACAGAATCACCATTGCGATTCATGATTCATAATCGCACGAAGCGCCTGCGTGCGGTCGATCATTTTGTGTGTGGCGCATCATGGCGCAACGATCAAGCCCCGCGCCTCTGCCTGATTGCAGTCAATCAAGTTGTCTCATTGATTTGTTTTGCGCCCCGTGCAGGTATGGTGAGAAGCTCGTGAAGGACAGCCCCTACCCCCGGTGCTACTACAGATGCATGTTTCCGGAGTGCAGCGTGAAGAAGGCTGTGGAGCGGGATCCAGTCGGCGGACATGTGTCCAGCACCATCTACAAGGTGCAAAACGCTTCCCGCCCGGCGCATCGTGCCGAAGTGTCTGCTTTCGGTCCGCTGTTGTGATCCAGGAGTTGCTGCCATTGATCTGGTCATCAGCGCCCCTTGCCCAGCATCTGGCGCACCTGAGAGTATGTGGCAGCTGCTCCGCCAGCCTGCCCGCATGCTGACGCTGTGTGTGATGCAAACCAATTAATGCGGCTGGCTGTGTATTTCAGGGTGCCCACTCACATCCGAAGCCATCTGAAGCGAGTGCTGCGCACGGCCATGCGGAAGTGAGACCGGCCTTTTCCCTCTCCCGTTTAAATCCCTTTGTGTTTCCTTCCGTTCCCCCGCCATGCAGGTCGTCCTCGGTCATGCATCTGGAATGAAAGCAGACACTTCTACATGACCTGTGCAGGCGGAAACAGAGTGTGCAGCGGCTCCCGGCCAGCGGCAGCAGTCATTCCAAGCGGCTTCTGACGGCTCAGGTGCGCATGCTCACATCTGCTTACTCTCCTGATCTGTTGACCTGTGGTCCGCCATACCGTTCGAGCACATGAATTCTGACAGACGCTAACGTGCCTGCAGAAGATTTTTTTGGCGAGGGCCATCGGCCAGGCCAGCCCCTTTTTGCGAGCATTGCACACCCTGCGGCCAGGGCGCAGGCGGCTCCGCGCGTGCTATTGCGGCATGATGCCACAAAGCGCAAGTGGGAGCAGGACCAGGCAGATGGCACAGGTGCGCCAGGGTCGACAGTTGGATGGTTGGTGCACTGCCTCGCGAGAAAGCGACAGAGCAGCAGTCGCATCAGCTTTCTGAAAATTGAACGTTTGTCAGTCAAAACCAACATCGCTTCGTCCTCGTTACAATCCAGATTCAGCTGCTGCGCCAGCCATCCAGCCGCAGCCGCTGCACCGGGTGCAGTCATCGCCCCCGCCACGGGCACAGCCGCCGGCGCAGCGGCAGACGCTGCAGGCGGCGCTGCAGGACGGCTCCTTCTCCTCGCTGCCACAGCTGAGGGCGCAGCCGCGGCAGCAGCAGCAGGTGCTGGACTCGCAAGTCAGCTCCCTCCAGCTGATGCGGCCGCCCGCTTCGGTGCCTGTGGAGTCCGTGCAGCTGGCCGCGCCAGGCGCCCAGCAGCCTGCTCCTCAGCAGTCACACCAGCAGCCGCAGCAGCAGCTGCACATGCAGCGCATCAAGCCCGCGGGGTCCGCCGGGCAGCACCAACAGCTGGAAGCCTTTTCGCCCGCTGTGAAGCGGCGCAGGTTCTCAGAGGATGCGGCAGGGCATCAGCCAGCGCCTGTTTGCAGTGCAGCACAGCCAGGCGCAGGGGCTTCCGCCCTCGTCCCTGCGGCGGCTTGCGGCGGCACTGGCGGCGGCACGATGCTGTTCTCGCATGGCGGCGTCAGCCAGCAGCACATGCAGCCCCAGGCAGTTTTGCAGCAGCCCCAGCAGCAGCAGCCCCAGCAACAGCAGCAACAGCAGCAGCCTGCGGGCGCCACGACATTCGAGGCGACGGCAGCGAGCGGCGAGGTCCTTCGGGGCGAGCTGCGCGGCGACGAGCGCCGCTCGACGCTTGATGTGGAGACTGCCGTCGACCACATCAACGACGGTTACCGCTGGCGCAAGTGCGGCAATCTGAAGCTTTTCCCAGTGTTCTGCATCTGTGTCATCTTTGCCAAGGAGCATGACATCCTTTGAGTGAGCCAGCTGCTTCACAGCTGTTAGGGTGCAGTAGCTCGCTTCTCCTCCTGCTGATCAAATGTTTACGACATGAACATGTCCCATACCACCATCTATGTAAAACCTGAAGTTACTTCTCAATTCGCCTTCGCAGGTACGGTCAGAAGATCGTCAAGGGCAACCCGCACCCGCGCAGCTACTACAAATGCACCTCGGCGGGCTGCCCGGTGCGCAAGCACGTGGAGCGCTCGGGCGCGGACGTGCGGCGGCTGCTGACCACGTACGAGGGGTCGCACAACCACGAGAAGCCGCCACCGGCGCAGGCCAGCTCACGTGCAGGCACCAGCAGTGGCCGGCGGTCGTCAAACGGCGGAGACTCCTCCGGCGGGCGGCCGCACCACGCGTCCTCCCGCCGCGCCACGGTGGCGCAGCGCGCCAGCCCTGAGCCGGCGGTGGCCGGCAATGATGACGGCGGCGGCGGAGCTGGCATCGCATACGCCGCCGCCGCCGCCGCTGCCGCATTGCGACCAGGCAGCGCCGCGGTGTCCGGCAGTACCAGCGTCGGCCACGGCGTCGGACAGCAGGCAGCGGAAGGCGACACAGTGGGGCCACAGCCGGCGCTGCCGCAGAGTGCCGGGGCACAGCAGGCGGCGCAGCACGCGAGCGCAGCTGCGCTGTCGCCGCCGTCGTTCGAGGCGCTGGGCTGCAAGCTGCGTCTGGGCCTCGCCAGCGCTGAGCTGGAGATTCGCGAGCTGACCATACCGCCCATCATGGTGACAGTCTTTTAGCCACCCATCTCGTAAGATCTCTGCAACGACGGATCAGTGTTGCATCATGGGCACGACGAAGCCATGCCAACTCGAAGCACATCGCAATTAGCGCGCCGGGCAAGGGAGATTTATCTCATCTGTCAGGATCGCGTCAAACTTATATTGATCTGACTTGCGGCATCCATGCAGGACGGACACACAGCGCGGCGCTACATGAACAGCCCGTTGAAGCTGGCCCACCACGCCGAGGCATCGCCATGCTGCACAGCGCCTGGCGTCCCAATGCCTGACCTCAGCTCTGGGGCATTTCCGATGCTGGCGCATGCAGACGGCAGTGTCAGCGCGTCGCTGCAGTCAAAGGTGACATGATCGCACTAGCAGATATGGAGCTGCACCACTGCAACCATTCCTTACGGAGTGAAATTGCATTGCTCTACAGCGCATCAGGCGATGACGCTGGCTGCGGCAACTGCAGGGCGCTGGAGACCACAACATGAAAGGGTCTGGCGCGTCGCCGCGTGGAAACTGGATCAACGACATCCTGTCCACTCCCACGGCTCGCAGACTACCCGAGCTGCCGGCATTGGCGGTGGCAAAGCGCACAACACCTGCACGTGCCCACCCAAAATGAGATGCTGCTTAGTGGAGCCTTGCACTCTTTTTCTTTCGAAGCGAGTGATCTGAAGTGCGAGAATGTGAGCGTTAGGCTCGATGACGATGCGCCCTTTTTAACCTGATCCGCCGGCAAAACCAGTGCCGGGCAAGGGAGTGCAGTTCTAAGTTCTCAGAGTCTGACTTCCCAGATAAGTTCTTGATCTCCTGCAAATCACCCCGGCGCAGTGCGATCGCAGTCAGCAGCGCACGCCACCACTCTACAGCTTCGATTCAACAGTTTACGTTCAAGGGCTACTTGACAGCGCCGGCACGATGCAGGCCGCCATGACGTCCTCGTTCCTGGGATCGCGCACCGCCCTGCCGCAGGCTGCCCGCCCTGCCCGCAGCAGCTGCAGCCGCATGGTGGTGCGCGCCGCGGCTGACAGCCCCGTGTGGCTGCCGGGCACGGACAAGCCCAAGCAGCTGGAGGGCCTGGTCGGCAACTTTGGCTTCGACCCGCTGCAGCTGGGCACCGACAAGGAGCGCCTGGAGTGGTGCGCAGGCTTTTCCTACAGCATCTCGATGCAAAACGAATGGACACTTCGCCAGCAGTCGATGCACGCCAGTTGCGGTGCATCCGGAGCCGTTCCTGTCACTCAGCCATTTGATGCAGCCAGCAGGCACAGATCAGCGCTGCAACCGATCGCAGCGTATCGGCCAGGGGGCTAATTTAGACTAGCAAGCTGGCCGACATCCTGCGGTACATCCTGCGGAACTGATCCTGCACCACCGCGATGCTATGCATCTGATCCGAAAAGTCCATGCGCTGACCGGCGGTTTCGTGTGCGCAGGTACGTGGAGGCCGAGAAGACCAACGGCCGGTGGGCAATGGCCGCAGGTGATGTGACAATCAGCAGCTTCGCTTCAGTCAATCCGTATCGAGCCGGCTGGAACCATGCCTCGATGCGCATCATAGCAAAACCATACACCGCTCCAGTCGCGGCTGGCTCGCTGCCATGCGGTCGACAGCTGCCACGCATTCCCTTCATCGAGGGCCGTAACCAAGACTTATATAAGGACGATATACTGAATTGTGTCTGCTGCCGGATGCGCAGTTGCGGGCATCCTGGGCCAGGAGCTGCTGGGCCGCGGCGTGTGGTTCAACGTCGGCGCGGAGCCGCAGTGGCTGCCCGACTCGGCGCTGCTCGCCATCGAGTTCTTCGTGCTGGGCCACTTCGAGCTCAAGCGCTACCAGGGCTGGAACAAGCACAAAACGGTGAGTTGTCCCTGGCAGGATTTTCCCAACTATGCACCGCCTGACTGCAGATGATTCTAATCAACGCCCAAACTAATGTCCTTGAGAGAGATTTCCTTCGAGCTGAGAGTGGCATCCTTCTCCTCCACAGTCTGGCGTGCTCGACAGCTTCCCCTTCGACCCCCTGGGCCAGAGCAGCCCCAGCATGGAGCTGCGGGAGATTAAGAATGGCCGCCTCGCCATGGTGCGCCCCCAGACATTCCTCGCGCTTGTCATCGTGATCTGCGTGTTTATTACGATCCCCTGCAACCTATTTCAGCAGCTGCACACTGGCCACTGGCTCGGCAGCTGCTCGCCGAATACTGGTCGCATCCCCGCTGAGGCAAATGTTTCTTTGGTGCAGGTGGCGTTTGTCGGCTTTGCCGTGCAGGCCCTGGTGACCCGCGAGCAGCCCATTGAGGGCCTCTCAAAGCACCTGGCTGACCCCTTCGGCCACAACATCATCACGTGAGAACGTTCACCACCTTGCGCATTACAAACTTGTGCAGTTGCTTCGCGCCGGCACTGACTCGGATTCGTTTCCGCTTGCAGCAACGTGGGCAACCTCCCAGCATTCGTCGGCAAGGTATGAGCGCCAGCAGCGGGATGCACACAGCGTAGACGCTCAATTGATACGGAAATTGAGGGGCATCATCCATTGCTTGTCGCCAATTTTGTGTTACTGTAGTTGAGAAGACTTCCAGCCTGCCCAATCGGCCGTCATTCACATCGTGGATTTGATGTTTACAAATGATGATAGTGCTGGTTGGCGCATCAGCCTCACAATGTTGTAATCTCGGCTGTTGTCATTTTGTCCGACTGCCGCACAACAACGCACAGGCGATGCACAAGGAATGCGACAGTTCTGCGGCTGATGTCTCAATTTCTCACTGTGAGGGCACCGACGAATTTCGCAGTCGTCTGCTGATGTGTTCACTGCATCTCTTCATTCGCCCTCACAACGGCCTCGTGGCCATCAGGTTCCGCTTCTGCGCCAAGCTTAGCTTGTTCTTTCTGGATGATCGCTCGCCGGAAGCCCAGGACTGCAAAACCATCCTTGGCAGGTCAGTGCCTTAAACAAGTGACATGAAGACCAGTGCCCACGCTTGCACTCGAGCCAGGCTCAGTCAAAGTGCTTCACATCCCATGCGCTGTCTCACTTAACACTCGACACGACACTGAGATCGCACTTGCGCAGGCTATGCAACATTGATAGTGAGAACATGCATGGATGTAGGGTTCTGATTGTCCGACCGATCAGCAGGTTGGTGATGGTGAGCAGCGATTCTGCCGGCCCATGCAGCCAGTCCACGTTGGCCAGGGTCGTGCCGACCTTTGTTTTTGCTGCAGTCAAACCGGAAATGTTAGGGCTGCGTACTTGACCGAGCGTCAGTAGGAAGGCGTGCAGATGCAATGTGAGCGCCAGTGAAGATATGGGAGCGTGAATGACGATGTCATGACATCCTCCGGGTCAGCACGCACCGTATATTCCAGCCGGAATCGTTCCGAACACGAAAACGAGCAGGAAATAGAATCCAAACAGCGCTAGCGGCGGCGCCTTTTTGGATCGCGTCAGGCAGTAAAGAAAGCCCGCATAAGGCACGATGCTGAAAGCAAAGAGGCTGGCCGCGAGATCCTGCACGCCAAGCAGGCAAGCCTTGTCAGTCTGCATCGCATGTCAGCGAGTGGCAGCATGCAATGATTATGCGCAACCGACGGTTGCGGCATGCTGGCGCCAGCACCTGTGCGCTGACATCTCCCGTCACGCCCCAGGCGACTTCGAAGAAGTTTGCTCGGCATGCTGTGGCGCGCTGTGGCCTGCATGCGCTGGCTGCCGGCGTGCTGGCATGCAGGAATGGCGCGCGCAGTGGTCGACATGCACCAGGTCTGCCGCTGGTACTGATCAGCCGGGCAGGCCGCTGCAGGCCACACTGGACGTGGGAGGCGTTTAAGGACATCATAATGGCGATGTAGAGGGTGGAATGGCGCAGAATTGCTCCCTGGCTTTGTCTCAAAATGCACGCTCCCTCGCCTGTGGCCGTTGTCTTCACACCCTGCGCATTTCACTATTTGCACTCTGACTTGAGCTAGTTAAAGTTTGCAGCACCGCGCCAGAGTCGCCAAGACAAAGCTGGGTTGGTGAAGCAGTTCGTGGAGCCAAGGCGACGCCACCATGCGGGCTGCCGGGCTGCTGCTCAGGCGGGTACAGCAGGCTCAGGGTTGCAGCCCGGTCCTGCGATGCACGGTGAGCTGCTTGCAGCGTGGCTGGCAGCTGCGCTACTGGCTTGTTGTTCACTCACCAGTTGGGGTGGCCCCCTGGCCGAGAGCCGCTGCATATGATTGACAAGTCTTCGTTCCTGTCAGGTCTTGGCATCGATGGCCTGACGCCCAAGCTGAGAAGGACTCGCGGGCTCGAAATTGGAGATCTGAGCGTCTAAATCGTTATGCTGCTCAGGGTTCCGGGGCGCAGCAGCTGGGCTTTGCCACGCAGCAACCTCCGGCGGAGACGCGGCAACAGGACCACTTTGTTGAGGTGAGCGCCTGCATGCTGCGGAGTCCCTGGCCAACTTTTAGCGTTGAGTTGCTTGGTGGATGCTCCAAGCAGGGAAGGCCAAATTGCTGCCTGAACTTGCATGTGTCCAGCCATGTCAGACCGCCTCCTGAGCCCTTCGCAACTTGGGAGTCCTTCTCATAGAAGGAGTCCCAACTTCTGTGAGATGGCATCGAGGTGGCTGCAGCTCCTGTGTCCCGATTAGCAGCGGAGCAGGACACCCAGACCAGTGTCGCGACTGTGCTGACGCTGCCCTGTGGCGTCTGCGCAGCCGCCGATCAATGTGCACGGCACGCCCGGGCGGTATGCCTCGGCGCTGTTCTCGGCCGCGTCGAAGGCCAAGGCGCTGCCGACGGCGCAGAAGGAGCTGAGCGAGGTGAGACGCGTCTTGTCGTTGGGGTGGTTCAGTCCCAGTGCACCGGTCTCATGCCGAACGTTGGCGAGCTCGCTCGCTGTGCAGCCATCCATTTTGATGCCACATGCACGGCCAGAATTGTCGTGAGGTGGAGGTCGAGACTGACAGCGTTCTTAACAGATCTGGTTTTGTGGCGCCCACAGGTGCAGAAGCTGGCGAAGGAGAGCCCCGACTTTGCGCGCTTCATCGCGGACCCCACCATCTCGCGGGAGCAGAAGGGCGCGGCGCTCTCCTCCATCTCCTCCGAGATGAAGCTCAGCGAGCTCACCAGCCGCTTCATCGGTGCGCTGTCCTGCAGTGTGCAAGCCGCTTTCTCAAGGATGGCTTTTGAGGGATGGTTTGGCGCGCCTGGTGTGCCGCTTAGTTCATACGTGAAGGCTGGCTGCTGCCTTTGAGTGCTTCACGTCATGAGCACTTCGCGTCAAGGCTGCCAAGGTAGCGTCATGCCAGTGGTGACGGCGTTCCACGTGTGTCAAGAGGTCACATACAGCTGGCTGAGTGCTGTCTGCTGCGTCCCATCCCCGCAGACGTGCTGGCGCAGAACGACCGGCTGGGGGAGCTGCCGGCGATCGCGGACGTGTTTGACGACATCATGGCCGCTGTGCGCGGTGAGGTCAAGGCCACCGTCACCACCGCCGAGGTGCGTGGTCTGCCCTATCGATGGTTGGTCCAATCACTGATTCATCCTTCTCCTTGGACACTCACCAGCACTCTCACTGATCCGCTTTCTGCTCCATCCGGGATGTCGTGCCATGTAAGCTGTGTGCGCATCAGTACCGGATGCTTGCAATGACGTCATATGCGGTCAGCGCTGATATCTGATGCATGCGACATGGGTACACAACAATCTTTGTCTACCGTCTGGTGCAGCCGCTGCAGCCGGAGCAGGTCGACGAGCTCAAGAAGAGCCTCGGTGAGCCTTGTAATTCAAATTCTCTGATTCCCAACACCTCAATGTGCTTGCTTGCCACATATGCACTGCAGCGATGCACCTGGTCTGCAGCGCTGCACCTGGGTCTGCACCTCTACACCACGCTGGAATGCAGCTGGCCCCATGTCTAGCAGCGCAGTCCACGGCACGCCAGGACCCCTCAGCAAACCTTCCACCATGCCTCTCCTTGCCAAACGCTGACATCTGTTCCCGCTGGGGCAATTGCAGCGGGCGTGCTGAAGAAGGGGGAGAAGCTGTTCCTGGACCAGCGGGTCAACCCGGCGCTCATTGGCGGCTTCGTCATCGACATCGGTGCGTGCTGCCGCTGTGCCGGCTTTCGCTGCAATGTCGCTCCAACGTGCATCCTGTGCTGCACGCCGTGCTCACCATTTGCCATTGCAGCTGAAACCGATGCTGCGTGACAGTCCTGTGTCTGGCTGACTTGCGACACGGTTGTTTCTGCAGGCGACAAGCACATGGACATGTCGATCATTGACCGCGTGAAGAAGGTGCAGCAGCTAATCCTGGAGAGCGCGGACTAGGCTCTTACCGTACCTAGATGTATAAGCAGGGCACGGTGCTAGCGGCCCAGAAGGCGGCAGCTCGTGCACTTGTGGTGTTTTCGGACGGGGCTTTCTCCGTAATATTCTTGAAACGGCATTGTCGCAATTGCAGCACGAATATCGCGCATGCTACTTGCCTCTCAACAACCAAAATCCTGAAAATGATTGCTGTGGCACATGCGTCACACAATTCAGAGCCAGATTCTGAGCATCACCACTGTCTGCACTGTGGAGAAGAAGGCACAGCCTGCAAGGGTCTGCAGGGTCTCACGAAGATACCGCGTCCGTATTACGAGCCGTCCCCCAGACAAGAGCAGGTCCGTATCCGCAAGTGGGCACAAGGTTACGGTGCTGAGAGGTGGCACAGCAGTAGCGCGGCTGCATCATCTGCCAAATACGGGCAAGGGCCTACGTTAGGGCTGAATGCTCAGGGCCAGAGCATTCAGCCACAGCGCTCAGCCCTGCACGGCCAGCAGCTCGGCGAACTCGTTGACGAGGCGCTGGTTGGCACGATTGCGCCCGATGTCCCGCAGCACCTCGCGCCGCAGCAGCTCCCGTTTGTCTATGCCCAGCACCGCCGGCTGCCAGCGGCCGGGCTGCCCGCTTCCGCCGCCGCCGCCATTGCCTGGCGGGCCGCCGGCAGCGTCGCCAGCCGCGCCGGCCGGCTGCTGAGCAGCGCTGGCGGCGGCGGCCGCGCCACCTGCCGCAGTGTCTGGAAATGCTGCGGCGGCGGTGCCAGATGAGCGCGCCGGGCCCAGCAGCTCTGCGCACAGCTCCCGCAGCCGCACCTCGTCCGCCTCAGCTGCAGCCCGGGAAGAACAGAGTGACTGACGGGTGTACCGGCGCAGGCATTGGGGCTTTTGAACCCCTGGCGCACACGGCAATGGCGAAGGGCAGGCGCTCAAAGCTGTGCAGGCAGAGATCTCGAGCAGGATCCTATCGATGCAGAGATCTCCAGTGGGATGTTTCGATGATGGGATGCCTCGTGTGCCAGGGCACATGCTGCTAGGCAAGGAGGGCAGCCCCGCAGGCCAGCTGGAGCGCCGCCCCACCTGAAAGGAAGCGGGCGTAGGTGAGCAGCCAGCGGCGGTACTCCGCCGGCGACTGCAGCGCCAGCGCCGCCGCCATGTTGGCCTCCAGGTGCGCGCGGCTGGCCGCGCCGCCACTGCCGTCGCCGCTCCCGGGCGCCGCCATGAGGCTGGTCAGCACGCCTGCGCGCCGGGCTACGGCGCCACCGCCCGCCTCGGCCTGCAGCTGCCCCAGCTCGCCTGCGCGGAGGACAAGGTCAAACGCTCAGAGTAGCGCCAGCATGTGCCTCAAGAACTCAGGCACAGCAACCCCTGTGAGAGAAGCATGGGCAATGCAGACGGCGGGGTCCAGGCGTGCTGCTGCTGAGAATGCGCAGCGTTCGACTGGCGGGGCAGCGCGGACATCAACATCACCGAGCCCAGTCAAAGGACCCGGTAATGCCAGTAGGCAGCAGCGACGCTGCCAGCCATCAGATTGGCATTCACCAGGTCGCTGGTCTGCCACACGTTTGCCACACTGGCCGCCAGGGGTCACAGCAGCCTCAACATCCGAAGGAGTACAATCACATATAATAGCGACAAAGTCGGGAGGCGATGAAACAAGAAGTGTGTCACTTGGACCCGACCTAGATGACAGGCAAATCTTGTGTGATTGCACCAAGGGCGCACCGTCGGGGGCGCGCAGGATGCTGTGGAAGGCGGAGGCAGGGAAGGCGGCGTCGGCGACGCGCATCCAGGCGGCCATGCCGGCGTGGTAGGCGTGCGCCGTGCCGTCCGACAGCACCGCCAGCGGCAGCCCCGCCGCCGACAGCCGCATGCCCACCACTGCAGGGAGGGCGACTGACACATTTTCAGGGTCCCAAGCATATGGCAACGACCTGACAGCACCGCCAGCGGCAGCCTTGCGTCCGACAGCTGTAAGCCCACCACTGCGGGAATTGCATCGATGTCAGTACGAGTCAATTTCCCGTTCGAGGGACAGCAGCATGAATGACCTGGGCAAGACGCGGCCGCATCTCCTGTGTCAATCGGCAAGGCGACGCGGCATGCGCATGGCATCAAAACTTGTCGGCACATCAGTGCATGAAGGCCACGAGCATGTTATCGCATAATCTGCATCACTTGTTGCGTGCGTCCATGCAAGTGCTGCATCCTGCCTCTCAGATGCTGACGTCCGCACATGGGACACTTGTATGGGGCACTTGTTCTCACAGCTCCACATCCTTACCTCGCGCGGGCGCGAGCGCCAGCAGCGGTGCCGCGGCGCCCTGCACCTCTGCTGTATCAGCGATTGCAGAATACACGCGTTGCAGTGTAGAAGCCGAATTCACGAACCTCGCGCGGGCGCGAGCGACAGCAGCGGTGCTGCGGAGCCCTGCACCTCGACGCGCAGCGCGGCCAGGTCCCACACCCAGAAGGCGCCGCCGGCGGCGACCGCCAGCAGCCGCCACCCGGCGTCCGCCGCCAGGAAGGCCGGCCGGCCGCCCAGCTGCACCGGCGGCAACAGCCGCCGCCCGCCGGCAGTGAACACCTAAAGATTGTTTGCATTTTCCTGTTGTTTGCAAGTCGTGCGACACTTCTGTGTCCACAAATGTTGCCAAAACATTGCCATTGCTTTGCCAGTAGCTGCTTTGGGTTCGCCATGAGATACCAACCTGCTAGCTGCCGGCCTGCAGCGCCTCGCCCGCAAAAGCGCAGGCCGCTGGCCACAGGCGGCCAGGCCAGGAACGACACCCAAGGCAACCAGGCGACACAGCTGGCGGCAAGCTTTGGAGACTGCACACCTGCAGGCTGCCGTCCTGCAGTGCCACGGCCGCGAAGCGCAGGCTGCCGACCGCGAGCGCCGCAGCGCCGGGCGCCTCGTCGGCCCACAGCCGGCGGCCGCCCGCAGACGCCGCGATGCGCGCCACGGGCCGCCCCGCTACGTCGCGCCCATTTGCCACCTCCAGCGCCCGCGCAACACTGGCGCCTGGGAGTCAGGTGTCTCAGAAATGTCAGCTGATGTTCGGACGGTACAATGCTACTGTGATGCGCGTCACCGCCCCCTGCGGCGTTGTGTCTGTGCCACCTCCAGCGCCCGCGCCGCGCTCGCGCCTGGGTGTCAGAGAACGAAAGAACACTTCCTCGGTTGCATATGAAGCACAAGGCGGACCAAGTCACTGGCAGGACCACTGCACTGCAGGAGCTTGTCGTCGAGGCAAAATTCTGTCGATCCGGGAGTGGGCTAGCCGAAGGTTTTCTTGGCCTGGTTATGGATTGTGGGCCCTCAGCCAGTAGGGGTGCTGGAAATAGCATTGTGCAGGACTGCCTCGGCGGTCACGGGAAGGCAGCGCTGTGGCCAACAGGGGGCGCTAGCAGGGGTGCTGGCGCCCCTGCTAGAAATGCCCCTGCAGGACTGCCTCAGCAGCCGCATGCAGCAGCAGGCGTCCTAGCAGGGCTGTTGAAACCTCGTGCAAGTCTCGCTCCAGCAGCCGTCAAGGCAGGAGATGCTGCAGAAGCGGCGACTGCCAACAGATGGTGGACAATTGTAGAGACGGCAGGAGCTGCACCTGCCAGGATGCTGGTCTCGGTCCCGAGTTGGACGGAGAGCATGGCCGCCGGGTCCGGCACTGGCAGCTGCGGCGCGGCCGCCCGCTGCACCGCCGCCGTGCCCGCCGCAGGCCCCGCCGCCGCGCCGCCCGCTGCGGACGCCGCCGCCGACGCCG
>JAABUK010008716.1_pt1 | contig 14125 bp, 16 predicted proteins | sample 5559141 | NCBI WGS metagenome assembly JAABUK01 (sample SAMN10711869, study PRJNA513367) | rock metagenome | isolation source: Antarctica rocks | place: Antarctica: Victoria Land, Pudding Butte nord | collected 2016-01-03
ACTCAAGCAGAGATTCACAATACCCAGAGCTGCCTGCTGGGGTGCGCAGTCCTTTCACTTATCGAAAGCCCGACAGATGATTGCATTTGTGTCATAGCTTACAAAGGTGACGTTGACATTGTCGAGTGCATCTGCTATGTGCTGCAGTGGCCTGCTGTGCTAAGTCAGGAGGCATCGATCACCAGACCCATGCCAGACATGGTCATCGACAGTCAGCGCCAAATGCAAGCGGCTTGTTTCTGTGGAGTGTTCCCTGAGATCGAACATGCATGGGCGTCTGTGGATAATGTGCTGTATGTTTGGGACACTAGCAGGTATAGCACAAGCAAAAAGTCAGGCTGATCACAGAACAGTTAACCAAAAGTGACTTGTCAAACTGCAATACTGTGCCTCAGGATGTCTGTGCCTGTCAAATGGCAAGAAGAGCAAGCCATCTGCTGTGCTGGGTTGACAAGGCCTAAACCTAATGTCTTCCAGCAGGCAGTACAATACCTGCTAGTAGTTTGCACAACTGTGGAGGTATGTAGCCAGGGCAAGCTTTCCATTGTGCTTCTCCTGCTTCCTCCTGCTTCCCCCACCAAGCTTCTGAACATCTGTGTACTGCATCAATGCACTGAGCGATTCAATACTGCCCCGATGTGCCAGGGCAGTCTTGATGTCTACTTGATGCGCGCTGAATGGCGGCGTTGCTAGTGCAGATTGCCCTTGTTGGAGTCCATGTGAGTAGAGATGCCAATGGCAATGCTGAAATGAAGCTTGTGAATCTTGAGCACTTCCGAGCACCCTCAGATGATGTCATGATGACCACCACAACGAGCACACCTGAGGGACGTATTTTCTTAGGTGGAAACGATGGACATCTGTATGAGCTAGAGTACAGAAACCAGAGCTCCTGGTTGAGAGGAAGATGCAACAAGGTCAGCAAGCAAGCTTGAATGCAACTGTGTCCTAGAGACACAAACAGTAACAAGTGCGCAACCACATTGTGGTTACAGTAGCAGCGCAGGGTTTGGTTAGTGTTAACTGAATCGCCACAGATGCCACTGCATAAATATATAGCAGCCATGTGGCAAATGTACCAGCACTGTGACTGCTCTTGTGCTTGTATCTGTCTCCTCAGATGACAAAGTTAAGCTCAACATGCATGGGAATGTCAGAAACTGCAGGCAAATTTGAACTCATCTCTTCTTTGCAATGCAGATGTGCTACACAGGGACATTTGCAGCATACCTGCCTCGCTGGACTGTCTTTCGACGTGCCAGCCCAATAATGCAGATCATCATAGATCGTGATAGGCAGATCCTGTATACAAGATCTCGCGCAGGCGCCATTATGGTATGTGGCCTGTGCATCATTCTGCTCTTACAGTTTGTTGATTGTGTGTGGTGACAGTGAAAGCAAGCTTGTTTGTGTGATGAGTGACAACCATGGTAAGGTCTGTGGTATTGATGCAGATGTTTGACATGGGTGTGTCAGGGGTTGGCCCTGTCGGGAAGCTTTCTGAGATGACAAATGTGATGCCCTCTGCTGACAAAGGTACATTTGCTGCTCCTGCCATGCAACTATTTTGCAGCATGGTCATACATTTGATCAGCACTTCAATTCTGATCTCAGATTGTTGCCTCAGATTGTTGTTCCAGATTGTTGTTTCTGATTTCGGGTCATGTGACATTTGCCATGTAGAGTGCGTGTCCCAAGCTTTGCTGAGCAGCATTGTTGCTCTTATTTGCCAGGCAACTTCACCCTGTGCCTTCCCCAATGGTTATGGCAGAAGCAGGCCAGAGACACGTTTGGTGTATCTGCACAGGGCAGAGTCCAGCAGGCTCAACAATAGTGTTGATAGCTCCCATTCCCCCATCAGAGTCCTCCTCCATCCATCTGATGGCAGTCACTGCAGACGGCAGAAGAGTGTATCTCTCCAGTCAGCCTGTCAATGCTCCACCAGCTCCTGTCACCAAGCGGCCTGTTGCTCTGTACAATGTGACCAGCAGGAGCGCAATAACTCCTCCTGCCCATCAAGGTCAAAGCAGGTACACTCAACACTGCATCTTCTGTGGGTCCTGGCACAGTTGAGCCATGCTGCACACTCCCGACATGCCTTTAAATCTGGGCATCTGCATCCCCGAGAGACTGGCTTTGTCGTTCCTCTATCATGATACCATGGTGCATGTGTGTCCTGAATTGCAGGGCCCAGGCTGCTGCTGCAAGGGATTGACAGGAGCAACTGCAAAACATACGACAGGCACAGTTGAAGAAGACTACAAGCTTTGGCCAGCCAACAAGTCTGATCGCTCGTGGCAGAGCCTCAGCAATCTTGCCAAATGTCATTCAATGATGCAGTGTTTGCTCATTTGATGTTTGTGTTGGGCCTGCTTGCAGGAGTCTGAATGTGACAGTGGCGCATTATAGCCAAGGCGCTCTCCTACTAGCTGACACCATCAGTGAGGGCAACAGCAGAGTCTTGCTGGTTGGCAGAGACTTGACCATTCCCCCTGTGGGCACCAGCACTGGCTCTGGACCTGGCCTGCGCGAATTTGTCTGTGAAATTTCTCCACCCACTGCAGGTAATGATAATAACAATAATGTACAGGTGTTTCGACTAATAGTTCTCGCCAGGTATCTAGGTGTGCCTAAACCCTTAGTCACCCACTGCAGGTAACATATGTCAACAGGTTTTTGATGTGTTGTTCATACTGGCTGGCCGTGTGCAGAAGGCTTTGACTGGCTTTCTAGACCTACTTGCAGGTCCACAGATATGGTTGTGTTCTTCATGTTGGCTGTGTGCAGAAAGCTTTGCCTGGTTGGTTTCTTTGCGTGTGTCTGCACAGGTACAACTCTGCTGGCAACACAGAGTGCACCAATGGTAAGACTAGCATACGGTGTGCCTCTGGACCTTGTGGGCACAAGCAAAGTCTTTTGGACACAATGTTGCAAAGGAGAGACTCGTGCAAGAATGTGGCTTGGCATGCTGGTGTCGGTACAAATCTGTTGAGAGTGTGTGCATGGGAAATTGTGCATAGAAGCAGGGTTTGGTGGTTGCAGGCGAGGTGCTGGCCTTTGGTCTGTGCCCGCAAGCCAAGCCCCTCCTTCCTGTCATTGACAATACTATCAAGTCAGAGCTGGCCACACAGCATGTAACTCCAGCACAGCACTTCATGGTCATGACAACAGCAGGCAAGCTTTACCCCGCCTTGACCTTGTCGACCCAGCTGTTTTTTGTTGGTTTGCAAGCCAGCTGGCAGGCCGTATGACTACATGCATGAACAGCTCAATCTTAGTCAGCCTCTCAAATCTTTGCAAACAAGGCACATCAGCTTGTTCAAGCATGCAACTGGGCGATGTATGCTGGTGCAAAGTGTGTTGTGCAGCCATGGTCCTGACATGATTTGCATAGGCTTGCATGCTGACAGTTGGTGTGTTGGTGCGAAGCACAGGGGCCACCCAGGCTCACAGACTGCGGCCTGTGGACGTGCTGACCAAAATCTTGAGGGAGGACAGACCAGGCAAGCTTGCAGAGTTCTTCAGTCTCTTTGGTGCGACAGAGGCGTCTGCCATGTGCTATGCTGTGGCCACATCTCATGCTCAGGAGGCCTCATTGGTATGGCTGCTAGCTTCCTTTGGTGGCCATTATGGGGGAACACCATCATCTGCAGTGTCTGCTGTGCAGTGTCAGATGCTATCTGCTTGCCCTGATTTTGCTGCCCACCTGCAGCTGCAACCAAGCCACGGCTTTCATCCATGGCTGTCAGCACTCTGTCAAAACAAATATTCCACACTTAGCTTGGCGTAGAGATGGTCAAACGAGCCTTTGTTGTATGCGTAGTTTTGCAAGTCTTGTGATTGAAAGACTTCACCTGGGCATTGCTTACCTGGTCATAATAACAACAATAATAACAATAACAAATTTGGTCATACATTCAGGCCATTGTGGACAGGGCGCGTGCAGCCCTGCTGGACACCCGCCTGACAGGGGAGGCAGCCCTGCCCTCAGGGCATCAACCTGGCGCCTCCCACCCTGCTGCTCAAGGAGGCTTCTACATGGGCGAGGTACTCCCACACATGTATAGCCACCATTGTGCAAGAGAAGCATATACAGATACCCTGGCTCAGATTTGACAGCACTCACACTCTGCTGCAGCTAGCTGCTTGGCTATTGCCATTGTGCATGGTGCACTGCAGATAGTCGCACTGTACCTAGCTCTTGGTAACGACAAGATCATCCTGGTTGCTGTCTGGCCTTGTGTACTTGTCAAGTAGGGACAGCAGCTTTTATCATGTTGCCAAGAGCTGTGTGATGGCTAGCATGGCAGCAGACAAGCCATACCCATACTCAGTAGTGTAATCAACTACTCACACCACTTGTCCTCAAGCTTCTAAGTGTCTTGCAAGCAAATCCAAAGCCCTGATGCTATGATGTTCACTGTTCTTGTCAATAGGTGGTGGCAGAAGCAAACAAGCCAGAGTGGTCTGGAGGGCACAGGGGGCTTCAGACCTACCTACAGCGCCTTCTGCACCCCACCTGGGACTCCAGGCTTGTGTCCCCCACCAAAGCAAACCCCAACAGCCTGATGCCCAACCTGAACGAGGAGACTCTGAAGGTCAGCAGAGTTTGCATGCACGGTTTGAAGCAAGCAAGGCACTTGCAATAGTGTGCATCGTCAGCAGCTACAATCTGCATTGCTAAGCATTAGCTGGAAAACAACAGCAAGTACACCGCAGTTGGGTCCAATACCATGTTTGCGGCTGTCTGCAGGCGCTACAATTGCGCTTGCGTGACCTGTCCGGTTTCTTGCAAGACTACCAGCAACGCAAGCTGGAACAGCTGCGCAAGGCACGGGCCAAACCTGCGAGCTACTTTGGCCACGTGGGTCTGGGAGGAGGGTTTGGGCAAACAGACAGCAAAGGCAGGGCTAACCCCCCGGCCAAACGGCAGCGCCTGGATGATCCTCAAGCTCAGGAAGCAGACAAGTAAGCTTGCAGCTCTTTTCACTACTGTGCTGCTGCATCAGGCCATGTATCTGAGACTGGAGGCTGTTGCACTGCTCATTCTGTCAAAGGCTTTTGCATCTGCAAATGCTGCTGCATACTACCAGGGCTGACTCACACCGCATCCTGCTCTGAATTCAACATTCATGAGGGGAAACCCCTGTTGTTGGCAGCAATCCTCAGTCAGAAGCCTGACTTGTTCTTGCCTGCACACACATGCAGTGACAAACGTGTGAATTGAGTCAGCTCTTGACTTATCGCCTCACAGAGTAGCAGCACTCAAAGGAGAGCATTCACCTAGCAAGCAGCGCTCATCAAATTGCCAAGCACCTCCTCTGTATGTGTTATAGGGTACAAGAGGTGACAGCTCTGGTGAGTAGAGCAAGTGAGGCCTGCTTCTTGGTCCGGGTCCTGATTGCCAACCAGCTATCACGCTTGACTCAGCTCATAGATGACTCTTGGCGGAAGCGGTTGCAGAACATGAGCCTGAAGGACTTGGTGTGCAGCAAGGATGGGGAAGAGACCATGACGCAGATCATTGCAGTCCTACTAGACGAGCACCAGAAGGCAGCAGGTAGGCCTAAACACAAGTGACACAAGCTTGCTGGACCTGCATCATGGATCTGCGTGTCAGTGATGTCACGCTTGCTTGCCAGCTGTCTCATGCACATTCGTCTGTCTGGGTTCTCCAGAACATTGCTGTATGGCGGCATGTGTATGACCACGGTTGCAGATCCTTGCCGGATCCAAGAAGCAACATATGCAGGACAACGCAATTGTAGGTGGCAAGCATCCATGCGTATATCACAGACCAAATATGCAATGTGATGCACAAGAGCAGGCACCTGTGACCAACACAGAAGCTTTGTTGTACAGGTTTGGAGGACAGCAGCTTGTCCAGCAGGTTGCAGCAGGGCTGCCCATCCTACTTCAAGGAGGATGACAAGCTGTATCACACCGCCAATGGGGAGCTGCGGCGCGCCCAGACCCTGCAGGGCACACCCCGCCAGGACATCACCCGCTCTGCCTTAGACAAGCTTGTCAGGGTACCTTTACTGTCGCAGTGCATATCAAGGCTGTGATGTATGCATGGTCGCCTGCCGTCTACAACTCTGTTGTGTTTCACCCGCTCTGCCTTGGACAAGCTTGTCAGGGTACCTTTGCTGGCCCTGCTCTCATGCATGACACTACATATCAAGTCTCTGATGTATGCGTCGTCGCCTCCTGTCTACAACTTTGTTGCGGTCCATGGCTCAACTCTGCAGCAAACTGTTATCCCTCATTGTGATACTGCGTATCGTGACATTGGTTTGCACAGCAGTGAAACACTTTTGACTTCAGACCAAATCACATCCAGCCTCTCTCCATGTTGATTATCAGTCAGCAAGCACACCTGTAGACTGGAGCGCATAGCTGGTTGTCCTGGCATCCCTGAATGCACCCAGGGCTTCAGCTCTGTGAGAATGTGCCTGTCAGCATGTCTGGACCACACCAGTCTGGTCAGCCTCTGCCAAACAGACCTGACTGCCAGCCTTCCACCAAGCTTCCTCCTTCACCATGCTTCAGCGGAGGCACTCTATGGAATGCAGGTAGCAAAGACAGTGGACATCAGTCATGTCTCGCCACTGCTTGCACAGCTGGGCGCATATGATGGGATGGTCGCGCTGGCCCTAGCCAAGGCAAAGGCACTGGACCCTGAGGTGGTGGCGGCTCAGAAGTCTGAAGCTGGGCGACTAGCGCGAGAGGTGATTTGCTGTCGTGCATATGGTACTGTACATGCATCTGTATAGTGCACTGCCTCTGTTCTTCCCTGTTTGCTTATGTGACCATGCAGTTTCATGTGCAAGCAACACCATACAAGCCACAATCACATGACATACTTGAATCTGCAGGAATCTGCAGGAGATGTAGCTGCAGCCTAGCAATGCACTTTTGTCAAGTGTAGTGTTCCACAGCTTGAGTGTAAGAACGCAATTATCACACATGGCGCATCCAGACAGCCCACAGACTGACACTTCAGGGCTTGCTGCTACAATTCCAGTCAGCCTTGCCTTGACACAGAAGTCAGCTCTCTTGACGTGGAAGTCAGCTCTCTGGACGACAGCACAATCTTCCAAGCTTGGTCGTTCTAGCAAGGGCACTGTGCTGCTGCAGAGGCGCTATGAAGAGTGCTATGCCCCGGTCATCCAGATCCTGAAGTACCTGGTGAACCCCGACCTGAAGGAGGGATCTGGATCTGCCCTGGCAGTGCAAGGTGGCTTGCCTGCTGCTGCTGTAGATGAAGCCAAAGCTGGCATCCTCAGGGTAAGGATGCTGCTAGCCTGCAGCGTTCTCACAGTCTGTGGGCATGCACTAGTGCTTGCAAGCTGGAGTGTCCTGCGTGTGCTTGGATTCATCTTTCATTAGTCAGATATAACACATGATGCATAGCTGATCTATATCTCACTGCATACAGATACTGCTTGCGCATAAAGATGCTGCATGTGCAAGAGTGGCTGATTCCGGCCAACTGCTTTTTCTGCAAGACACAATGTGCCACTCCCCAGCAGATGCACTGGCATCAGGTCTCCATTTTCACATGCAAAGCTGCAAAGACACTCTTGATGGCGTTGCTGTTCATGATGGCTCTCACGACGCTGCATGCTAAGGCGGTGCATCGTGACTCACAGGAAAAACAGTGTAGAATGAATGAGAAGCTGTGGCTAAGTCTTGAGCAACTATTCTTCATTCTCGTACTGTCTGATGATAGAGACCACCACAACACATGTGTGCAATTGCAGAGGGGAGCTAGCTGCAAGGACAACTTCTTCCTGGAGCAGTTGCTAGCAGGACTGGTCAGTGCCAGAGCAATCTCGGAGCTGATCAATCTCAGCCAAGCTCCAGGCATGTTCAGCAAGGTCCAGAAGCACCTGCTGAAGGCTGGCGGCTTGCCCACAGACATCAAGCCCAGCTTGAGCATTACTCCTCCTCCATTGGTTGCCTTGGACACCCAGCAAGTCATCAGTCTTGAAATGCTGGCCAAGATCTACACTCATGCGGAGAACGGTGACTGCCTAGAGGCTGCAGCGGCCGTGTACAATGCCTTGGCAACGCGGATGAATGGGCCGAACACTAATGCTGTTGACCTTGAGAAGCGGCTTGACTTGTTTAGACAGGCTGCACTACAGGTACACTGTGTAAAGTCCAGCTGCATGTGCTCCTAATGGCAGATTCCTTGAGAACCTTGCTTCATATGGACTGGGTCTAGCATCTTACATGAAGCAGCTGTTACATTGTGAACCCCATGTGGAAATATGGACAGTAGCATGCATGGCACTTGGTGTCATCAGCTGCTGTGATGAGTTTTTTGAATGTAGCAACGCAGCTGCTTCCATTGAGACTGCAGTTTGTGCGTAATGATGCTTGGACTGCAACACAGGGGCAAGCGCTGGGCAACGGCAGCATCATCAGTGCCATGGAGATCAATGTGCAGCTGATGGACATCCAGATCAGGCTAGTCCATGAGCTGACTGCTCTGCAGGCAAGCATGCAACCAACCATCCTCACATACCCAGTGATGCATTCAAGTCCAAAAGTCACCAACTGCTGTGAGCCACGCTCTATGTTGTGCTGTTGCACATGCAGAATGTCAAGCGACCCACTTGTTTCCACAGCATCTGATCGCCTTGATGCAAGGCACACAATGCTGCTGAACCCTGCAAAGCCACACGTAATATTAGCAAAACAAGAGCAGTTTCACTAGTCTTAACAGTCATTGCATCGCTAGCAGTCATGATAGTGTGCGTCACAATCAGTCTCAGCCATCAGCATGAAAAGAGCTATAATTGTTGCTGTAGGCCTCCAGCAACCTTCCAGAGGGGGCCCCAGATGATCTGGGGCTACGCTTGAAGAGCCTGCAAGGGTCCGTTCAGCCTCTAGTAGACTTGTACAACCAATACGCTGCGCCATATCATCAGTGGGAGCTGTGCATTGAGCTGGTGCATGCCTCTGATGGAGTGGACATGGCTTATGTCCAGCAGTTGTGGGACTTGTATCTCAAGCAGGTCAGCTGGTGACCTGCCATGCTTGCTGTATCCATTGCCGTGATCAATCCAATATGGCTTCTTGTGTACAACAGGGCTCTATCTGTCTGTACAATGAAGCAGATTGTTTATGTGTTATAACAGTGACTGCTTGATGGGCTCTGTGCATGTTCATTTAGCATCAGCTTGAAGGTAGTAAGTCAAGAGATGTACCTCTGAGGCTGAGCAGTTGTAACCTGAAGACAGTTGTGTTGCAGGGCTATGAGCTGCCAGGACTGCAGAGCCTAGATGCCAAACGCAATGAGGCCTTTGCGCGCGTGCAACGTGTGACTAGCAGCTGTTACCCAAGCAAGACAGCACTGCCCCTGGACCATATCCTGCTGAGGTTGGAACAGATGTCATCAGGAGTCTGGCCTCACAGAAACGTCACGCCTTTGGAAGACCATGGAGGCGTAGCAGACAACATGGTGAAGGTGTGCAGGACAACAATTACTAGTCACGCTGAGCTTGACCTGCCTTGTTGAAATGCTGTGTCACTGGTGGTGTGCATGATTTGCTTTGTTTCATTTGGATGCTAACCCAAGTTGTAGTTTGACGAGCTACAGAAGGCATGCATCTTTTGTGTGCCCAGCTGCATGACCACACATTTGCTTGTTGTCAGGTCAACATACTTGCTGAACGCCAATCGCACATTGGCTCTAAGAATAACTTTCTGTGAGCTTGTTTGGTCAGTGGCCTGTCACTGCTGCAGGCGTGTAAAGACGAGCCTGGTACGGTCCAAGAGGCATACAATGCCTTGTTAGATCGGCCTGGTGGTGATCAGAACAACCCAGATGTGCGGGCGCCTGTTTTGCGCATGAGGGTTCTCAAGTCTCTATACTGCGTGCTGCTGGCCCGGCAAAGCAAGCTGGACGAGCAGCGCTCCTATGGCACATACCAGACGTATAAGTCCACCGAACGGCGCGTAGTAAGTGCACTATTACTATGAGCCCCTCATGTCATATATCTGCACATCAGTGGGCATGGTGCCGCTTAATGCTGTACTTGCACCTGAAAGTTCAGCTTGACTCGGGCATAGACCAAGTATCAAAGCAAGCTGGATGCTGCCGGTCAAATGTTGGCACGCATGAAGCTGCTTTGCTGTCATGGCATCCAGTGGCCTGCCTTTTGGTGACTAGGGCAAAGAGGAGGACATGTACATACGGCAACACAGCTGAGCAAATGACATGATGTGGTCTCAATGCAATGACCAGCCAAACAGTGACCAGCCAAACAAGCTGCATGTGCTGTTGCATTACCATCTCTAAATGACAGCTTTGTGTCTGCAGCTGTCTGAGCTCATACAGTCGTGCCAGGACTACAGCACAGAAGCATCACGCCTTCAGCATGCGGAGAAGCAGTCAGTGCAAGACCTGTTTGACGAGTTGAGGGATGAGTTGCTCCATGGTTCACAGAGAGCATGATTGTTTGCTGAGCGTAGACAAGGAACCTGCCAATACTAACTAGCTGGAAGGACAGCGGGTCCCAGTCGTCCTGTACTACAGTACTAGTCCTGTACTAGTACTAGCTACAGCCTATGGGATCACCTATTTATGAAGCTCGACAGGACTGCTTTTTGTCTTTGATCAGTAGCACATGGGTTGAATTTGTGATGGCTCGTGCATATAGCTAGCTTGACCCCAGCATCACATGCTCAGACTGATGCAGCCTTGGCTGATCCAGCGTTCAGCCAACGTTGACTTAAGTAACTCAAAGGTTAGACTACTGTGTCCAGACGTGTGTGTGTGTGCAGGGCCTGCACACAGCGCTTCTCAGTTAGCGCATTTGCGCAGGCAAGAGACAAGCACGTTTGCGTCCATGTAACTCTGACAGACTTTGCAGGCCCTCACGCAGACAACGGAAAGGCCTCTGGTGCCGAAGTCTCCTTTGAGAGGGGATTCTGCTCTGATCTGCACACGCGGTGCCTGTGTGCTTTGCTTCCTTCAACCGCCTTCAGTCTCTTGTGGGTCTAGATTGCCTCGTGTCACTTGGCTTATTCATTTGTGTAAAGCCTGATGGTCTCTACACAAGCTAGTAGGCAGCGCCACCCTAAAGTCCGGATTCTTAGCCTAGACCGAGAGACTTGCACGTTTGAGCTCACCGACACAGACCCTGACATTGCCAATGCCTTGAGGCGTGTCATGATAGCTGAAGTGCCCACAGTGGCCATAGATTTGGTAGAGATAGAAGTGAACACCACTGTGCTCAACGATGAGTTCATAGCACATAGACTGGGACTGATACCTTTGGTCAGCCACGTCGTAGAGAGCATGCAATCACCGTTTGAAGGCGATGGGGACTTCCAGGAAATCAACTTCCACCTGGATGTACATTGTGTCAGCGATGACACTCAAAACATCACAAGTCAAGACCTCAGGCAGGAGATGTCCCAAGATGCCAGCTTGGATTCCATCAGGCCAGTCGATGATGGGGCCAGTCCTGGAGAAGGTCAAAAAGGCATTTTGATAGTCAAAATGCGCAAGGGTCAAGAGCTAAAACTCAAAGCCATAGCCCGCAAGGGTATTGGCAAAGATCATGCCAAATGGTCTCCAGTCGCAACAGCTCGCTTCAAGTATGTTCCTGAAATCACGCTTGATCAGCAAGGGCTGGAAGACCTCTCTGAGATAGAGAAGATTGAGCTTGCGGCCAGTGATCCAACCAAAACTTTTGGCCTGCATCCCACTACACGCAAGGTACGGCTGTCTGGTCACACGCTGAAGCTTTTGACTGCATGCTGATCCAGAAAATTTGGGAAGCTGACAGTGCTTGTCTTGCTGAACGTCTCTGACTTGTCTGCAGTTTTTTGTGCAAGACATCGACCTGTACAACTACAATGGCGAGATTCAGGACAAGCTACAGGATATGGGCCGACCAAACCTGGTTAAGATTCGTCAAAAGCAGGCAAGTCAGGCCTTGCTTGTTGGGCGTGTCCCTCCTGTTTTCTCACTGACTGGTGCACATGGTGTGTTGAGTGTAAAAGAGGTGTAGTTGCTCAACCCATGTCAGGACTGTGCAGGATCATTTCATCTTTACAGTAGAAAGCACGGGCGCTCTTCATCCAGAGGACATAGTGCGGCAAAGTATTCAAGTCATAACACAGAAGCTGCACACTCTTTCATCATCATTAGAAGAACCTGACCCTATCACAGGTCTCCCCATGGACATGACTATGGGCTGACGCCACAGGCACACTTCGCTTGTATCTGCCATGAATGAATCTTGCACTGAGCCAACTCAGCTGGGATGACTGCTGTGCTGTATTAAAAATCTCCACATGAGGCCATCTTGTGCAATGATACTGTTGAATGTATGACTGCGTCACAATGCTCCCAACAATCCAGTCGATGTAGACATGACAATTGGGAGAGCCCACAAATGGATCATCTTGAATGGGTTACAAAATGAACAATGTACATTTGGCCATATCCATGCAGGCCAGCGCTCTAGATTCGCTAAGTCCCATCTGCGTCCCATCACTGCACGACCTGTTTGGAGTCAGCAAAGCATCAACACTCGTTCTCTGAGGTTCGATCGTTTTACGGCGAGGCCGAAAGGCCAAGGACTAAGGGCGGCACAAAGGCGGCCCTGTGCAACCCTGAGTCGTACCCTTGACCAATTAGAACTCCTCCAATTGCCTAGGTCTGACCAGCTGACATGGCTCAGTCAGACTGGGTTCGCACGTTTGGCAAAGCCAGTCAAAGCCAGACAGTCATGCCGTTTCGGCGTGAATATAAACCATATGTTGCGAAGAAAGAACAAAGTTTCTCGACTCCACAGACAAACATCCCGCGGCCTCCTTCGCACGCTCGTCTGCTTGTTGCTTACTGCCTCCAAGCTTGGCGCCAAAGCTAAACTCTGTCGTCAAGGTGCCGCTTGCTATCAGTACGCAACACTCTCTAGGAAACGCTCAACTTTCAAGTTTCGGAACTTCAAGTCAACAAGTCAAGCTAGGCTGCGTTGCACCGTGTGCTCGATCTCGGCCACGGTTCTAAGGTCAGTTCCTGCAAGCTGTCGATGACACTTTCACGTCGCTTCCAACGCCCTGCTGTGCCGTCGAGCGTTAGGCCTCACTGCTGTTGGCATGTGCATGCTGCTCCGCTGAGCGAGATTTTCGCCGCGCTTATCATCTGTTGAGCGCATGATGCTGCTGTACAGCTGATCGTCAGTCCGGCAGATGGATTCATCACCCGAAAGCCCTTGTTGCCGACTTTTGCTTGCCTGCTTGCAGACATCTTTCAAACCTTGACCCCGTCAGCAGACATCACGATGATCCCTCGGTTAGCTTTTGTGGCAGCACTGTGCTGTCTGGCTGCCAGTAGGTTGACTGCTGTCTCAGCACAGACGACGACCGGTCAGGTGGGTTTGCGCTCCATCTTCGCAACTCAAATCCTCAACTGAAGCAACGCGCCCTTTCTGTAAACGTTGTCGCCCACGTTCTCCAAATCTCCCACGCATCTTGTGCACGTTCTGATGTTGAAGCTGTTTTGCAGTTATACTACTACGAGTACCCCGAATACTCCTGCGGCTCGGTCGATGCTCAAGACCCACCCGTGACTGACACAGTGGCGGTGGTGTCGGCGGCAGACCTCAAAGCTGGCAGCTCTTGCTTCCAATGCATCACAGTCACTCCAACGAGTGGCAACGTCCCTCAGTTTACAGCTCAGCTGGTGAGTTCAGCCGACGGCATCAGTGGCACAGACCTCGGTGTGGCCATCAACTTTGACGGCGTGTACAGTGTGTCTTACACCTTCATCCCCTGCTCCTCAGCCACCAAGCTCATTGGCTCCTCTACATCCCCCACTGCATCCCCATCCCCAACCGCCACTGCAACAAGCAGCCCAACTACAACTGCCAGCCCTGAGAGCAGCCCCTCTCCCTCCCCCACTGCAACAGCTGGCGCTGTCAGCAGCCCAAGTCCCACTGCTACTGTCAGCAGCCCAAGTCCCACTGCTACTGTCAGCAGCCCAAGTCCCACTGCTACTCCATCTCCCTCATCTACAGCTACACCAGTGACTGCTACTACAGTCACTGCTTCCACAAGTGTAGCTGATGGCTCAGCTGCAGAAGCCACTTGCACA
>JAABUK010008717.1_pt1 | contig 14125 bp, 13 predicted proteins | sample 5559141 | NCBI WGS metagenome assembly JAABUK01 (sample SAMN10711869, study PRJNA513367) | rock metagenome | isolation source: Antarctica rocks | place: Antarctica: Victoria Land, Pudding Butte nord | collected 2016-01-03
AACTGGCTTATGAAACTAAACGGACAGTCTATCAAATCAAGTACGGGCAGTTGTCCGAGTATCTGATTCAGCAACTGAAATCGCCTTCGGTTAAAATGTCTCTTGCGTAAGTCCTAATGATATTTTCTCTGATACCCCGAGAATTCCGTTTCAGAGGCAAACATGCGATGGCCCAATCGGAGTAATAGTTGAAAAATGTACAGAGTTAAATCCACAGAAACGCTTTAAAAGCATAACTGCTGTAAGGGGAATGCTGCTCTCGGCGCTAGCCCAACCTATCAATATAAAACCTAGCGTTGAGGCAACAGAATGGGTTGAAAGATTAGAAGATTTATCAGCGTGGGATACAACTCGCATTCATGACCTCGCCAGATATGTAAATAAAAATGAGAACAATCCTGACTTATGGTTAGTCTTTCAAGCCTTAAATGAAGAAAAGCTCGGGCTATTATCGAGTATTGATAACGATTATTGGGAAACAATAGCTTTAGGTTATTGCCAATGGGCTTACGATTCTCCTTTTAATTTTGTGTACTGTGATGTTGTTGTTGGACTCCTTGAGTCTATATTTGAAATTGGCTCGTTAGATTGTAAGGCAGCAGCAGTTTTGGCGACAGCAGGATTAGGGGTGAGACATAATCGTTGGTTCGTAATGAGACGTTTATTACAAATGTGTAGCCCATCACTTGATGATGTGGTAGCCAAACGCATAGCTATCGAAATTGTTGTTGGAGATGCCCAATATAAATTTACTGCCTCAGCCGCCAAAATTTCAGAGTCTTTGAATGCCTTTCATCCGCTAATTGCAGAAGTGTTAGAGCGTAAAAACTTTGAACTTACTGATTCCGCTGCCTAATAGCACCGCGTTACTGTAAGAAGGAGACGGAACATGGGTGATGAAAAGTCCGATACGTTATGGTATTCGGGCAAGCTGGATGTGTTTCTGAGCCGCTGGTTCGCCGTGTATGAGGAAGCGCGCAAATCGCTGGAAACCGAAGGCGGATTTCTGCTTCCGTACCGGCATCAGTTTTTCGTATGCGATCCGGGTGCGATCCGGTATTTGGGATTAGACCCGGACGATCCCGACTGGGAAAAGATCGGACGCGATGCCGCGCAGCCTGCGGACAGGGAAGCTTACGGGCGCTTACAACAAAAGCGGGAACAAGCAGTGCGGGACGGTCTCGGCTGAAACAAGAACTATCGCGCGGCCTGATGCGCGCCATCAATTTCATGCCCGGACTTTAATCAAACAGGATAAGAAACGATTTGAGCAACGACGCCGATTCAACGCGCACGCAGCAGCGCACGCTCGCCGCAGAAGTTAAGCTTTACTATGACCTTGACGTGCCTGCGGATACTACAATGCCCGCGCCGCTCTTGATCGCGCTGCATGGTTACGGCGACAATAAAGCGTGGATGTTGCGTGAAGCACGCAAGCTTGCGCCCGGTGGATTCGCCGTCGCCGCGTTGCAGGGATTTCACCAGCACATGAAGAAAGCGAAACAGGACGGCGCGCCGTTCGGTTACGGCTTCGGCTGGTTGACGAATTTTCGCGCGGAAGAATCCGTTGCGCTTCATCATCGAGCGATGTTGGATTTAACAGAAACGCTTGTTCGTGAAGGCGTCGCTATTCGAGAACAAATTTATCTGCTCGGCTTTTCGCAATCCGTCGCGCTCAATTATCGTTTCGTTTTTACGCATCCGAATATTTTGCGCGGCGTTGTCGGCATCTGCGGCGGCTTGCCCGGCGATTGGGAAACGAGCGAAGCTTACATGCCGTCTGAAACTTCTGTGATGCATTTGTGCGGCGCACGAGATGAGTTTTATCCGCCCGCGCGCGTCGAAGATTACTTGCGGCGTATAAAGGCACGGGCGCATGATGTCGAACTGAAAAGCTACGACGCAGCGCACGAGATTGCGCCCGCGATGCGCGACGACGTGCGCGCATGGTTACAATCTCGCGCGTCAATTTAACAATTGATTGCCAACTGAAATTTACGCCCGCGTGTATCTGTGCATACGCGCAACGCCGGATTAAAAGGAGCTGATAACTTTTATGACATGCGCCTTCAATTACCGCTCGCTCGCTGCGCTTGCCTTCGCATCTTTTGTCGTTGTCGGATTGAGCAGTTGCCGGACGGCGCACGCGCCCGGCGACGAAGCAAGCAACGGCGGCGGGCAAACAAACGAAACAACAAAAGCCGTGCGCGCCGTTCTGGATGCGCAGGTGGCGGCATGGAATCGCGGCGACATAGACGCGTTTATGAGCGGCTACGAGCAAAGCGCGCAGACTGTTTTTGTTTCCGGCGATACGCTGACGCGCGGCTGGCAGACGGTGCTTGATCGCTACAAAAAGAATTACGATTCGCGCGACAAAATGGGCACGCTCGCCTTTACGGATTTGGAGATCAAGCCGCTTAGCGAGTTCTATGCCGTCGCCACAGGCCGCTTCCAACTCACGCGCGCTGGAGATACGCCGCACGGACGCTTTACGCTTATCTTTCGCCGCACCGCGACGGGCTGGCGCATCGTCCACGACCACACGTCGGCGGCTTCATCGTAAGTTATAAATTAAATCTACGAAGACCGCGCGAAGCGTTGCACCGTCGAGCGCGTAAAAGAGGTTGCAGCTATGAGCGACACCGATCACGCGGGCATTTCAACAGAGTTGCGCGTTGCCGAAGAACGCATCGAAGCGCACAGCGCCGTGTTCAAAAAAGAGCTTGGCCTGAGCGATCTGGTGCTGACGCAGATTCTTTACATCGTCGGTCTCGGCTGGGTCGGGACGGCGGCCAAACTTGGTTCGGCGCACGTCGTCTTTTGGTTGTTGGCGATTGCGCTGTTCTATATTCCGTCGGCGATTGTGGTCGTGTATCTAAATCGCTTGATGCCGCTCGAAGGCGGTTTATATCAATGGGCAAAGTTAGGCTTCAACGATTTTCTGGGCTTCATGGTCGCGTGGAATTTGTGGCTCTATGTGATCGTGCTCAATTCTGAAATCGGCTTGCAACTTGCGACGAATCTTTCTTACGCACTGGGGCCGCGCGCCGCTTGGCTTGCCGGAAGCAAAGCTTTTATCGCCACGTCAGGTTGCATTGTGATTGGCCTGTTGACGCTCGTTTCAATGTTGGGCTTGGGCGTCGGCAAGTGGGTACACAAAGCTGGCGGCGTAATCATGCTCGCGGTGTTTGCGATACTCGTCGCGTTGCCATTGCTACATCTGATGCGAGGTTCTGTGTCGGAGTATCACCCTTTGGCGACGACGCTGCCCGCGCTCTCGCTGTTGAATTTGAACATTCTCGGTAAGATGGGTTTCGGCGCGCTCGGCGGCTTCGAGTACGTTGCGATCTTCGCGGGCGAGAGCCGCAATCCGGCGCGCACGATTAGTCGCTCCGTCATCTTCGCCGCGCCCGTTATCGCGCTGATGTTTATTTTCGGAACAAGCGCAGTGCTGGCGTTTGTGCGGCCTGAAGACGTTGACCTGTTGGGGCCGATTCCGCAAGTCTTGAGCAAAGGCTTCGGCTCGTTCGGTTTCATCGCGCGCATTATCTCGCTGGTTATTTTAACTTTATTTGGCATACGCTTGGCGCAGGCGAGCGTCAACTTTACGGGCAACACACGTTTACCGATGGTCGCCGGTTGGGATCACTTGCTGCCCGCTTGGTTCACGAAGTTGCACCCGACGCGCAGAACGCCCATCAACTCGATTATCTTTGTCGGCGCGATGACGCTGTTGGTAGGACTCGCGGGCATCATCGGCGTCGGGCAGCAGGAAGCATATCAACTGCTGCAAAATGCTTCGGGTATCTTTTACGCATTGACGTATCTGGTGATGTTTGCGATTCCGCTCGTCGGCTTGCGCGGCGCGACATCGCGCCCTCCATTGTGGCTGAGAGTGGCATCGGCGTGCGGCTTTCTGATGACGTTGCTATACGTCGCGCTCTCTATCTTTCCCATCGTCGATGTGCAGAGTTGGGTTGCGTTTACGACGAAGATTGTCGGCGTGATTATTCTTGCGAACATCGTCGGCACAGCTATCTTTCTGCTCGGCCAGCGAAGACGCCAAGCAGCCGCGCAATCTTTCGTTGACTAAATATAGGATTCCAATAATCTGAAAACACTTTTGGAGATTCCCGGTATGCGAAAACTACGAATCAAATTTACTGCCTTCATGCTCCTGTTACTGTTCGCATCGTTGTGCGTTGGAGCGCAGGCGCAGACCAATGCCGTGCGCGAGACTTACCCGATTGAACGCTATTTGAATATTCGCAGCGCTTCGTCGCCCGCGCTGTCGCCGAATGGTGAGCGTGTCGCGTTTCTGACAAACATCACAGGCACGCCGCAAGTGTGGATAGTGGATGCGCGCGGCGGCTGGCCTGAGCAATTGACGTTTTATACAGACCGCGTGGATTTCGTCGAGTGGTCGCCGGACGGCGCGAATTTGATTTTCAGCAAGGCCGTCGGTGGCAATGAAAACGCGCAGCTTTATCTGCTTTCGCCCGACGGTTCGCAAATCAAAGCGCTGACTGACGCGCCGAAGATTCGACATAATTTCGGCGCGTGGTCGCACGACGGCAAGCGCATCAGTTACGCCTCGAACAAGCGCGATCCGAATTTCTTCGATGTCTACGTGATGGATGTAGCGACGGGGCGCGAGCAGTTAATCTATCAACAAAACGGCTCGAACTCTCCCGAAGCGTGGTCGTTTGACGACAGCAAAATCATTGTCTCGCACGATAGCGATCAATTGAGTTTGGACAACGATTTGTTTCTTGTTGACCTTGCAACAAAGCAAGCGACGCCATTGACGCCGCATGAGGGCGCATCGCAATTCGGCAGCGCGCATTTCACGCGCGACGGGCGTTCGCTGATTTTCGCAACGAACGACAAACGCGAATTTTATTCACTCGCCAGAATGGATTTAGGGAGCAAGCGAATCGAGACGCTCGACGAAACGCCGCACGATCTCGCGGCAACGGCGATGTCGGACGACGGGCGCATGTTCGCGTACACGATCAACCGTGACGGCTTTAGCGAAGTTTACGTGCGTAAGATTGATGCGGATGGCAAGCTGTCGGGCGATTCCGCGCCCGTCGCATTGCCGGGCAAAGGCGTTGTTGGCGGGCTGGAATTTTCAAAGGACAATCGCAAGCTTGCGTTCGCCTTCAACGGCGCGCGTTACAATTCCGACGTGTGGCTCTACGACACTTCAGCGCGCAACGTCGCGCAGGTCACGCACAGTTCACGCGCGGGCATTCCGCAAACTTCGTTCATCGAACCGGAGTTGATCCGCTACAAAACTTTCGACGGGCGCGAGATTCCGGCGTGGTATTACAGGCCGCAAATCACTTTCAATATGGTGAGCGGCACGCGAAGCAAAACAGGGACTTTCCCCGCAAATAAAAACCTGCCCGTCATCGTCAGTGTTCATGGCGGGCCGGAAGGTCAGGAGGCCGCAGGTTTTAATCCGACGTATCAATATTTTCTCGCGCGCGGCTACGCTATTCTCGCGCCGAACGTGCGAGGGAGCACGGGCTACGGCAAGACGTTCACGCACCTCGACGATGTGCGCAAGCGCGAAGATTCTGTGAAGGATTTGGCGGCGGCGGTTGACTGGCTAAAGGCTTCCGGCGGCGCAGACCCGAAACGCATCGCCGTGATGGGCGGCTCTTACGGCGGCTACATGACGCTCGCCGCGATCACTCTCTATCCTGATTTGTGGGCGGCGGCGATTGAAATGTTCGGCATCGCAAATTTTGAAACGAATCTCACGAACACGTCCGGCTATCGCCGCAAGCAGCGCGAACGCGAATACGGGACGCTGGCGAATGATCTCGAGTTCCTGAAATCCGTTTCACCGATCTACAAAGTCAATCGCATACGCGCGCCGCTGATGGTCTTTCAGGGACGCAATGATCCGCGTGTGCCTTACACGGAAGCAGAGCAAATCGTCAAAGCATTGCGTGACCGGAACGCGCCCGTCGAATACACGCTCTTTCCAGACGAAGGGCACGGCTTCGTTAAACTTCCCAACCGGATCGTCGTTTATACGAAAACCGCAGACTTCCTAGACCGCTACATGAAGCCGAACCCATGATGCTCGATCCTTGCGCGCTTCGCTCCCGTGCCGCGTAGTGTAGGCGGTTTTCAGCGTCGCCGGATGAAGATAAAAGGAGTCGTGCAGGCTGAAAGTTATACTGCTTTTCGCGACACTTCCTTTCAAAAAGCAATTGATTCTTATTGCGGCTCGACGCCCGCCACCGTCGCTGTCGGTGATTTTAACCGCGACGGCAAACTCGATGTTGCGGTCGGCACGCAGGCGCCGCCCGCGCTGAAAATACTTTTCGGCAACGGCGACGGAAGTTTCAAGCCGACAAACACAAGCTACAAACTCGGCAATACACCGGCGGACATAAAAATCGGTGACTTCAACGGCGACGGCAAAATCGACGTTGTTTCAGCCGGAGTTTTCCGCGGCAGCAACGTCGAAATTCTACTCGGCAACGGGGGCGGAACAGTAAATAACATCGGGAAATTGATGGACAGCGTCGCCGCCATTTCGCTCGCCGTTACGGACTCTAACGGCGACACGAGGCCGGATATTGCTGTCGTCGTCAACAGTGAAGTCAATGTCGTGCTTGTGAACGCAACGCCCGGCAAACCGGACGATACTTCCTATTTCGTTCATCAACACTATCTGGATTTCCTCAGCCGCGAACCGGACGACAGAGGATTTGATTATTGGACGAACGAGATTGATCGTTGCGCGAATGATCCCGTATGTTTGCGAAACAAGCGCGTTGATATATCAGCCGCGTTCTTCATCGAGACGGAGTTTCAGCAAAGCGGTTATTTCATTTATCGCTTGTACAGAGCGGCGCTCGGGCGGCGGCCAACCTATGCGGAATTCGCGCTTGACCGCCCGAAGATCGAAACGGGAAGTGGCATGGAAGCGAGCCAAAACGCTCTCGTCGCAGCTTTCGTCGGGCGCGATCAATTCAAGCAGCTTTACTCGGACGCTTTGAGCAACGCGGAGTTCGTCAACAAGCTGTTTGATTCAGCCGGGCTTGCGTCTTCAACAGATCGGCAAGCTGCCGTTGCTTCGCTGAACGCGGGCGCGAGCCGCGCCTCCGTCTTGCAGCGACTGACACAGAAGGCGGCCTTTGCGCAGAAGGAATACAATACCGCTTTCGTTCAGATGCAGTATTTCGGCTACCTGCGACGCGACGAAGATGAGCGCGGTTACGCCTTCTGGCTCGATATTTTGAACAACAAAGTGCAGGGCAATTTCCGCGCGATGGTCTGCGCTTTTGTCACTTCGGCAGAATACCAGCAACGCTTCGGCGCGGCGGTGACGCGCACGGATGCAGAGTGCGCGCCATGAGCCGCCGTTTCATTTTGTAAGCAAGCCTGCGGGATTGATGGCGCGGCCTGAATTACATGGTTGCGTGCCTTGAAAAAAAGATGCTTGACGCGACGGGAAATGTCATTTATGATTTTCTCAACACTGGAAAGGAGGTGATCGTAAAAAGTATGAGTTCTAAACACAGTGAGGTGGCTGCGGCCTGACCTCTGGACTGATAATCCGAATTTGTTAGGGTTTTAGTCCGTTCGTCATTCTGCCCAGTGCGTGCTTCAAGAAAAGCCGCACACAGAATCCGGCATACAGGCCAATCCCAACAGTTCACCGAAACGCCGCTCATGAAATAATCGTGAGCGGCGTTTTCCTTTGCCATTACGCCCGCCGTTAAAGCAAACGCGCCGCTTGCCGGTAGCATCTTAATTAGCACAAAAGCTTTGCCCGCGCGCCGATTGATTTAACGTCAGCGCGCCGAACGATTGGTAAATTCACAAGGGGAATCCGAACATGGTCAGAAGATTACTTGCGACGGTGATTGCCGTCGCGTCTCTAACATTCACTACAAACGCCGCGCCGAATGCCGTCCGCACCGAAGGCTTAACAGCGCAAACTCGACGCCAGAATAACGCTCAAACAACATCGCCGCGTAGAGCTACTCTTGGCAATCCTAACAATACGAGCACGACGCGCACGCAGGTGTTGCTCGCCAAAGAAATCGGGCACGAGTTAGCGACGCTGCCCTTTTATGATGTCTTCGATTGGCTCGATGGACAGGTTATGCCGGATGGCTCTGTGCAGTTGCGCGGGCAAGTTGTGCGCCCGACGACAAAGACCGACGCCGAACGCCGCGTGCGTGATATAGAAGGCATTACACGCGTTGACGATCAGATCGAAGTGTTGCCCCTTTCGCCGAACGATGACCGATTGAGAATCGCAATTTATCGCGCGCTCTTCAATTTCGATTCACCGCTTTTCACGCGTTACGGAACGCGCGCCGTGCCGCCCATTCATATTATTGTCAAAAACGGGCGCGCGACGCTCAAAGGCGTTGTCGCAAATCAGTTGGACAACCAGCTTGCATATACATTTGCGCGACAAGTGCCGGGATTGTTCGATGTCGCAAACGAGCTTCGCGTGGAGAGTGCGCGGGGCCGGTAAGCACTGAAAATCGAATTGATTGAACGGCAGGCGATTTCAGCATTATTCCCGAAATCACCGATGCCCTAGCGCATCGCGGCTCTTTTAAGTGAAAGAGCCGCGATGCGCATTTTTAGCAATAATGAAGCTAAAATAAGCGCGACGAATAGCTGCCCTATCGCAAAAGACTTGTGGAGTCATACTTTCAATTAACAAACTCAGGTCACCGGCAACGTAAACGGCGCGTTTTGCTAACAATAATTTTTACGACGGTCAGTGTCTTTGCGCTCGTTTTCTTTGGCGGGCGCTTTCTCGAATCAATGCTCACGTTTCATCCCGTGCGCTTCGCGGCGGGTGAGGGATGGGCGTTACCCGCGAACGCCGAAGACGTGTGGTTCAAGGCAAACGACGGCACGCGCTTGCACGGATGGTTTTTTCATGCGCGCACGCGGCAGCAAACCCCGACTGCTGCTGTTGCGACGGTGCTTTACTTTCATGGCAACGGCGGCAATCTGAGTTATGCCGGTTGGATCGGTGAACGGCTTGCGGGCAACAATCTGGACGTTTTGATTTTTGATTACAGAGGCTACGGGCGAAGCGAAGGAAAGATGACGGATGAGCGCGCGCTTCTCGCGGACGCAAACGCCGCTTACGACTATCTGTTGCGCGAACGAAAAGTGCGCCCCGAACAACTCGCGCTCTACGGGCAATCGCTCGGCACAACGGCGGCAATTGACTTGGCTTCGCGCAAAGTCTGCGGCGCGCTGGTGTTGGAATCCGGCCTGACATCGGCGAGCGATATGGCGTCGGCGCTGTTGCCTTGGCTGCCGCGCCTGTTGCATCCGCTCGGAAGAAATCGTTTCGACTCGCTTCACAAAGTATCGGGCGTGCGGTGTCCTGTCCTAGTTACGCACGGCGACCAAGACCAATTGATTCCCGTCGAGCAAGGCCGCGCGCTTTTCGCACGCGCTCCCGAACCGAAGAAATTACTGATCGTTCGCGGCGCGGATCACGCCCTCGCAAGATTCGGCGGAGATGAGTATCTGGATCGAGTCGCAGGTTTTATTCGTGATGCCGTTGGGGAGCAGAAGTAGAGACAGGCACTGCGGCGATAGAAGTTTTGCTTATTGTGAAGATTGTCTGGGTCGAAGCGAACGCGCGACGTGGCGTGTGAGCAGGCGACTAATGCCGCCGGGCGCGATGGCGCGGACAATGGCGTGGGCGATGCGCGGTGAAACAGTCGCGCCGCGCGGCGCAAGCACATATTCGCTTTCCCACCATGTCGGCGCAAACTTGGCTTTGAAGCGGCGCAATCCCTCGAAATTGTAGAACATGCCGAGCCGCGCGCTTGTCATACGCAGTGCTTGTTCGACAAGCGGATGATCGCCTTTCGGAATGTCGTAGTCGCCTTCTGTGGAGAGCGGCGAAGTGCCGAGCGTGGCGAGTTTCGCGCCGCTTGCGGCAAGGTGCAGGAGCGCTTCGGAGACAAGCAGATCAGCCGTGCCGTTCGGCGCATCGGGCTGCCGCAACACGTCTTCCAGATACCAACCTTCGCGCGCAGGGATGGGACTGGCGGCGAGAAATCCGACGAGCTTTCCGTTTGCATCGCGCGCCGCGAAAAACTTTTTGCGTTCGCCGTGCCGAAACGGATCGAGCGCGAATAACCAGCCGAAGGCCGTCGCAGTGCGTCTGGCGTTCAGCCAACGCTGGCAAAGCGCGGCGGTTTCCTCGACTATTTTCGGAGTCACGACGCGCAGCGCTTCGACGCTTATGCCCGCGCGTCTGGCTTGATTAATGCCCGCGCGAAGTTTTTTGGCACGGTCACCGCGTGGTGCCCATGTCTGCAAATCGAAATAAGGCGCGGCACCGACTTTGACACCGCTCAAGTTGCACTGCGTCGCACAGTCGCGCGCAAACCTTGCGCTGACAGGCACGAACGCCGCGATGCGATTTTGTTTGCGTGCGGCCTCAATAAAACGGCACCCGAGTCCGGCCATGTCGTCAACGCTTGTTAAAGGATCGCCCGCCGCCAGCCAGACGCGCCCGAACTCGCTGTAGATGATTGCGCCCTTCGTGCCGATGGCTGTGTCACGCCAGATGCGCGCCCCCGGCGTGACGCTGACCAGCGAGTGCGCGTTATAGCCGTAAGTCTCTTGCAGGGAAAGTAATTCATCGAGCAGGTCTTCGTCGCTGAACGTTTGCGGAAGGCGTGCGGTGCGCCAGCGATGCGTCATGTAACGCGCGCCGTAACTCGCTCCGCCCGCCGCGAGCAGCCACAGATTATAAGCTTGTACGTGTATCGGCATTTCGATGGGCTTAGTGCGAAGAGCGTTGATCGAACACAAGCCGCGCGGTTTTCGTTCGATCACGCCACGAGTAAATTTTCGCCGGTAAAATAACGCTGAAGGAAAAAGGATTATACCAACCCGCGCCAAAAGTTGGAAGACCCCGCGGGAAAGCTACAGAATTAAAAGCAGGGTTAAAACATGGCATGAGCGCACCGTATAAATTGAGAGCGCGAGATATTTTGAGATGTCCGCTCGCTATAATGGCGCGCTCATGCCTTGAATTTAATCGCGCTTTAACCGTTGCCGTATTGCTGCTGTTGCTGTGCGATCTTTGCGAGCGCGATGGTCAGCGCCGCGCCGCCGAGTGTTTTGACGAGCGTCGGATGCTCCGAGTAGAAATTGCTGAGTTGATCGACAACCGAAGGGTCTTTCTGCTCGGCCTGCGCCGCAATTTCCTGCACGGCTTCGGGCGAAACCTGTTCGGCCTGCTCCGGCGTCACCTGTTGCTGCCCGCCGCCGAGAAGCCCAGCCAAGCCTGAAAGTCCGCCACCGCCACTGCCGCCGCGTGACATGATTTGCGAAAGCAACGCGGGGCCTGCCGCAGCGATTAACGAATTGAGAATGCCCGCGCGTTGTTGGCCGTTGGCGTTGCCGAACATCTGCGCGACCATATTGCCGAAAGGCGGCGTTTCATTTGAGCGGAACGCGGCGGAGAGTCCTTCCGCGATGGCCGACTGCGGCGCTGCCTGCGCGAATTGATCGTAGTCGTCATGCACTGTTTGCGGCGCTTGATTCGCGTTCGCGCCCGAATACTGTTGCAGCATTCCGCTGATTTGATTCATCCAATCCATATCTGTTTACCTTCCTTCATGCTTAATTAAATTTCGTGAAAGTTTACTACGAACATGCCGCGCAAGCTAACGCGTCGCCATTGCCGGATGGTTAGGGCACGGGCTTGCTTCGCACAGCAGTCGGTTGTGGCGATGCAGCGGTTCCGGCGGCAGCGGGCGTTTGCTCTGAGGCAGGAATGCGCGACGGATCAGGTGTGTCGGGCGACGTATGCAAGTGAAAAATCTTCCAGACATTTCCGACGCGGCGGTATACGAGCGTCATGCGCCCGGACGCAGTATCCGGCACGCCGCGAAAAGTTTGCGACTGCGTCCACAAACACGTCACGAGCGCGGCTGTCGGCGCGAGCATTTGCACGCGGCGATCACGTATGTCGAGCCGCACATCCTTCATCAACGGATACGAACTCGCGCGATTTTTTTGCAGTTGTTCCCAAGTCTTTGTGGTCGTGCCGTTGTAATTGAAAAGCACAAGCTGCGGCGAATTCCAATAGGCGCTCGTCACTGCGTTCGCGTCCGCGCGCTCGATGCCTTCGACGAGCGCATCAAAGGCAACGAGCACTTCGCGCACGCCCGGTTCCTGTCGCGCGAGTCCTGTTTCTACATTCGTTGCGGCGCGGCGCGCTGCTGCGGTGCGCGCGCGCGAGGCTTGCGGAGTTGTGCTCGTTGTAGATGTTTCCTGCGAACTCGCATTGCTTGTGCGTGATGATCGCGGCGCGGGTGATTGCGGCGCGGTTGTCGTAGTGCGAGTGCGCGTCGTTTGCGTGGGCGTGCTTGGCGTCGTCTGCGCGAAGGACGGCAGCGCACAGGCGAGGCCGAGCGTCACGACGATGAAAAATCTTTTTAACATAGGGTAATCCTTCGAGTGCTTCGATTCTATTCTTTGATCGCGCTCCACGGTTCGGCGCTGCGTAGTCGGCGCACTGTGCGTTCGCGTCCGATGGCCTCGAACACGTCGAACATCGAAGCGCCGACTGATTGGCCTGTGAGCATTGTGCGCGCGGCGTTGATGAACACACCCGCTTTAACGCCGACCTCTTCGGCGATGGCGCGCAACGCTGTTTCAATATTCTCCGCCGTAAACACTTCGATGGTTTCGAGACGCGCGGCGAGAATCGGGAGCAGTTCTTTGAGGCGCGGCTCTTTCAGCAAATTCTTTTTCACAGCCGCTTCGTCAAAGTCGAAGTCGTCGGAAAAATAGGCGCGTCCCTGCGCGGAGAAATCCTTGAGCGTAAAGAAACGCGCGCGGATCAAATCAACAGTTTTTTCAAACCACGCGTGTTCGTCGTCTTCGTATTCTTCGCGCCATAATTTATTACTGCGGAGTTCCGCTTTGACCATCGGCAGAAGTTCCGCGAGTGGCATGGTGCGTATGTATTCGGCGTTCATCCAGAGCGCTTTGTCGTCTGTCCAGTGGCGCGGATCATGCTCGTTAAAATTGAAGACAGCACCGGAGCGGTGTATGCCCGCGAGCGAAAACTTTTGTATTAGTTCGTCGAGCGACATGATTTCCTGCTCGCTGTCGGGCGCAGCCCAGCCGAGCAGCGCGAGAAAGTTGCGAAAAGCGGCGGGCACAAATCCGCGATCACGATACGTTGTTAAGGATACGACTTCGCCGTGCTTGCGTTTGGAGAGCTTGCCTTTGTTCGGCGCTAAGATGAGCGGCAAGTGAGCGAAGCGCGGCGGCTCGACACCGAAAGCTTCGTAAAGCAGAATTTGTTTATGCGTGTTCGTTAAATGATCCTGCCCGCGAACGACATCCGTGATTTGCATTTCGATGTCGTCAAGTACGACAGACAGGTTGTAGAGCGGCTGGCCGTCAGAGCGCAAAATCACGAGGTCTTCAATCTCCGTGTAATCGCGTTCCTGCGCGCCGAAAACAGCATCGTCGAAATGTGATTTGCCTTCGCGCGCGACTTTCAAACGAATGGCGAAAGGTTCACCACCAGCGGCGCGACTGTCTGATTCTTCCTTCGATAAATCGCGAAACAAATTGCTGCGATGGTCAATTCCTTCGGCGGCGTGTGCGCGTGCGCGTTCGGCAATGTCGCGCTTGATGTTTTTATCGGAGTGTTCTTCTCTGGGCGTAAAGTCTCGATAAGCTTTGCCTTCGTCAAGCAGCTTTTGCGCGGCGGCTTTGTGCTTCGCGGAGTTGGCTGATTGAAAGACGATGTCTTCGTCGTAATTCAGTCCGAGCCATTCGAGTCCTTCGATGATCGAGCGCGTCGAGGCTTCGGTTGAACGCTGCGCGTCAGTGTCTTCGATGCGCAGCAGAAAAAGGCCGCCGGTTTGTTTGGCGTAAAGATAATTGAAGAGAGCCGTGCGCGCCGCGCCGATATGCAAATAGCCCGTCGGCGAAGGAGCGAAACGAACGCGTGTCTTGGTCATAAAGAGAAGTATAAACGTAAAAAGGCGGAAGGATGAAGTGGATGCGTTTCCGCCTTTATCCTTCCGCCCGTTCGTTTTGAATTAATGGCGGAGATGACAGGATT
>JAABUK010008718.1_pt1 | contig 14123 bp, 12 predicted proteins | sample 5559141 | NCBI WGS metagenome assembly JAABUK01 (sample SAMN10711869, study PRJNA513367) | rock metagenome | isolation source: Antarctica rocks | place: Antarctica: Victoria Land, Pudding Butte nord | collected 2016-01-03
CACTTGAAGAAATCGATGCAGATTATTTCACTTCGTCTGTAACGAAGAAGCATTTATATAATGTTAGAGATCAGCATAGAGCGAGTCATATGAGTGTAATGTAACGAGTATATAAATGCTAAGAAAGGAAAGTATCTAGAAGAAAAGAGTCGACTATCTATATGACTCAGAAGAACATAAGCTAACTCTGAATACAGTTGACCTCAAAACAACTCTATAGCCTAGCGGCAAGCGATCGACGATAGTCATCAACATAGTCATCAACATAGCTATCAACATAAATGCGTAGCTAGAATCGTAACACTCTTCTAGCATCTTGAAGTTCATAGCAAGCAATGCTCACTGATTTTGCTGCTATGCTTCTAGTCATTGTATGAGTAGAAAATTGCTGATCAAGATTTTGATATTACTTTATTGAACTTTCTAAATTTGAGCAATGATTAGTACTCTATCGAACTTTCTGAGTTCAAGTACTGCTGAAATTTCTGATTTCTGATGATGAGCTTAATAAAGAGTTAATCAAAAGCAACGTGTTCATGTTCTTTGATTCTGATTTTATTGAAATTTCTGATTTTGAATCAAGATTCTTCTTTAGAAATTTCTGATTTCTATCAAGCTTTCTAAACTTAAGTTCTGATTCTGCTGTTGAAATTTCTGAATTTGACTTCTGATTTGAGTTGTGTAGCTTGTTTTTATATTGTTTACACGTTGATAGCAAGATTAATGAGCTTTGAACTAATGTTATAAGTCTGCATAGAGCGAATCATATGAATGTATTTTAACTAGAAGTTCAAAGCTAAAGAAGAAAGAAGATGAAACACGTTGAGAGTCTTATACTCATGAAGACGCGCTAGGTCACTAGCGTGTCAACATCAGCTCTGTACTAGTCTATGATAGTCTAACACGATCTATGTTAGGCTAACTCAGAGTAACAAGGCACGCTCGCAACACTAGGTAGATCACATATAAAGCACTAGATAAATTACATATGAAGAACTGAGTAGATCACATATGAAGCACTGAGTATACTACATATGAAGCACTGAGTAGATCGTATATGAAGCATCGAATATACTACATAAAAAGCACTGAATAGATCGCATATGAAGCACTGAGTACGTCACATATGAGGCACTGAATATACTACATATGAAGAACTGAGTAGGTCACATATGAAGCACTGAGTACGTTACATATGAGGCACTGAATATACTACATATGAAGCACTGAGTAGGTCACATATGAGGCACTGAATATACTACGTATGAAGCATTGAATAGGTCACATACGAAGCACTGAATATACTACATATGAAGCATTGGGTAGATCACATAAGAGGCACTGAATAGCCGCATATGAAGCACTAGATAGGTCACATATGAAGCACTGAGTAGGTCACATATGAAGTATTGAATATATCACATATAAAGCATTGAATATACTACATATGAAGCACTGGGGGGGCAGTGAGGTTGATTCTACATATCTGGTTCTTATTTTGCACTTTCGCTAATTTTGATGGGCTCTCGGCAAATTCAAAAAAAAACGATCCAGGTTTCGCATACAACGGTATTGTACTACACCAAAAAAGGCTAGTTATTTCTTTAGCGCTAACGTTGCTATGGAAGTGGGACCAAATCCAGGTCGTGTAAATAACAACACCCCCGCCCTCTTCTTCACTTGACAAACTAAGTTTACTCACTATCATACATAACATTTGAAATCCTGAACAATTGTTTGGACAGCACTTGTACAATATTTCCCATGGTAGCCGCAGCAATAGTACCGCAAGCGGCGAAGAGAAAGAAGACTGCAGATATGCCCGAGTCTCCTCCAAAGCGTGTGACGCGCGCACGCGCAAAAGCTACAATAGATTCGGGAACGATGCCTAAGACTACAAAGATTACGACTGCCTCTGCGAAGGCTTCTGTTGAGAAGAAGCAAGCCATTGAATCGGCCAGGCCAGTCAAGCGGAAGACTCGAGCGGACGACGAACATGACGAACCTATAGAAGAAGTGGTAGAAGAGCCGCAGCCCAAGAGCAAGCCTGCTAAGGTAGGGGGAAAAATCAAGAAGGCCGTCGAGCCTACTAAAAATGCCCCGGAGGTTGTAGAAAAAGCAAAATCTGCAACAAAAACCAAAGGACGTCCGGCAAAAGCTGCCGTTGCGGAAGAGCCGAAGACAGAGGCTCTGAAGCCGAGAGGAAGGCCTAGGAACGCGGTGGTGCCGGCGGTTGCGACTTCCTCGGATACCAAGGAGCCTATCCAGAAAGCAGTACTAGTGATGAGAACAACGCGCGGTCGTGCAGCATCAGGTGCCGTCGACACTTCTACCATTGCCTCAATTCCAAAGCCAACAGCAGCTAAAAAGAAAGTCAAGTTCCAGGACGAATCGGACAAGGACAAGGAGAATGTGCCCATCCAAGTAAAAGTCCCAAAAAAGACAACTCCAGCGACTGGTTTGAGGGCTAAGCCTGTTAGAAAGCCTGCTGTAGCAAGAACTACAACACGTGTTAGAAAAGCAGCTGAACAGAAGACGCAGACCAATGATGGAGCTCATGAAGACGGGATAGGTCCTCTATCACCAAAGAAGGTCAAGCAGATCGCTAAATCTAGCTCCATCAGCTCCGAGGACGAGCTTTGCGGAGACAAATCCCCCATGAGAGCTCTCAGCATATCTCCGATCAAGCTACCGACGAGCCCTAATAAGCAGATAGGCGATAGAGTCTCAAAGCTGGAGATTCTATCAACGGTTGAGCCAGCGTCACCCACGAAGGATTTGTTGGCTACAGTTCTAGCAAGCCCAGCTCGACGCCCTCCCCTATCGCCTTTCAAGGACGCTTTGAAAGGTTCCCCAAGAAGGGGAGACCTTGGTGATGGTATGGTACGCCCTACTCCAAAGTCATCGCATTCGCCCGCGAGGATTCTATTTGGAGAGTCTGCGCGACGAGGTAACTTTGGGGACGCATTGGGGCAGCGCCATGTCTTGTCTTCACAGTCGCCTACCAAAGCTTCATTACTTCAATCCCCTGCACGCCGCCCAGTAGGATCGCCCATGAAGATATCAGCACCCAAGACACCTGGAAAATTGGGGCAGTCTGTGCCCATCATTGATGCTGTCACAGCATCCAAAGAGGTCAACACCTTCGAAATCCCGGAGATATTGTCACAAAAGACTTTCACAAGTCCTCTTCGAGCGGTTAGAAATCCAGAAAGCTCGGTCAAAGTGCACAAAATCACCACAACAGAGCAGGAAACAGCTCTTGAACAAGCTATTTCGACCGCTACTCCGACTGAGAGCACTCAAGAGGGAATGGGGATAAGGATGGCAGCCTTAACTTCTCTTTCAAATAAAGTCCTAGAAACCCCTGAGGAATCTATCTTCTACGAGCCAGCGTTGGAAAGCCTGTCTCTCTCATCTTCACGACCTTGCAAAGCTACGTCTGAGGATGGTGGTAATTCGAAAATTGTGGATCCGGTAGAGAAGCTCGCCGATGACGCGGATTATGTTCGAAGCACTACACCTCCCGAGCCTCCCTTCCTGTTTGCAGCCCCAGCCTTCACCAAGGTATTTCCCACATTAAGACATACTCCTGAGGACTCCGACTCGGAGGACGAGTTGTCCTCTCCTATTAAGCCGCATGCGCCAACACCGCTCAGAAATTATGGGGTTTCCACGAAGGATTTTAGCACACCCGGTAATACTAAAGTCTTCGCAAAAATGGCGACGATGAAGAGCGCCAATGAAGAAATGATAGCTCAAGGCGATTTGCAAGCGTCGGCTAAGTCCAAAGACGACCATAATGCTATCTCCGTTACTCCGCTTGCTATGCAGTTGAGTTCTTGGGTTGTGTCGAGTCCGGAGAAGAAGACTCCCTACAATCGATTTAGTCAAGATCACGGAGTCTTTTCAGCAAGAGGCGCAACGAGCCTTGACAGGCCTGGCCAAGTCGTTGTAGAATCACCACCGAAGACCTCCTTCTTTGAAGATCAGATGGCTATGCGTGACGAAGAGGGCGACGTGACCATGCAGGAGCCAGAAATCCGTCAAGAAGATTGTATAGATATACAGGCTAGCCAAGACTCCCAGGCTTCTCAGGCTTCAGAAGAATACGGTGATGAGAACGCTTTGCCGATTGACCCTTTACTGCTGGAAGCCGAGCAAAAAACGGAGGATCATACATTGACGTGCACGCCAGCTAAAGTCTTCTCTGATCAGCCTCGAGAGATTCATACAGTATCAAAAGTACCATTACGGCCTGCAGGAGATGAATCGCCGCGAAAAATCCCACGCAAGCGCAGCAAATCACTGACTGGGCCTTTGGCTGTTGCCAATAACCCTGATAGGCGGAGCGCTGATCGCAGCAGTACCGTCATCTCGAAGCCTCAAGGTGCAAACGCTTTTAAATACTCAGAGGAAGTGAATATGCCGGCGATCAACTTTACGACGTCGATGGAGGGATCGATTAAGAATCCGCAGACACCGAAAATTGGCAACTTCTCTATCGCTGGTAGTCCAGTGGGAACTAATACAGTCCCTGACGTTCTCAAGGGTGCAGTGGTCTATGTTGATGTGCACACGACGGAGGGTGCAGACGCAAGCGGGATCTTTGTTGAGCTTTTGACACAAATGGGAGCGCGTTGTGTTAAGCAGTGGCTGTGGAACCCACGAGCTAGCGTGTCCGTAAGTCCTGAGGATGAAACTGAACCGTCAGACGCTAGCACGCCAGGTGGCAAGATTGGAATCACACATGTGGTGTACAAAGATGGTGGGAAACGGACCCTTGAGAAGGTCCGTGAGAGCAAAGGCGTGGTTCTGTGCGTTGGAGTAGGATGGGTCCTAGAGTGAGTGATAAAGAAGCCATTATTCCTAGTCCGTACACTAACAGTTTTAGCTGCGAGCGGGAAGGAAAATGGCTGGACGAGATCGACTATGCTGTTGATACTTCGTTGATCCCTCGAGGTGGCCACCGTCGTCGCAAGTCCATGGAACCTCGTATGCTCGCGAACATGAATGGCAACCTCATTCCCGTAGATACACCACCTAAGGGAGCGCCTGCGGAGATGTCCCCAACAAAAGAATTTCTCACTTTCAGCACCCCGGCCTCTCGCCGCGAATCTTTCATGGTCCAGCCACAGGCTCCTACAACGCCGGTTGCAAACAGCCCGGCAGCTGAAGATGGAGACGAATCAACTTGGAGCTCTCCAACGACTCCGTATTATCTGAGTAAGGGGGCTCAGCTGGTACAGCAGACGTGTCCGCCAAAGCAAACGCAGCAGTTGCTGTTCCCGGTTAGTGGGAAGATTGAAGACCAGCAAGATGAGAAGGTTAGGCAGAGGTTATTGATGGCGAGACGGAAGAGTCTGCAGTGGACGTCGAAGGTGCAGAGTCCGCTCAGCAGGACGGTGAGCTATGGCTTGTAGAATATAAGGATAGAGATGAGAGATGGAAAGGGGTTTGGTGGCGTTTGGGATTCTAATCTGAGCTTTGCGTACCCTTAATTGCTTTACATACCCTCATTTGATCGGTGATCTGGGAAGTTTGCACTTTGATGGAATTTTGTACAGTAACTGTGGGACTGGGCTGTTAGAGAACGCGTTCGGTAGACATCCACAAATGGCAAAGCTTTTTGAAATACCATTAAACTCCATCCTTGTAAATACTGGACTTAACGTACGTTCAGGAGTATTGCAATGGCTAAGTGAAGGAGTCGATCTCCTGATTGGCAATATAATCCTTGAACATTTGCTCCTTGACTTCGTTTGAAAGCGAGATCAACGGTAGCGACCTTACCTAGGTTAACATTCAGACCACTTCAGCCGAACACCCTTTCCAATGTATCACAGAGTACTTCTTAAGCCTACCGGCGAAGAAGTGCGATCCGAACGAGTCCGATTTTTTCAACTACCTGGCTGTTTTGGCAGTCTCCGTTTGGTTGCCAGCTTCAGTGCCACCATCTGAAGCTGATTTGCCGTTCCAACGAGGAAGTATCCTATGGCGTTGATTTCTCGCTCCCACGGGAAGGCGGCACAGGATATCGACTTGTTTTTATGCCAGCTTCGGAGCGTCGATAAACATCTCTCTCAGGATGTCGCGGTCACAAAAGCTCTCATTGCCTTGACTGCATTCCCCTCATGCGCCTTCAACAATTCAGTAGCCTTGGTCTTGTGAAGGTCCAACTCCTCAACCTGCGACAAGCCACGATAATCAGCAAAGCCACTCTGCAAACCCCTTCACCCATCGTGTTAGATCCCCAAGAGCTCACCAACAACATAACATCCGCCTGATCAACCTTCACCGCCTTCTTCTTTTCCTCCACTTCCTTCGCCTTCACCTTCCCCTCATCACCTGCTTTCCCCTTCCCTGAGCTGACTTCCAATCTACTAATCGCCTTTCCCAAGGCTTCTTGATCAATATGTGTGATTTTGGATGCCGGTTCGTCGTCGCCGCGGGCATCGAGGGAGGACATGGCGGCGGCCGCTTTGCGGTCTTCGGGGTTGGTGGGTAGGGGCGCATCTTCATTGTCCATGCCTTCATTGACGGTGGAGGGTTGGGGCTCTGCCATTTTGGGACGGAGCTGAGAAGCGTATGAATCTACGGCGCGCTGATGATGACGGCGATGGAAGAGTTTCGAGTTTGTGGAGATGGAGAGGGGGGTTGGGGAAGTGCGGACTTTTCGAAAGCCTCCTCCGCCTTTTTGTCCGCAGCTATTTCCCGTGCCACTCTCACCGCTCTAGTCAGCAGCCAATATCGACACCGTACGATGATCTAGTGAACGCCTATGGTTAGAAGCTAGTTGTTCTTCTAAGATCATGGCTGACGTTTGCAACATTCCTTTGCCGCAGAACGTGTGCCAAGCTGGATATTTCAGCTCTGTTAAATCGAAACACCTCCAAAGTTTTTCTCTCCTTGAACCCATTCTCATATATCTATTCTGTATCTTCTTATATCGTGATCCTTCATTAGGATGACTCAAAATTCTCATGAGGTGCCCATCGAGGCCCCAACCCTCAGCACAAATGGTCAAGCTGCGGCTGAAGTGAAAGTTACAGCAAGCCCCCAAAGCAACGGTACCTCCTCAGAATGGAGTCCCTCGTCTTGGACCACTAAACCCATAAAACAAGATGTCACGTACAATGACCGGGCTGCGGTCTCCAAAGCCCTTGCCAAACTCGAGCGTCTTCCTCCAATTGTGACTCCTACCGAAATCGTGAAGCTTAAAAAGAGTCTACGAGACGTTGCGTTGGGCAAGGCTTTCTTACTACAAGGCGGGGACTGTGCTGAGCTCTTCGATTACTGCGAGGAGAATGCCATTGAGTCGAAGATAAAGCTCTTACTGCAAATGAGCTTGGTTCTCATCTGGGGCGCCAACAAGCCTGTGGTGCGTATCGCCAGAATGGCGGGCCAATTTGCAAAGCCCAGGTCCAAGCCGACAGAGATGTACCAAGGGAGGGAAATCCACGCGTTCCGAGGTGACAACATTAATGGCTATGACCCTGAAGACAGGACACCCGATCCTTCACGACTGGTAGCTGCATATTTCCACAGCGCCAGCACTCTGAACTATGTTCGTGCGTCCCTAGCATCTGGCATTGCAGACCTGCATTCTCCCCTAGATTGGGAACTCGGCCACGTCAAAGACGAAAAAATAAACGCCCAATACACCCGCATCGTCGACAGCATTACCGATTCCCTCCGCTTCATGCGCACCGTCGGCGCCGACAGCGCCGCCAGTGGCCTCGAAACCGTAGACCTCTACACCAGCCACGAGGGCCTCCTCCTCGAATACGAGCAAAGCCTTACGCGCCGCCTCCGCCACCCCACATCCCGCACCAAGCCCACCTCTGGCTCAGCGCCGGACCTCCCCAACGGCCATAATTCAGCCAGCAGCGACGGCAAAGGCTACTACAACACCTCAGCGCATTTCCTCTGGATCGGCGACCGCACCCGCCAACTCGACGGCGCACACGTCGAATACTTCCGGGGCCTCGAAAACCCCATCGGCATCAAAGTCGGCCCCTCCATGCTCCCCAACGAACTCGTCTCCCTCCTCGACATCGTCAACCCGTCCCGCGAAATCGGCAAAGTCACCCTCATCACCCGCTACGGCGAAACCCTCATCCAGCAACACCTCCCCGCGCATATCCAAGCCGTAAAAAGCAGCGGGCACGTCGTGGTATGGCAGTGCGATCCTATGCACGGCAACACGCGCTCCACCCCCACCGGCATAAAAACGCGGCAATTCAGCAGCATCCTAAGCGAAGTCAGCAGCGCCCTGCAGATCCACACAGAGCACGGCGGGTTCCTCGGTGGCGTGCACTTGGAGCTGACCGGCGAAGCGGTGACGGAGTGCGTGGGTGGGAGCGAAGGGTTGAAAGATGAGGATTTGAGCACAAACTACACGAGCTATTGCGATCCGAGGTTGAATGAGAAACAGGCGCTGGAGCTGGCGTTTTTGGTTGCGGGACATTATAGAGGGGCGTGAGTGGGTCGGTGGGTCAGGTTTTTGGGCGGGGGCGATGTTGGAGTGAATATCAAAAGCGTTAAAAGGGTTTATGAGGGGATTGGAGAGGCAAATTTATATGGCCATCTAGGACGATACAGCTCAACACCAGGCCTTCATTATCTTTCGAGATTTCCCGTTCGATAGATCTAGTAATTCCATTTCCCTTCCATCGATTGAGCACCTTCTTTAAGAGACTCCGTAACCTTTCACCCATACCTCCAACATACCCATACCCAATCTTTTATATTCAAACCGTCTACAAAAGATCCCCCAGAAACGGACCTATATACCCCGCCTTCCCTTCCCATACCTTAACCCGCAATATCCAAAGGAAACTCCCCCTCCCCATAGAAACACTAAACAATTCCCAAGCCCAAGCCCACCCCCTGCCCCCCACTCTTCCCCCGCTCCCTCATCCTCCTCCCCTCCATCAAACCCCTCAACCCTCTCTTCTGCAACCCCACCACAGAGCTAATCCCGCCATCCCACACCTCCTCCCCCTCTCTTCCAACATCATCACTACTCGAGAAGAACGCGTCACTTCCCGTCGCACTACTACTCATCGTGCTCCCGCTGACTTCGCTCCTACTATCCTCGTCCTCACTCTCAATAGCGCCATGGTCTCTGGCCTCTAGCCTTCTCGGGTTGGCTGCCGGCTGGCTTTCGGCTTCAGGGCCGTCGCCGCCAAAAAGAAATCCCGTGCCGCGGCCACCACCGGCGGCCATGGCGGCGGCGTTGAAGACGGCGGCTGTATTACGGCCATCGAGGACTTGGTGCAGGCGCTCGACGACGGCTTCGAGGAGGCCGTCGACACGGTAAGGGCGCGCGAGTTGAAGGAGCGAGCAGAGGATTTGGGGGCTGCAGAGGGGGTGAGATGGGGTGGGGAGGGAAGAGGTGTATAGATAATGGACAAGGGCACGGAGCGTGAGGAGGGTGTGGGGAAGGTAGAGGACGCGTGGTCTGGAAGGAGGGGAGAGATTGTGAGGCGTAGGCGGGTCGAGGGGGATATTTGAGGAAATAAGAGCGTGGCTGGATGGGGATGTGATGGTTGCGGTGCCAGCGGAGTTCATGGTTGTGGAGATGCTGGGAGTGATGGTTATGCTAGAGTTGCGTGAGGCTACGGAGCGAGAGGCCGTGGTGCTGGGGCGGAGAACGCCGGCTTCGGAGAATGAGAAGCCGCTATCGCTTTCGAAGGTGGAGTATGTCGATGTCGCGCTGTCACGGAGGAGTTGGACGAAGTAGGGGCCCCAGCGACGAGCCAAGAGGTGGGAATTAACAGGTAATCGTTCGCCCCCGAGGGCGAGAAGATCCATATCGGCAAGTTCTCTGATATTCAGGGCCATTTGGCCGAGTTCTATAGCGGCCCGTGGATATGGGCGACCGCCTGGGGTCAAGTGCTTAGGCGTGAGGGATGAAGGGAGGATAGGGGCGCTGCTGGAAGGATAAGCGGATGTCGGCCAGGCGCGGCGAGGATTGTCGTAAAGACCAAAGGCCTCTAGTTCAACCATGCAGATATTAGAGAAGTTGATCCGCCGATGATTATAATCCTCTACCAGGCTTCGTTTCCGGTTACCTAGTATGATGAAAGTATTTCGCCGAGACCAAAGCAGCCCTCTATTCCAGCTTCCTTGGCTGAAGACACTCCCTCCGGCGTCAATGCGGCTCCATGTCAGCGTTGTCAAATCAAGAGCCCACAACGCGTACTCTTGTTTTGATGAAGTCAGGTATGTCCCACTGACAACGAAATGATTATCCAGCACACCGCCGTTTGGGAAGCGTAAACCTGGCGGCGAAAATTGGCCGTTCATTGGTTTTTCGACCAATGAACCATCTGTCAAACGTACTTGGAGCTCCAGCCTGACATCCAAGAAGTTATAGTTGGAGTATATCAGCATGCAAGAACCCGCATCTGCCGGGTCTGAGGTCCTCGTCGTTTGTTCGGTGCTACACTCCGGCTGCGGCCCTTTGCCAATTTTCGAAGCTGGCATGCTCGTCAGTGGAGCAACTACACTTCGATACGCACCGCAGCTCCTTCCGAGCGTATGCGTAGCAGTCCATTTGAGGCTTCTTAGATTGAAGACACTAATCTGCTCAATGTAGTGATTCGCACTGTCTTGGCCTCCGACCACAACCATCTCTGCACCTCCACTACCGTCAAGAGCCATGCCGATAGATCCCTGATTCGGATTTGCAGAAGCCGGGTTATGATGTATAGCAGACAGTGGAGCGTTTGCAGAGGTAAAAGTAGCCGACGAAGGCAACACCGCCGCACAATGGGCATAACGTCCTTGTGGTGTATCTGCAGTAGCTATGTATGTCCAGGTTCGTGTAGGGGTATCATAAATATGTATATCAGACATCACTGAAACTGCGGGTAGTTGTTCGGAGCCATTAACTTGTTGGGTCGTATCGCTTTGCGCTTGATTTGAAGTAGGAGATGCAGGTGACATACCACCATAGCATATCAGTTTGGTATCGCCCAGAGTGCAGACACTATGGAAGTACCTTGGAGGGGGGATATTCCCCGCAGCTTCGATCTTTGTCCAGTGCCGTCGGATAAGATCCAACTCATATAAATCCGAAGTTAACTGTGGCCGCCGCCGCGAGATGACACGGCCCCCGAATACATACAGCTTGTCGCCAAGGATTGTTGTTGTCGCACCGACCAGCGCATGCGGTTCTTTACCTGTACTTCTATGTACATTACACACTAGCCCCGATAAATTTGTGGTCCCACTTGTCGGCTGCAATCGCTGACCTGGTGCTGGCGATGACGCTGTAGAATACGGGTTTATCTCGCCAGCTCTCGATGGCCGCGAACCTAGATCTGCGCTTTGTTGTCCGTCTTGCACCATTTGGTTCAAGCTTGACTGACTGCTGTTCATGTCTGCTAGGTAAGTGCTGGAGGAAGGCTGGTACTGTCCAGCATACATCTGCTCTGGGGATGGTACGGAAACATTGGAATCAAGAGTACTTGTTCTACTGTCATTAGTCGGAGGACGTGGCATGTTCATGAATATCTGCTCACACGAATATGGCGATCTTGGTGACGCTCTGGGAGTGTTACTTTCGCTTGTCGAAGGCGTAGGCGGGAGAAGACTGTGAGGCTGAGCGAAAGCGGGTATGACAATGGGTATATGCCGCGCTTTTTGGCTCGATACCGCTGCGATCTTGTCCTTCTCAGATCCGGAGGTAGAAGTAGAACTCGATCTACCTTCGCTCCCTTGAGACTTCGGCGAGTCCGGAAGACCACTTAAAACAGAGGTGATGATGTTGTGTGATAGGACGATGGGTACATGCCTGGGCCTCCGCTTGCTGAAGTTGGATTTGTAGGAAACGCCAGACGAAGGTTTATCGCTCGACACAGGACTTAATTCGGGATGCAGCGAAAATTCTGGGATCGCTGGGGAGAATGTGGGTTGTTCCAGGAAGACCTGAGGATTGGGTGCTGAAGGCGTCTTCCCTGACCGGATCTCGTGAGGATCACTGTGAGTAAGATTGTGTGTGACCTGAGACTTGAGCGCCCAACCAGAGCGCTGAGCACCTATAGAAATCATCATAAGCTTCAGCTTCTTCAGTAATAGATCTATGTAAGAGAGCAATCCAAGTAGGGAGACGACAGAAGATATCTGGTGGGAGGCCCCTTGGACATAAAGAGCTGCAGAACGACCAAAACCCAACCCCAAGCCTCGAGTAGAACAGGGGTTCAGATTCCCTACCTTCGGTCAGGTACGTTTCACACTGACAAATCCAGTAAGTGCGAGCCTTCCAGCCATGGAAGCTACAACTCGTGTCGCGGCTGCCGACGTTACGACGTACATGTACGCCTAAGACCCTTGCGCACCAAGGAAGTCGAAGGCGTTGACAGCGATGGGCGGCAAGTGAATGAAGGAGAGCTCGGAAACTCCTTACGTCGTGCTACCGGAGAAAGTTTTGGCACGACCAATATGTCTCTGCAAGGGAAGTAGTACGAATGTCTACCTACCTTGATTAAGGTAAGGCACTCACGGCACTTTCCAGCTCTTTTGCAGGGTTCTTTAGCAAAAGATTTGCCGAGATCCGCACTTCAGTTAGCCCGAAGATCTATCGCAGCCTAAAATACTTTATCTTACTAGCAAAGCTTTCAAAGAAAACTACAGGTTCACGAGCGCATCGAAGTCCCGTCAGGTAGTATCTGTCGTGAAGCTGGCATTGATGCTAATGCTAAGACTTGTGTGATATCACGACCGAAGCACATTCAACCGTGCGCCAGAATCCTGTTCTACCATTCTGACCCATTAGACCGCTGCGCTTGTGTTCTCCTTTGGCAACGGTGTATATCGGAGATATGGCTTGACGATCTTCATCTCAGGCCAGATCTCTTTCGCTTGCTCGGTCTTAACCGAGGGATGTACAATAACGTCGTCGCCTATCAGTACAATCAGCATGGAGAATTCGCCGTTCAGAATCCGTACGAAGGACTTACCTGGCACCCAGTTGATCGGGGTGGTAACTTTATGCTTGTCTCCGGTCTGCAGACTGTCTACTACTCGCAGGACTTCTGCGGTGTTGCGACCGGTTGACGCTGGGTATGACATAATAAGGCGGATGGTCTTCTTTGGGTCAATGACGAAAACACTTCGAATCGTGAAAGCGATTCCTTTCTGGTCGACATTGGTAATATCCTGATGATCAAGCATGTCGTAAAGGTAGGCAACTTTTCTCTCCTATAGATGGTAGGTCTGGTCAGCGCAGTCACAGTTTCTCTTTGTCATGAATCGTGTTTACCTTGTCACCAATGATTGGGAATTTGAGCTTGCTGCCGGATATCTCATCAATGTCTTTCACCCAGCCGCCATGGCTTTCCACTGTGTTAGCGGACAGCCCGATCAGCTTGACCCCACGACGGGTGAATTCAGGCTCGAGTTTAGCAAAGGCCCCGAGTTCAGTCGTGCATCTGTGGGCTTTGGTCAGCTCATCGATTGTCTGGCTAAGACCGGTTAATACGAACACTGGCGTGTAATCTTCTGGATGTGAGAACAATACAACCCACTTATCGCCTATAAACTCGTGGAAGTCGATTGGTCCTTGTGTTGTCTCGGCCTTGAAGTTAGGGGCGGTGGAACCAAGGCGTAGGCTGGTACATCAATTAGCTATAGTCCAAGGTATTCTACAATGCGGAAGGAGTTTCAAGTCCTGGGGTGCTACTGACGGGGCGATGCGTTCGTCGGTAGAAGACATTTTTGTAGTGCTCCTGGTTCTTTGTGATGGTTTGAAAATGGATAACTGATCAAAGATATATAAGGGAGATTACGAAGTGATTCAGAGACTGCTTACAATGCAGAAACATTCACAAACACTCACAAGATACGATTAGAAGAAAGTTAGTAAAGTAAGGTAAGCACGCAATTCGCGATGTGAGACCGCCTTCCGGCAGAACACGTCTGATTGGCTACTGGTAACGAACGGCTCCTAGAGAGGATTGACTATTGACGTCACTCCTGTCAAACTTCACAATCACGAGAAGAGAAAGAAAGGAAGAGGATAAGGTAAGGTAACGTCGGACAGTACCAACATTACACAAGTTGATACAGGGAAGTAAAGTAATCAGAACAATACCCAATCATACATACCGGTA
>JAABUK010008719.1_pt1 | contig 14122 bp, 10 predicted proteins | sample 5559141 | NCBI WGS metagenome assembly JAABUK01 (sample SAMN10711869, study PRJNA513367) | rock metagenome | isolation source: Antarctica rocks | place: Antarctica: Victoria Land, Pudding Butte nord | collected 2016-01-03
CTGCTGCTGGCCTTCTGCATAGAAGGTGTGGTGTCTGCTGTTATCCTCTAAGCCCTGATCAGTTGGCTGCATTTGCAATGCCTGCAGCAGTTGTGCATGCTCTTCGTCTGCTGGCCTTTGCAGCTCATCAGTGCATCTGTCTTTCGCTAGATATGTTGCGTTCCAGTCTCCTGCCATAATGAAGTTGCTGTTTTCTGTTGCACTGTTTGTCAAGACTTGGTACACCTGGCGTCTCACTGCCATGTCATGAGGCAGATACACAGCCCATAAGTCAACAACATCGCTGCCTGCTTGTTGCATGCATATCTTTTGGCAGTGGCCGCTGGCTGCTGGGGCATTCAGCGGGGTCACCTTCAGCGAGCCATGTGCAGCCAACTTTTTGTGGATTGCAATAGCAACCCCAGCTGCGCCTTTGCGCTCTCCTTCTCTCATGTCTGGTGTGTCCCTCTTGCAGCTTGTGTGTACAACATAGTCCTCCAGAGCCTCTGTGAGCTTTTTTCTGTATCTGGATTTTTTTTTCTCAGCTTGGTCTCAGTCAATATGACAAAGTCTGGGGCGTGTTGTTCCACTAGGTGTGTGCGCTCATGTAGCACAGTTGTCAGGCCTCTTACATTCCAGCAGAGGCCTCTCAATGACGGCATCTCTTTTGCTGATTCCCCTTGTGCCTTGTGCCTCTTGGGTGCGCACCGTTTGCCCAGTATCTGTGGCTTTGTGAGCCTCTCTGCCCTGCCCAAACACAAAGAAGCTTCTGATGTCTTTGGTGCTAGTCTGCTGTGTCCCCTTTATTTTTGTACACACTTTTGCAGGCTGCTTGGTCACATGGCTTCCAGTTGAGCCATCCTCATTGACAGCTTGTCTTTTCTTCCTTTTGTTATGTACATCGCAGTTTTGCGTCTCTGCCTTTTTTGTCCTCTTGTTAGTCTGCCTGTGTACTGCTGGCTTCTGAGACACTGTTTCTGATCCTATGGGCCACATTCTGGTGTTTGGTATATAATCAGGCAAGGGGTTTGTGCGCCGTCGTTTTTGCAGTTGTGCATCTGACGCAGCCTTAGCTAGGTGATCTGTGGCTGTTGTCTCCTGATTTGTGCTGACAGCAACTATCCCTGCCTCTATTTCCCTCCTAGTTTCAGGATGCAGATCAGAGGGCCTCCCAGTTGTCTCCATTCTGAAAAGCCTCTTGCCACATCCAGTTCTTCTTGGTGTTTGCTGCTGTTGAGCCTCATGGGGCAGCTTTGACTCATCTAAGGCAAGCTCGAGTATCTTTGGCATGTCTGAGTGATGCTTCTGCACGCTTTGTTTGCTCTGCTGGTCAGAGGTCACAGGTCTTTCTTGATCTAACCTAATGCATTGCGGTCGTTCGTTTGCCTGTGGTGCAGGCCTTGGTCTTATAGTGGCTCGTGTCGTGATGCCCACTTCCCCGGGTGTGAAGTCTAACACATCCGGACATTGTGTGTATCCTTCGGCTGCTGCACCAGGGAGTGTATTGTGGTGGTATGCACTTCCTTTTGCAAAGATGCATAATGTTCCTTTGAGTGAATGCCACCCTGCGTCATCTAGTCGTACTGGCTGTCTCTTCTCAGAGTCTAGCATGTACCACTCTTTGTTGATTGGATGTCGTTTGACGCAGACAGCGTGTCCATATGCTGGGTCTTCATGCGGCATGTTTCCGCAGTGCCACCTGAGCACAAAGGCATTCTGACCTGCTGGTAAGCCCCTCAGATACATGTCTGCATCTGAGCCCACTGGAATGTTTTGAGCCACTGAGTATAGCCTTGTGCTTGGTACGCTGTTAAAATGTAGGAAAGCGCCAATCATCATGTCTCCAAAGTTTCCATCCCTTGGGCACCATCCTATACCAAGCCTCAGGTTTCTACCTAGGGCTGTGTCAATTTTTGCATGCTCTTCACAGAACTTCAGCATGGTTTCTAATTGGACTGCATTCCTGCCGAGCATTGCATTCAGGGCATGCACTTGACAGAATTTCCTCACTTGATGCTCCATATACAAGCATGTTGTCCCTTGAGCTTGTTGTGCTTGCATGCCCTGTTTGTTTACCTCATTACTATTCCCCCCTTTTGGATCACAGTGTTGGGAGTCAGCATGTGCGGTTTGTACAGTCAGCATGTGCGGTACGCACATGTGTGTCAGCTTTGCTTCTCCATCTTCCAATAAGTTTGATAGTAGCATGTTATACAGTCCAGAGATGCATCTTCCTATAGGTTTGAGAGGAGCTAGCAGCATTTTAAACAGTCCAGAGATGCACCTTCCTACAAATTTGAGAGGAGCTAACAGCATGCTACACAGTGCAGAGATGCACCTTCCTATAAATTTGAGAGGAGCTAGCAGCATCCAGAGATGCACCTTGCTATCAATTTGAGAAGAGCTAGCAGCATTTTGCACAGCTGTCCAAGGTTGACTACTTTCACACACTCTCTGCTTTGATGTAGCCAACTCCGAGCTTTCGAGTGCTCGGCCTGATAAACTTTTTTTTGAAATATCTGATTCTTGACCAGTATTTTCCATTCGCGCATTTTGGGTGATCAAATTTTCCTAGATGTGTGCGTTGGTTGTTCCCTGTTGCATGCATCAGCAGATCTTCATATTCAGACATGAGGTGTAGAATGAGTATTCCGATCATTAGCCCTGCAATGCATATTGCTTCCATTGCGCTCATGTAAAGTTGTGCTTCGCGCACATCAACGCCAGTGGACAGGCATAACATCAGGGCATCACATAACATGATTAACAAGTGAGTTGACCCATGTGCTTGCTTGAGTGTGCTATCAACACAACACACACTTTGGTGAACGTAATACAGTATTGAGCACTGCATCCTAGGTACTGCTTGGGTCAACTGCATGGTGAGCTGCCGCAGAGTGGTGCTAATCAATGCCACTAATTGTATGGCTTGAAGCGCAACTGTAACTGCACATGGAAACAAAAGCCCTATGAGTGCAAAGGTGATGTTTTTGCTTGTCTGCAAAACTATCTTTTCCGTTGGCTCCCACTCTGCCAAACTTCTTGACTGCATGCGCAAGTCATTTGTTAGCGTCTGCACAGCTTGTACTACTTCGCTCGACACATGGGTGTGATGACAGTGTTGGTGCCAGTGAATTGGCACCTCTATGCTTGGTAGCATGCCATTGTGTACAATAAACAGGTCATCAGCAAAGATCCAGACAAAGTCTGGCTTAAGACTGAGCAGCATTGGCACTATCAAGGCTAGTGTACAGCTGTACAGCAGGTGTGAGACTGCAACTGCCATTTGGGTGCTATGCCACTCGACTGCATCCAGAGGCCTTCTTGGGGTCAACACATAGTTGTTTACGCTTGTGTGAGTGCTTGTCACAGATGTGTATTGCCTTATAGCTATGTGTGTGGTTGGTTTGTCTGTAACTAGCATGCTAGCATCATACACTCTGCTCTTAACTGAGTGCATATTGCTCATGCTATCAGGTGTCTGGTGCCCATTAGCATGCATGCCTTTACAGCACGGTTCACCAGCTGTGTTGCTGGTCTGGGAAAGCTGATCGCACGTGCTGGTCCTGCTCTGGGTTGGCTGCAACATATAGCTGGTTGCATTGGGCTCCTGCCAAGGCTTGCTCCAGCATTTTGGCAGTGTCACTACCTGTTGCCTGCATCTGAGAATGCTTTCAACACAGACAGTGCTTGGTGGCTTCTCCTTATTGCTGACATTGGCATGTTGATGTGGATTTAGGAGTGTTCGCGCTATAGAGCAATCGTCTGCGTGCAGCGATCTTTGGTGTGATGGTCTATGACAGGCAAGTCTTGGCATCGACCGTGCGATCATGACAATTCTTGCATAGCTTGGTTTCGCAATGTGAAAAACCCAGTCCGTGTAACTCGTTTCTGTGTATGCGGTCTGAGTGGCAGCAAGTGCCAGGTCTGTGATCGTTTCTGAGTGCACACTAGCCGCTCTGACCTCATAAAGCACGGCTGTTCCCGTCAAGGGCCGATGCTGAGTAGGCGCGACAGTGGCATGCAAAAGTGCTATGCAAAGAAGCAACGATAGAAGGCAGGAGGCAAAAGGTTGGCGCCATGCATGGAAAACTTGACCGTTTTCTTGCGGACGGCAGCCCAGCGACGCCATTGTTGCCGTGTGCTCTGCCAAACTTAAGTTACTCAGGTTCTTTCACGCAGCGCCAGCGTTTTCCAACAAACCTCAAACATTTGCTCTCCCGCTCTAGTGATCGTCACACACGTGTACAGTACAGCTTGAGTCATAAGTTGTGATCCGTGGCTTGAGGTATTCAGACTTGCGACATTGCTGTGAGCAAAGCGCTCGATGTATGCCCTAGTGCGAACAGGCGTAGCTAGCCAACCAGCACACCTTTCTGTGTGCGGGCTTACCGCCGCGGAAAACAACTGTAGCGCTCGTGGCTGATCGGTGAATACGACTGTACTGCACAAGCAAAACAGGGCTGCAGACGCAGTCCTGACTTGGCAGCTGTGCGGCACGCAAGAAACATAGGAACCGATGCCTTCTGTTGGTCAACGTTCGTGGCAAAACAAGACAGCTGTAATCTGTAGTATCCAGTTTATGCAGCAACACAGTGTGCTATCAGCAAGAGCCAGAACACAAGAAGTACCAAAAACCTGCTGCCTGAACAAGCTTCTCTCTCACAAAGGGAGAGCCTGTTCAGTCAGCAAAACTCTGTTTTCTGTGCAACCTGTTGCATATGCACAGTAGTGCAGTGGACTCACTATTTCAGAAAATTTGGGCAGAGTTTGGTGCCTTCTGACTTTTGACTTTGACTTAGACGGCAGACTGCTGACTTCGACTGCGTCGAAAACTTGAAAGCTGGTGTACCCCGCTGACAGCAGGATTCTGAAGCTGTTGCTTTCAAATTTGATTGTGCAATTCTCAAGGACGTGCTGACTCAGGATGCAGCCACAAATGGGATTCACAATGTACATTGCAATCTCCAGCAATGCAATGGTCCGGACCTAAATTTATGACTCAAGCTGTACACGGCGACTGCACCAGGAGCTACGTGCGGCCTGACGCGCTGCCGACGTCAAATACGATCATTGCTGACGACCAACGCTAAAACACCACCACCGGGTCTGGTGTCCCTACTTCCTGGGCACCCACATTGCACACGTCCTTGCGCTGAGCTGCATGCAGTACTTGGTGGCTTGATGGGCTGCAAAAGCATCCCTTCATAGGCGTATAAACAACAAGGCACGCCGACACACCAATTTCCCATTGAAGTGCGCAGCGTTGCAGCTCAAGGTTTGCTTGCTCAGCAAATCTGCAGTGCCCTCCCGAGGACGGGCAGTCAGCCTGTCTCATGTATACGCTTCGACATACCCATTTTGCATCTTATCTAGATGCGATTTCACAGACCTCTAGCAAGTTTCAGCATCGTCTTTGAGCACCCTTTCTATCTTCACCACCTCACCAAGCTGCTGCAACTAGCTTGAACTACCAGTGCTCAATGGACATTGTCCCCAGTGGCAGCGACGATTTGAACCAGCCGCTCCATTGCACTGTCATCCGCGAACGATGCTCTCAGCACGTTTCGGGTCCCTTCTTTCGCAGTCGACTCTGTAGCTGACTTTTCGTATTTTGAAAGAATAATGGGTACACCTCTGCAAGCTTTCGACATCATCTTCGCTTCCTGTTGTCCCCAGTCGCAAGCCTTGACGCGCAGAGCGTCGACTCACGGCCGAGCCTGTCTGTGCTGAGTCTGTGAACAATGTCAGCTGTGTCCGGATGCTAGATCTGAGCTGAGCGCTGCTGGTCACGAGTCATTGGGCACAAGCAGAAGTCCACAATGTAATGATTCGTTATACCTGAAAAATCAGGGACACGAGCGGCCTTCAGCAAGAGCAGCAGCACTCCAGAGCGAGGATTAAGTCATGCAGTCCATCCAGGCACAGGCACACGAATGTAAAAAGGCATACAGAAACTCGTGACCAGCTGTGTCTGCGAGTGGTTGCTGTTTGTAGCTCTGTCTGGGTGTCTGTGGTGGTTTGTGATGTATCAGGTCGTTACAGAGTGCCCATCCTGCGTAAGCTCGCAGAGAAAACTCGACAAACACAGGGCGCCCTGGGGTAGCCCCAGGGCGCAATGCAGAGACATGCAGGACCCAGGCAGAAAAATCATGCAGCCGCGTGATGACAAATTCAGATGCAAAAATCATATGCAATACAAATGGCACGTATAGCACGCACTGTTCGACATCATCTTCGCTTGTGTCAGACCAGCAGACTAAAGGTGAAGCAGCCTCTACTCCACTGCTGTCATAGTAGGTGATACCTCAACAAGTGAACTTCGCCTTACTGAGCTGGACTGTTCATCGTAGCCTATAGATCTATAGTCAAGACACTTGCGCAATTGAGGCTACTACGGTGTGATCTGGCATGCGTTGCAGATGCTGTGCCAAATGCTCTGCGCAGGCACATGATGTTGGCATATTGGTATGACTGATCACTGACCTTGGGGTTGCTTTCCGTGATTTGTCAGATTATATCAAGCAATAGGGTCTGGGTGTGTGACTAAAGGCCTTACAAGGCAGGGCCCTTTAAACAATGTTTTTAAGAAACAAAATCAGGACCTAATCAGCAAACTTTTAAGGCTGTAAATGACTCCCTATTACCATTACATCACCTTTTTGCAAAAACTTCGTAAAATATACGGGTGACAGTTGGATTTTCATAAGAGATGAGGTTGGCCCCAGTGGCATTTAAATTCTGAGGCAGTCTACTGACACGCACGATCAAACAGGCTCTTGTACAAAGAAAACATCACATACATGACAGAAAAACAATAATAGGCACGCATAAAAATTTGGCAGACACAGGATGTTTTGACTCCGGTCTGTACACATTGGCACATACGCTCTCAACCACAAAGGCAGCCAAACTTTGGCTGCTGCAAGAGCTAGCCCACTCCTCTGAAGTATCCCATACGCCATCCCATGCAACAATGTGTTCTTGCTATCCAGCTGCTAATCACTTTGCCCTCATCCTCCACGTAATTCAAGATACTGTTGTAATTAATGCAAACATGTACAAATGTAGACTTGGCCCTTAAACACAAGCTGCACCCCAACTTGAAGCTTGCGCTCCAGCCGGCCTTTGACATCGCATACAAGCCATCAAGTCGTCTTCTTTTGACTAAGCAAGGCTAGGTCTATCTTCCTGTCCAAGTTGACTTTGGCAACCCTGATCACATCATGGTAAAGCTCCACCCACTCTGCAGCTCAGGCACTTGCAACTCTGACTACAGGTGCAGCAATGCATTTGCACAAAGCAATGGAGAGACAAGACTTGCCCAGCACATACCTAGCTCATCATGAGCTTAAAAGTGATTTTGTTCATTGGTATTAACGCATGGCTATGCTTACCTCGCCGCTGCAAAGCCCTTTGCATGTACAAGATGACTCCATTGATTTCTGCTAATAGATCCTTGAGGTTGAGACCATATGGAGACGACAGCGGCGTGCGCTCTGCACCCAGCACATACTCAGAACTCAGGTTTGTGGGGCTTACAGGACAAAAGCACAAGTGATGCGTGAGGCCAGCAAGCCATCACTCAGCCAGTTTCTATTACCAACCTGCAGTTGGCCTTGACTTCATCAACATGTCCTTTCTTTCTTCAAGTTCTCTCAGCCACTCATTGAGTACACGCTCAAAGTGCTGCCTGACGCTCTCTTAACAAAAGAAAACACAGATGTGTCAGGAACATAGACTCTGTTGACCAATATAGACACTGCTGAGCAATGCACATAAAATTGCATGAAGTTCTGGAAAGAGCAAGTATGCACTGCGAGTAGATTCACAGATGTTTTGCTATGCAAATCATGGGCGTACAAGCAGCTGCAAGCACAGCACAAGACACATGTACGTCCATCTGCACTGCATGCCAGGCAGTGCTTATGTACCCGAGCATGCAAAGCCAACAATGATGCGCAGATGCATGTTGCCCAACAGAATGTGCAATAATTTGACCCACAGTGCATTAACTAGTCAAGATGCAGCGACAGTCACAGGACAAGACAAGAACTATGCCAACACAGTTCTATTCACCTGTCTGGTTGACTTGCGCCTGTATGTTCTCAGCATGCACTACATTACTGACCCCACATTTTACCAGAGTTGTGACAGACATATTGGCTAGCTCTGTAGGTGACCTGATGTTGCTGTCCCAAAGATCTGTTGCATACATACTATATCTTGGGCTGATCCCAATCAAACACTTGTTGAGCTGCGCTGCAAAAGTCTCCCATGCTCCCTGTGCCAGAACAACACATAGCTCAGCATCGGACTTGAGATCAGCAACACAGTCAGGTCTATACAGAGTGCAGCATACCAAGTGCTGTGAAGATATGAAGAGCCGCTAGCACAGCTGCTGACAAGCTGAGGCACAACCTTTACACGAGCTTGTACCTGTGTCTGACAGGCCCAAGTCGTCTCAAGTAGCAGCCAGTGAGCAACACACACCTGTGTAGGACATGCATGTCGGCTTGCACAGTCGTCAAATGAGTGCCCTTGCAACTGGACACGGCGAGCGCTCTTGAGTGACGAGAGCACGGGCAAAGATCTGCCAGCCTACAGTGCCTCACCTGCAGCCCAACACGCGCTTTCCCGAACCAGGAGACAGCAACGAACGAATCTTGTTAGCAGAATCGGCCAACGTTTCTGACAATATTTGCATTGAAAGCTGTCGCGGAGTTGTGTCATGTCATGTTGTTCCCAGTGTGTTTGTGCGAAACTCAGGGACGAATTTCGCCAGGCGAAATTATGTGCGAAACAGTGCGAACCTATTACCCTGTATTGCTTTCATGGGGTCACTGCCTGGGTCACTTCTCGAAACGGCATACTCACCTTTACCATCACAGACTTGCAGAGTAAGAGGGAGATTTCTCTGATACTCATTGTACCTTATTGCATCTGCTTGCTGCACAATGTCACAAATCTTGTATGGCACAATGTGACGCTTGACTACAGCCTATATCAGACACGTCAGCGGCTTCAATGACAGCAACAGCAGCACCAGCAAAATGGCAGTGGTGGCACAAGCAGTAGTGCCAAAGGCAGCAGCAGCCAGCATCGATGCTGACATCATAGTTTGATATCACATTGCGACAATGAGAGCAGTCTGCAGCCCTCTTTTAGGCCCAAGGTGGGGGCATCATCAATTAGCAATTAGCTGGTGGTAAATGCCTGTTCACATCTCTGTTTGCTTTGTTCTAGCTGTTCAGTTTGCACGTGTCTGTATGTTGTGTGTTGACATGCACAATCTGCGCTGCATACATGCATAGCCTATACATTTCACACCATGTCATATGTGATGTCAGTCATGCTACCTTGCCTCTTTGATAGTTGAATGTGAGATCAGGTCATATGTTGCAATGCATCTGTGTACACAAGTCCCTTCATGCTTCTGGGACTTGCCACTGTTGCCCTGGGCGTTATGGGGTTCGCCCCTTTGAAAAGCGACCTTTCTGTGTTGGTCAAGATACAGCCGGCTTCTCCACTTTTCACACACAAACTGAGGACTCAAGCACATGCAGACAGCTAGGGAGAACAGCTTCAGCGCGCAGGCCACGAGCCTGTTTGCCTTGTGCCTGATTCTGTGGACAAGTACCTGCTTGTGCCTGATTGCACTCTTCACAAGAGCCTCGACACACATTCTGAGGGCTTTGCTCTTCTGATATAGGTATACCACTGACACAACCTCCAGTTTCAACTCCACGTGCGTTGTGCTTGCGCTCGTGGCCGGCCAGCTGGACTGTCAGCCTCGTTCTTACACCCAGCAACAGACGCTAAGTTGGTTTTTCCAGCTATTGATGTCAGCGGCTCTACTTGACTGTAACAATACGCTCCGAGATGCATTTCAATGCATAGCGCAGCCTACCACAGCCTTGCATATGCCTTGCACATGCATGACTGCATACTGTCTGCATACTGTCTTTGCAAGACAGTATGCAGAGATGCTGAAGTATGGGGTTGACTCTGTGCATGCTGCGCTGTGGCATCTGGCGCACAGAGCAAGCTCCCCAGGACTTCAAGCAGGACATTCTGCTACCCATTCCTAAGAAGGGGGATGCTTCCCTGTGCAGCAACTACCGCACCATCGCCCTGCAGAGCATAGCTGGGAAAGCCTATGCCAACGCCCTGAGCGCACGCCTTTCAGAGTGGCTGGCAGACAACCTGCTTGACGAGCAATGCGAGTTCAGACCAAGCAGGAGCACTGTCGACGCCCTGTTCAGCTTGCGCCTTCTGTGCAATGGGGCTTGGGACAAAGGCCAGACTCTGCATATTTGCATGCTGGACCTGACCAAAGCCTTTGACTCAGTGGACAGGGAGATGGCCTGGCAGATTTTGCTCAGCAGGGGTGCACCCCCAAAGCTTGTCGCTCTCATCAGGGACCTCCACACGCATTACTCAGCAGTCATTCGCAGCGAGGTTGACTCTGCTCCAGTTGGCACAAGTGTTGGTTTCAAGCAGGGATGTGTGCTTGCTCCGCCCTTGTTCAATGTCTGTCTTGATTCAGTCATTCGCCAGCTACTACCACAGTTGCAACAGCCTGGCGTCACCATCTGCTATAAGATAGACGGCCAGCTCATGCAAGAAGCCCACAGAGGAGGTGCTGATGTGGATTCTGATACATGCTGATGACATTCCTTGGCATGTGACACTGCTGAGAAGCTCAGGGTAGCTGTCACCACTATGGATGCCACATTTCTGCATTGGGGACCTACAATCAGCACTAAGAAGACCAAAGTGCTGGTTGTCGGCAGAATGTCCTCGGAGCTACAACTACGGACTCCAGCTACAACTGGATGCACTGCACCATTTCTGTCCAGGACGACATCTCCCAGTCAACCTCAGGAACACAAAGGTTGTGATCTTAGAAGCCCGTAAATCTGATTGCAAGCAATCCGTCTTTGGTGGCACAACTGTGGAGCGCCATGATGAGTACAGATATCTTGGTTTTGTGTTTTGTGCCACCAAAAGTGTTTGCAAGCACCATGGCACATGGCAAATACCAGGCTGCTGGGAAAGATGCAGTACGTGCCATGCAACGACATTGCATCTCCCTCATTTGCTTAATCCCGCCACCATATGCAAACTGTCTGAAATTTTGGTGTTACTTAATTTGAGCTATTCTTGTGTAAGTTTTGGCAGTCAGTCCCACAGCTGAATTGGTGCATAAGCAGTTTGTTAAATAGAGCGTTGCTAGCAAGTAGTGCTGACAGCATTTGGACAGTTCCCTTCATAGATTAATCTTTAGCAGGAGATGTTGCATTGTCACAACAGCAGACAGCAGCAGCCAGCTTGACAAACTAGCATTGATCGATAGGTGTTGGGCCAGCATCCCTCCTCACAGGATTAATTAAGGCAATGCCAATTGTGATTGGAGATGTGCGCCAATTTGCTGACACACATGTACATAGGCAACAGTTCCTGTAAATAATTCCTGATAGATTGAATATATCCAGCAGTATTGATCAATACTCATGAGCCTGCTGGCTTGAGGAGTTTCTTTTTGGCACAGACCATAGCAGTTTGTACCTATAAAAGATTAGTTAAACAGCCAGATGTTCCATGTATTCCTATAGAAAGGCACACAGTATTACATCTACATCAGCGTTATCTTGTACTTTGTCCCTGAAATACATAGATCAGCCTTGTTCTCAGCCTGGCCTTGCGACCAAACATGAACACACACATAACGGTCTGTAAACCAATTAAGCCAAAGGCAGCAATCTAGGTCCCTCACTATGGCCATGTGACACAACTTGTGCACTGCGTGTAGGCTGCCTGTGGCACCACAATAATCATGTTTGGACCCGGTAATGTCTAAAGATGTCAAATGTGGCATGCCAGATATCAATGCAAGATGGTCCACTGATGGACAGGGTCCAAGCCGCAGAGCCTTCGAACGAGTCAAAGATGGCATAACATCCATTGCAGAACTCAGAGACTCTTGACGATGATCATGAAAGCAAAAGAGCTCAAGTCTGGTCAGCATTGTCAAGGCTGCAAGGCATGCTGGCGATGGTACCCTTCTGCTTGCCAGAGACTCAAGCAACTTGAGTTGTGTCAAGCAATTCATCTTCTCCTGCCAGTTGGCCGGCGTGACATGGGGGCGATGCACATCTGCAATACTGATGTGCTTCAGTGTTGTCAGGCTCTCACAGATTGTGCACAGCTCCCATATCGGATGCTTGTCCGACAAATCGGGGAACCAGGCCAGCAATGTGGTGACACCCTCAAGCTGAGTCAACTCTGTGATGCTCAGAACAGGTTTGCGACTGACGTCTAGGAAACGGATGCGAGGCAGTCCTCTTAAAATGGAGACGGTTGCCTCGGTAAGGCTGCTCCTCACTGGCAACTCCAAAGTATGTGCAGCAGGACACATTCTCAACAGCGACTCAAGGATGGCATCACTGCCCCACATTGGATGGACAATGACGTGCCGTATATCCAGGCCTGCGGCAAACTTGAGTGTCACCAGGAAGACCACGTACCAGAGAGTGCTCCAAGCAGGCACCAGAATCTTACAAGCAGCGTAAAACCATCGGGGACAAACACGCAGGAAGCTTGACAAGTACGCCTCTTTGGTAGGAAAAGCGGATGCTGCGGTTTCCTGAGGCTGAAGGAGGTCGACCACCTTGCGCAGCACTTCTGCAGTAAGATTATGCCAATCTGAGGCGGCCGGATCCATCACAGGCGTAGGAGAAGGTTCTTGTTGCGCTGTCTTTGACAACGAAATTTTCAAAGCTTGCAACAGCCATGGGACAGAACTTAGATACCTCCCCCCTGGCCGGTCATGAACCGGGTGGGGCTGCATCTGGGCTGGATGACCATTGCAATTGACAGATGTCCACAAGAATGGGCACGTCGAACTTTGAAAGCTCAACAGGCACAAAGGGTAACCACACGAGTTTTGTTGTCAGCATGTGCCGGTGCCCTGCCTGCAGACTCGTCTGCAGTGGTGTCTATGCCGTTATGCAAATGACTAACGGTAGTGTTAACATCCGGCTGACATGTCTGTACAGCACATTCATGGGAAAATTACTTGAGCACTTATTAATTATTATATTATTAATCTGCACACACATGCACATATGCCCAGCCAGTGGTCTGGGCATTGCGTTTGAGCTGAAGTTATCAGTCGGCAAGACCACTACCAAGCTTTGCTATCCAATGAACTTTCAGGCCGCCTTAACCCTATTGTGATTGTCACAGATCTTAATGAGCACTACGGCAGGAGTTCACTGAAGTGCGCCTCTCATCTGCTGGCTCCAAGCTGCCCTCCACGAAATTAGATGTATCCATCGACTAAAAAGCTAGAAGCAGAGTTTCCGTGTACAACATAGTTTTTATACTATTACCATACTGTATGCCACGTTCAAAGATTATACTTTACAGCCAAGAGGCAGAACCCAGGTGACATGCCCCGGCAACAATACAGACCGAGTCCATCAACAGCTTGTGCCATTCAAAAGGAATTTCGCAGCGAAAGACAGTACCTAATCATCACATCTGCTGGCCAAGCAGCTTCTCATGACATGAGACCTCTCTATGTTCGAGTAATTGCAAGCAATTCTCCCGTAGCACAGCTCAGAAAATTGGGGAAAAGTTAACAGATCTGCTCTCGAACAACAAGATTCTCTGTGAAGGAAGACCGGTAAATACAGGGCAGCAATGCATGAGCAGGGATGGAACAAAACACAGCAAGTATACTCAAGAGCAGGCTCCTGTGTTGCAAAAAACAAAAGGCGGATGCTGCCGTTGGAATAGGCAAATTTTGACTGTAAGCGGGGAAAAGACCTCTCAGAAAGATGACCAGAGTTACTTCATTGGGTATCCTTCCAGACCCTGAATGTACGCGATGAACTTCGTCTAACGACACCAGCACAGCTCTGTCTTGCCCTTAGTTTCACTCCACCCACAATGTTATATGCAATGAACTCCTTCTAGTATTATAAATGCACTTCATGTGAACGACCAGCACAACTCTGTCTTGCCCTTCCCTTCAGACTGGACACCAAGGCCTTCGTAACGACTTTCCTTGATAGATTGGATGTCAGATACACGTCCCCAAGGATGCCCTGATTTGCAGAGCCCCATGAAATGC
>JAABUK010008720.1_pt1 | contig 14122 bp, 14 predicted proteins | sample 5559141 | NCBI WGS metagenome assembly JAABUK01 (sample SAMN10711869, study PRJNA513367) | rock metagenome | isolation source: Antarctica rocks | place: Antarctica: Victoria Land, Pudding Butte nord | collected 2016-01-03
AGAGCAGCAGCAGGTTGTCGTGGACGGCAAGGCGGCACACCTTCCAGAGCACATGCCTGGTGATCCTCACTGGGACGACAACCTCCCCGACGAGATCACACGCATGCAATCTGCCTACTCCGCCAAGCCCAATGAAACCCACCTTCAAGCAGCAAACCGCCAACTCAATCTTGCAGTCAAAAAAGGCCCAATTCCACCAACGGGCCCTGAGATCCTGGAAGGCGAGGAGTTTACCCCATACATTGCCACCTCTACGCCCACATCCTTTCCTATCGCACTCGTCTCTCGACCTGCCTATGGCCAGCCTAATAACAGCAATCTCTTCGTTCCGCAAAACGAAGCGTGGCTTTCCTGCATCCGCAATGCCAAACGCTCCATCTTCATCCAAACGCCGAACCTCAACGCCACCCCGCTTCTGCCCGCCTTCACCAACGCCCTCAAACGCGGAGTCGAAATCACATACTACGTCTGCCTTGGGTACAATGACGCCGGAGAAATCATGCCCGGTCAAGGTGGTACAAATGAAATGTTCGCTGGTTCCCTCGTCAAAGGCCTCGGCCCCTCTGAGCGGAAACTGCTGCACATTGGCTACTACGTGGGCAAAGACCAAGACCATCCCATACACCACAACTCCAAGCAGCGAAGTTGTCACATCAAGCTCTTGATCGCCGACGGTCACATCGGCATTCAGGGGTCTGGCAACCAGGACACGCAGAGCTGGTTTCACAGCCAGGAGATTAACTGCATGATCGACAGTGAGCAAGTGTGTCGGAAATGGAGGGAGGGAATTGAGCGGAATCAGAGTACTGCCAGGTTTGGCATGGCAGGTGTCGATGATGGCGTGTGGAGGAACAAAGATGGCAAGGTGGCGGAGGGAAGTCTGGGGAAGCCGACGCCACCGATGAGCTGGGTTAAGGGGGTGATTGGCATGGCGAAGAAAGCGAAGGAGAAAGGGGGGCTGGGAGGATGAATTGAGACGCCTTGATGATGATCGTGATACCGCCGCAAGCTCTCTCTCTCTGCCATGATCTTCGGTAGATTCGGTCTTTGCAGTACCAAAGAGGTAGACAATTGCAACTGCGATGAAATCAGAGACTACTGATAACAAATTCTACATCAAAAAGGCGCATAACGCAGCGTCCAGCGACGATAGAGGCGCCGCGGACTCTCTCATCATGCCCCGCCTTGAGTCCAGCATCCATGGTCATAGATCTGGGATCTTCTTGCTCTCATTCAGGCCGTACAAGCGGGCGCTTAGCCAGAGAGCATGACTGACTACCTCTGCTGTGGTGGTGGTGGTGGTGATGGTCGTTCTGATGGAGGCGACGATGGATGGAAGGGGTAGTAGCAATGATTCCCGGTATGTGAGTGAAGTGAGATAGATGCCTTTTAGGATTGTGGGGAGTACAGCCGTTTGTTTGAGGAAGGGACGACGCTATTCACAGAGACGGACGATGGCACCAGACTCGGCCGTCCGTACGTACCTGCGAGAGAATTTTCTGGTAGGAGAGAGCAGCAGCAGCAGCAGCAGCAGATGTTGGTTGCTCCTTGAGTAGGGGTGACCTCGACTGGTTGGGAAGGCAACGGGATCCATTGAACAGAGGAAAACCAAACTGTGAGAAAACAGAGAAGCAGAATGTTCTTGTAAAAAAAAGAAGGGACAGAAGATGAATCGATCGATCTTGAACCGGCAGAGCATCGGCATTTGCACAAGTATGTAAGAAGTATGTGCAAAGGCATGTAACGAAATGATTTGCACAAAGGGATACTTACCCCAATGCAAGGTAGGCAGAAGGCTGAGGTCTGAATCTGGATAATAAGGGATGTTACGGAAGTGAAGAATGACTGATGTTGAACGACTGTATGACCATGTATGTAATTCATGTTAGAGTGTTCTCCATAACGTGGGTGCATGCCCTCAAGGCCAACGATAATGTGGTATATGTGTCGTGTACAAATCCTCCAAAAATAAGATTGCAAATGAATGAATGCCACCATGAGCGAACCGGGACCATGTCCACAGTTCAAATAGCTCATCTTCTTGGGGCAAGACAATGAATGGAAATCAACCTCTTCAACTCGACCTTCTCTCCCTCCTCCTCGTTCGGTCATACCAATGCCTACTTCCTGCAGACACTGTTCGACCTTTCCCGCTCCATTGATGCTTTCAGCAGTTTCGACCAAGTATCAACATCATGGATCAGCGAGCTTTGGTCCTTGCCCATGGTGCCGAAAGTCGCTGGTGATGGCGGCGGAGCCCTCAATCCGCTCAGGCCTGCACAGTATGATTGGAAATCGACTGACTTAGTCATCACCGGCGAGTACGGCGACGGTAGGGGGGACAGTGGGCAGTCGGCTGGTAGCGGCGGCCAGAAGTCGCCTCGGAGAGAGAGCTTGATGCGGTTGACAGTCTGTACGCCTACGCTTGCCATTTTCGGATTTGATTGGTCAGGTGAACGTAGGTGAAGTGCCGGGATAGTCGCTAAGGAAGTGGTGGCAGGATTGCTGTGGTCTCGATATGGACGGACAAGCTCCAGGCTCGATTGAAACAATGAAAGTGAGAGAGAGCGGTAGAAGAGAGATTGACTAATCGAGGTCGCTCTGGATTTGGAGAGGTCGTCTTAGGCACAGCCTGATGGATGATTGGATGGATGCAGCTCGAAACGTAAGAAAACACACGATTTTGGTGTAAGTAGAGTCACGGGACGTCGTCTGTATTCCTGGCTTGGTCTTATCTGGCGGTAAAGGTCGAAGACGGTCAGCGAACAGATGGAACCTTTTCGGTCAAGAATGAGAGAAGCTTGAGACAGAAGAGATCTGAAGGGACGCCGGACAATGCAGTGGGCAACGCAGAGGGTTTTATCCTCGTTCCCAGGAGGACAGTTATGAGACTTACTCTGCCTCATCCTGAGGCCTCACCTTCCGCTGCGCCGCTGTTCCCCTCGACTCCACGATGGTGTCTTAGCGTTCGCCCCAACATGAAACCGCATTCTCCACGCCGACCTTCCGACGGGAATTTGCAGCCTGAGACATGATCGGATCGAGTCTTCTGCGCCTATTCACGGTTGACGGCTGACCAAACGCTCCTGGTCGATCGTGGGGTTGGCACATTGGACATGTTGGAAGCTGTTAAGAGAAGGAAGCTTGTATCAGCGTGGATTAGCCGGAGACGGCAAAGGATTCGTGGCGTTGCTTTTCAGGGACAGATGGGCCAGTAAAGCGCATACGGAGTAAAGATGTTGTGTTTCGGAAAGCGTTCAAGACCCTCCTGTCGTAGCAACAGTCCCCGGATGCAAGAGATGTTCTAAGGGCCTGCAATTGAAGCTTGATTCGGTGCTCAAGAATAGGATATTACGTCGAGCATGTTTCCGAAGGACGGCACCGCCAGGCCTGTGCAACTAACTCCGATGGGCCTCGGGTAGACAGACGCAACAGAGGGCGAGGATGTACATTCAGAGCTACCAGATGCATGTAGCGATTCAGCTACCTCCCTCACAGACAGGCGTACTATGTACCAGCTGGTTTCAAGACTCTCTATGCTAGCTAGTCCCGAGACACGGCAGGCGTGCTGAATCCATGATCAGACGAGCATGTTGAGGCCTCGTGTTCCAAGAACAGAACAGAATTGGGAACATTCTCATAGCACCTATCAGATTGAGCTATCTCTGTGGTCGGAAGTGAAGTGTATGCTAGTGGTCATGTCTGTGCTACTCAAATGCAGCGTGTGCTTGTAAGAAGGCAAGACCGTCGAGTCCAAATCTTTGCAAATAGCCGCAGCGATGCAATTGGGAATCTTGGGAGTAGGGAACAGAATTGGTGATCCAAATCGTTATCGTCGTAAGGAATCAGCGGCGTGATTCAAAGTCTTATAGAAGGTCTCGCAGTGATGTTCAATGCTTCCAAGGATAGCTCAAAGCCAACAGCAGTCCAAGACGCCGCTGCAATACTGTAGCTGCCCAAGTTTTCCACTGCCCTTATTCGTCAATGCGTCTTCTGCTCTTACTTCTCACAAGGGCCCTGCTATCCTGGTCATCATCATAGGTGCTCATACTCTTGCTCCTGTGCCTGTCATGTTCTCCGTGATCCTTGATAGTCCTCTGCCGATATGCTCCCTCGTCTCTGCCTCCACCCTCGTCGTAGGCCGACCCACGCCCACCTCGATGTCCCTCCCTCGCCCTTTTCTGTCTTTCCAGCCTCTGTTGATGACGTTCCTCTCTTTCTCTCAACACTTTCTTGTGTTCTTGCTGTTTCTCTTCAACTTCATGCCATTCGCCCACTGCTCCCCTAATTCCGATTGCAGCGATTCCAACAGCAGCAGCATCTTGCCATCGTCCTCTGTTGCGTTTCTTGTGCTCTTCCTCAGGTGACATCTCCCCAGAAAGGACTTGCTGATGCCGTTTGTCTCGTGCTTCGAGTGAGGAGTAGACTTTGGCCGCAGCGTGAATAGTGGCGACTGCTGCAAGACCGCCCGTCAGCCATTTTTTACGACTGATGTCCTTACATCGACGTTCGTCATCCGTAGAGGACCCGAGGTCTTCAGAGTCGGATGTAGATTTGGAGGAGGATCGTTTGGATCTGGTGTGCGAGACTCGAGATCGAGGTGGTACGGACCCTTCGGAGTCGGAGTCGTCGCGGCGACCTCTGTAAGCACCAATTCGTCGGTCGTTGCGTCCATCACCTCGGTTGCGGTAGTCGTTGCCATCGAGAGAACTCGCCCGACGATTCATTCCAGGTCTATAAGGCACCATCTGCTGGTTCCGAGGCGCTCTTTCCACGATTTCTTCGTCGGACTGCACCTCCGACCGCTTTTTGAGCACCCATCCACGTTGTTCCGGCGTCGGCTCATCATCGTAATCATCGTCCTTCCTGCTACCGCCTCGGCGACGCTCACGCATTTTTTGAGCTCGGGTTTTGAGAGGATCCCAAGCTTTTTCGTAGTTGTCGATTACGGGTGCGGCACCTGAGAGGGCAAGACCTACGAAAGGTTCGGCCATTGTCGAAGCAGGTTTTGAAACGCTATATCCGCTCTGTTGGAGCCAATGGAGGCAAGGAGCGGTCCAGACGTGGTACAAGGGGTGTTAGATAAGGAGTCGAAATGTTGGGGGCTGGTTTGCAGCGCAGGCGAGACCGGAAATGAAAGGGAAAAGGATTAAGATTTGAACGGGAGGATCCGGTCTTAAGTTTGAGGCATCACACAAGGTCTCACGATTTCGTTCTGCAAGTGTGCGTCATGTCAGTAGAACTCACCGACACTTGACGGGCGGACGAGGAGTGGTCATGCGCTTCTTTCCGCGGTTCTCGTTCTCATTCCCCGAGGCGGGCAACTCTTTCCTTTTGGCCAGCTCTGCAAAGTGGGCACCAATTGATCGATCCTTTTCGCCACTAAGCCAGCGTGCTGAGTGAACCTGCGGGAGTAGGGTCCAGTAGTGGCATGCGTGGTTGTCAGCACAAGATTGGCCAGCACTCAACGAACGGCTACATCTCTGCATTGGGCAGTGGGCAGTGGGCAGTGGGCAGTGGGCAGTGGTAGTACTGTAACGTCATTGCATTCGACTTCCGAAATCATTGGCCTTTGCAGAGTGGCACATCATGATGGCGGCAATCGGCGCAAAGACGGCATTCGCCGCGCTGCTAAGAAATATCTAGAGCAACATGGCCAGGGCCGAGTAAATACTAATTCTGCTGGAACTTGAGGTCTTCTGCCTCTATCCACGTAGACGTCAGATGAAGTTGGAAGAAGATTTGTACTGTATGGGACGTCGAACAGCCTTGCATGGATAGCAATCAGGTACCACCTTGGCAGTATCAGATGGTGGGACTCAATGTATCATAACGAGGTTATTGGCGAAGACAGGACAATGGGCGACGGCGTGAGCGGGAAGGGAAGGGAGGGGAGGGGAGGGGAGGGAAGGGAAGGGCATCAGGGAGTATCCGTTTGGTGCAGTGTGGCTGGTGTGTGGCTGGTGTGTGGCTGGTGTGTGGCTGGTGTGGGGCTGGTGTGTGGCTTCGGTGTTCGCTTTCTATGCCTCCGTTCCGGAATATGACGTAGGCCGTCCACAACCGTGGCTGCCCAGCGCAAAATGACTGCGCCTCAACTCTGGACGACGATATCCCGGGAAGGGAGATACGAGTGTACCTCTTCGTTTAGAACCTTCTCGACCGCCAGCATATACCAGTAGCCACCCTGCCGCCTTCTCCAGATCAAACCTCATCTTCCCTCCTTCGACCTGCCGAAATTCTCGATAAAGTGCTCGAATTCGTCCGCATTCTCACCCCAGCGCAAGTGTCTTCTTCGAAGCTCTACTCCTCGTCCTCGATTATACCCAAACAAAGCCTCAAGATGGCTACGTCGTTAGAATCTCACCAGCTCTCAAACCCTCAAGACCGTCCCGAAGAGCACCTACACCAAACTCAACCACAAACATCCTCCCCCCCAACCTCAAACTCCTCCTCCCCAAGACCCGACTCCCAGCGCCGCTCCGTCTCCCCCGTCCTCGATCTCTCCGCCCTCCCAGCTCTAATCCAACCCTCCCCACCCTCCAATACCCTCCTGATAACCCAACTCAACGACCTCACAATCTTCCACCCCGCCTCCCTCGCCACCATCCGCCAGCACATCAACTCCCTCTCCCCCCTCCACTCCTTCTCTCCTTTAAAATCCTTCCGTCGCATCGTCTGCTCCTTCTACGACATCGAATCTGCCATCTCTATCCGACAACATCTTGACGGAGCCTCCCTCCTCAGCAATGTGAGGACAAAAGTCTATTTTGGCGAACCGACGCCGATAGGCGAGCAGAAGAAATATCTCGATAGACCGGATGCGGGGCGGTTATTCTTTATAAGTCCGCCTCCGAGTCCGCCGGTTGGATGGGAGGTGAGGGAGGAGGATCCTCCAAATAAGGATGTGCATGCTAGCGATCTGGCGGACGCGTTGGGGAAGTTGAGCGGGAAGATGCATAATGTTGATGCTGATGAATTACCCGGGGACCAGGAAGACAATGCTGCGCGAGAAGCTGCGGTAGTCGATGGTGTAGGTGTCGACGCAAATGCCGAACCACCGTTGCGCGTGACGGGACCAAGCTTCAACGACATGTCCACCTCCAAACCCGATTCAGCAGCAGGAGGAGGAGCGAACAGTGCACGAAATCGAAGTCGCAGCTCCACCGTGATCTACGACCCAGGAGCACACGGAGACAGTCCAGGTCTGCCTGCAGTGATGGTAGAAGACACAACTTTGGATGCCATGGATGACAACGAGGAGGAGGAAGCAGCTACGACATTGGCTGGCATGCCACCAGAGGGCAAGAAGATCATTGCGCATACGTGGAGACCACCAGTCGAACTGATGGAGACTACATAGCTCTATATTCTACTTACGGTGTTGGCTTTTGGTGGTGTTATCCGTTGGATCTTGAAAAGCAAGCCAGGCATCCTGGTGTTTGGGGAAAATCATGGTCGGCTGCATATGCATCAAGAAGCATATATAGACGCTCACAATCACAAAATGATGCGCAGAGTTTCAGATCACGGGTATTATTGCTACCTAAGCTAAATAAGATGCGACAAGTCTTTTTTAGCACATGTAGCACAATCATTCGCACAGCTTTTGAATAGCTCATCTGTAGCTAGCTAGAAGCGTGGGCACCCCTTGCTCTCCCCTTGCCCAACAGTCGCATATGTACAACGAGTCGCGAACAGACCCATCCGTAGTGGGCACGTCAGCAAACCACGCTCGTCCTGGCTCGTAGTGTGCGAAATCCGAAATGGACCCTCACGATTTGACTGTGTGACATTTGCGAAGTTCATGCACAGACTCCAGCCAACCCCATGCAGCCTCCATAGTACAATCCACCCTTTCCGAACACGGTGAAGCAGATCAGTCTTCACTAACTAGCTTCGCGGCATCCATCTTCATGTGCACTGGAGAGAGAGAGATGAGCAGCAGAGTTTATCATCAGACGAAACAAGCCACGGACTTGTCAGCGCAATCAGTATCCTCCCGCTCCACACACTTGTTCATCCTGAGCTCCGGCGGCGCGGTGCCCTCAGGGTCATCCGAGATCAGAAAGATTCTCCTTCGGTTCTTGAGTGCAAGTGCCGCCCCTTCTCCTGCTTTGTGAACGGTGATGTCCCGGTAGAAATGCGTCTAGGTGAGTTTCCGGACCAGCGACTCCCAGTCCCACTCCGTTCACACACGTTCTTACAGCCTTAAATCAATTCGCAGGTGGTTTTGAGACCTTCTTTCGTATCATGCTTGCGTCCAAGTCCCAAAGCCAAGGCAGTACTCTCTACATGATCCAGGGAGGATTCTGCTGGGCTCTGGATCTAGATCGACGAATGAAGAAGGGAGGTGGGGCTCGACCATATCCAGCAGCTCCTGGGGAAGACATGCACCCGGGCAATCACCGGTACCATGAACATATCCTCTTTTCGCGCTTGGTCGTGGAAGCAAGAGCGGTTGCAGTAGCGACAGAACAAAATCTGTGAGCTCTTTGGCGTTGATATCAGACGGATTAATGTCGAAAACCTACACCAATCGTGAGGCATAAAGATGCAAAGGTAGACGCTTAAATCGAAGAGGGCACAGCGTACTATATTGCTGCATTTGGCACGGTAGATGAAGGGCCAATAATCGTCAGAGGTCGGCACTTGTTCTCATCTGCTCATTCGAAAGATTTCAAAGCTCCATAATCCGCTCAAAGCCCTAGGATGTGATGATACATTTCCTCCCTATCGTGCTTCATACACTCTTCTCCGTACTCATAAGCTAGACGGGTCAGGGCATCCGAGTTGCTATGCTCACAAGACTGCGCCAAAGTTGGAAGCCGATTACGTGAGTGCTGATCGCAAAGGTCGAGACAGGCTGCGTGGGCCAGAAGAAAGTAGGGTTCGTTATCTTAAGACGTGTTATAAGGAAGACCTTCGTCAATGTGAAAAGAGGCTGTGCAATATGCGGTAAGTTCGTAGTAGCAGTCTTCGCAGTTGCCCGGAGGGAGGGCTACGAAATCAAACTTCCTGCCACCTTCATAGAGGGCCGGTTCTGAGATGCACATCTCTCTCATTGCTTAGCAACAGAACTAAAGTTCGTCTCGGACTTGGCTTTTAAGCATGGCAAATCGAACAGGGAACAAACTCAGGAAGAGTCGAGCTGAAGATATGGGCATCCGACAGCCATAGCTAGTAAGAGAACCAGTGACCGCTGTGCATACTCCACCAAGTCTCGACTCGAACCTTTTGGGTAGAACTTATGATCTGGCCATGGCACAAAGCACGCCAGATGGTCGCGTTGTGGCCACAGTGCATGAGCTCGCCGTGCGGCAACGAACCGATCTAATCCAGAGGATGATCGATTGTAACATCGCAGGCGTTAATATATCCCAGACATTTGCGGCAACGAGAGGTTGAGTTCACATCCGATGTCATGGTGGTGAAAGATGCGACCAGCAAGTCGAACGGGCTAGCTGTGACGTTGGAAGGAACACACTGACCTCGTTTTCAATGTGGAATTCACACTGTTGAGAGGATAGCGAGATTTTCCACAGACAGATTTGACGAGGCAGTAATAGTTGACGCTACAGTCAACGACTCGCGTCTCGAGTGCGTGTAGCAAAGGAGCACAATGGAAAGGAACGACCGCCCAGATCAGATGGCTCCCATCTTCTCCTCCTCTCCAGTTCGTTCTATTCGTAAATGATCTTGGATGAGGCGCTTCGGCGTTGAGGATAGAACATCGTCGTGGCATGTCAAGTTCACTTGAATCTCCTACTCATGGCCAAAAGTGCAAGATCACGGGCAGTCCTCGCAGAAACATACGGTTTCAGCACCGACCCATTTCCCGGTTTGGGGAATAACTTGTATGAAGAAACCTAGCAACTTAGCCATGCTTTACCTTTGCTCACAGATCGACTGCCAGCATCTACTGCGCGCTTTTGTGGCTGGTGGCATAGGGACTCGTAGCGTTTTCTGACGATCCAGCGCATCCAGGAATGAGCACTCACTAGACTCCTGGAGCACACATCACCACGCACCAGAGGGCTCTTGTGCGTCATTTGCAATGATGATTGCTGTTCAATTTGAGGGTCCGACGGAGAAAACGGACGAGGTGGAGGAGGAGGAGTGTGGTGATAGCTAAAGCAATTGTATCGACTCGAGTCTAAGTAGCGCTACTAGGAATAGTCGCTTTTTACGGGATCGCAAAACAGAGTCGCATAAAAGTATTTCTTGAACCACTACTGCTACAAATACTTCTCTACAAGCAGACGCCGAACCTTTCACGAATCTCCAAGTGACTTCTTCTGCTCTCTACAAGTCAAGCGTCCTTTATCGTCTCCCATGCCCACCCATCACTCATAGCACGAAGCCCGCAGTCTCCACCTGACAGCCCTTCACCATGGCCTTCAACGGCTACGGTGGCGGGTACAACGACGATGCCATGGACATCGAAGCTACAGGTCCCAAAGTGACCGTTAGAGAAGTACGCCTTTTCTCCTGCCCTCCACCTCAACCGAATCTTTGCATACTAACCCATTCTGCTTGCAGGCAACCCGCGACCGCGTCGACTTCGTCCTCCAATCCACCTCCCTCAGCCTAGCCAACTCCCTGCGCCGCGCCATCCTAGCCGAAGTCCCCACCGTCAGCATCGACCAAGTCCAAGTCCTCAGCAACACCTCCGTTCTCCCCGACGAATTCATCGCCCACCGCCTCGGCCTCATCCCCCTCGACTCGCGCAACTGCGAACAAGACATGCTCTACCAGCGCGACTGCGACTGCGGCGGCGAATGCGAACGTTGCGCCGTGATCCTCGAACTGGCCTGCAAGTGCGAGCGTGAGGGCACAATGATGGTGTTCGCTCGGGATCTGGTCATCACTGACGCGAGGGCAAACGAATATGTAGGAACGCCTGTGATACGCGATCCGAATGGGAATGGACCTCTGATCGCGAAGCTGCGGCGGGGGCAGGAGTTACGGCTCCGCTGTACGGCGATCAAGGGCATCGCGAAGGAGCATGCCAAATGGGCGCCTACGGCTGCGGTGGGGTTCGAGTACGACCCGTTGAATAAACTACGGCATGTGGACTACTGGTACGAAGAGAGTGCCAAAGAGGAATGGCCGGTAGACGAGCGAAACGCAAACTGGGAGTCCGAAGACACAGCTGCAGACGCGGCCTTCGATCCAGACGCTCAGCCCGGCGCCTTCTTCTTCGACGTCGAGGGGGTGGGCACGCTGGAGCCGGATTCGATCGTGCAGGAGGGGATCAAGGTGCTGCAGAATAAGCTGGCGGCCATTATTCAGGGGTTGGATGGTGGGGCCGAGAAAGCCCATGGAGATGCCGCTGGCAGAGCAACGCCGTTTGCGCAGGAGCCCGCGTATGATGGGAATCAGACCAGTTATGGGGGTTATGCTGCGGGGGCAAACACGGCCTATGGGGCCGGGGGGGGAGGTGCTACTTCGTATGGGACTCCTTATGGCGCACCGGGTCCGAATGGGTACGGATATTGACACAATTTGGGGTGTTATGTCTGTGGTTCAGGCGGACCAGGTCGGCATTTTGAATTCGCAGCATTGCACGGCGTTCTACAGATAGGGGAAATGGGACCAGTCAAAGGCACAGCCAGAGCGTTTCGTAGGCGATCAGTCAGGCAGAAGCTGTGGATGAGCTTGCATCCGCCCACACCAGGTGGGCACTAGGGAGCTCATCTCGATAGCATCATCATCGAGAATCAACCCATCTTCCGGGTCTTGCTCAGAAACGTGGAGTCTCCTAGGGACTGGGTCATCTCTCAACGAACGATTGGGGCTCGGGAGGGGCGGGTGCTGCTTGACAGGCAGAAATCCTGAGCAATGTTGCAGGCTGAGTGGTCAGTGAGTGAGTCGAGGGCCGAAAGCATGCTGTGCTTGGCTTGGCATCAAAGTGCCGCATTAGCCCAACGTTCGACCCTCCTCTCACGATGGGATGAATGTCCATCAGGAGGAGTTCCGTGTTGTGGTTCACCCTTTCGAGCTTTGTTGTGCTCGAAATGAGCTCTGTAAGTATACGACAGAGAACCTCAGAACTGCCGCTAATGAAACCTTGCCGCACTCTGTCCACCGTTGCCAACAATGAATGATAAACACTTTGCTTTCGAGATGAGCCACCTTCGATCAGGAGCACCTTCTGGACCTTGATCCACGTTTTACACCAATCTTAAAGTTCTGTACGATGGAAATCGGACCGTCTGCAACGGGAGAGGCAGACCCTCGACAAAAGCTCGAAACATTGAAACAGAATGATGCTTACAACCAGCTTCTTACGTTCGCAGAGGTGAAGACGCCTTCTCAAGATCCCCAACCAACGTGAAGGCAGTGGAATCACTGACGTCCCCGCCCAGAGTCTTGTTACAGAGGTTACCCATCTGTCCACGCAATTGGAAGAGGTCACTGGTGATCTTGAAGATCAAAATGCTATTCGCCGAGACTGGAAACGTCGTGCCGAAGCTGCTGAAAGCATCATAGTGGGTTTAAGCGCGCAACTTTCTTCTGCACTGGCCGTTCTGACATGACCATGCAGTCCAAGAACACATTTATACTTGTCTTAATTGATGGCGACCGCTACATCTTTCAAGAAAATCACCTTAGGGACATTGAAACTGGGGGTGCTAAGGCGGCACATCGCTTGCTCGCGGAAGTCAAAGACTCTGTCCAGGCCGCTCAACTACACCATTTATCTTCTGATTATCAGGTCGTGGTTAACGTCTATGCCAACAAGCGCGGGCTTACAGGCGCTCTGCTAGAGGCCGGAATCATTTCGCGACCCAGCGATCTGGAGGAATTCTTCTGCAAGTTCACTCAAAGCCAAGCTCATTTCCAATTTGTCGACTGTGGCCCTGGCAAAGAACGCGTGGACGCTAAAATCAGAGGTGCAGATATTCATAGCTTCCTGAAGACCTATTGCTGATCAAGCTACCAGAGACCTACCGCTTCTTCCTCCAGAATTGCCAATGCAGAATCATCTTTCTGGCCCTCTGTCACGACAACGGTTATGTGGCTGAGCTGGATAAGTATCGAATTGACGCTATAGCAAAACAGAAGACATGGCTCATCGACCACTATGCAAAAGGCCGAGGTTTCACGGATCCGCCTTTCAATATGGTCACGTTTGACGACGTATTCAGCACCCGAGCGCTATCCTTTAGGCAATCAAATGGTATCGTCAATAAGTCCTCCTATTCTTCAGCCTTGGCAGCCTCTCCCATAACGGAGCAAGCACCAAGACCAGAGCAAAGTCCATTTTCGATGCATCCGCCCAACTCAAGGCCTGCTTCCTGCGTACCACCTTCGACTGCCACACCATATGAATCCCAACACAGTTTATTTAAGGAGCAGGGAGTCCCCCGTCTTGCGCCAGACCTCAGGCTACCCACTTCTGGCAATCAAATCGCCGTTGTACGTCGCTCTCCTAATAAAACCTTCAGCCCACATCTCCCCCCCTCCCTCTCCCCCGCAAACATCCACTAACACGCCCGTCTTCCTAGAACCGATCCAACCACCGCATCGACAGCCGCGTCCAGCCCCCCTCCCCAACCTCCCTCCGCGCCTTCGAATCCCGCATCTCCCACCACAAACTCTGCAACGAGTTCTACCTCCGCGGCCACTGCCCCGACCTCTCCTGCCGCTTCGACCACATCCCCATCGACGCCGACCTCGAAAACAGCCTCCGATACACGGCGAGGAAGATCGTCTGTCGGTCCGGTACCGCTTGCAGAAGGTCGGACTGTTACTATGGGCATCAGTGTCCCTTTTTGAGCTGTGATCACAAGAGGTGCCCTTTCGCCAAGGCGGGGTTGCATGAGGTGAGGGATCTGGAGGTGGTGGGGTTTGTGGCACCTTGGCCCTGAAAAGCTGGTGGTTTGAATGAGGTTGGTGGGCGGGGGGGGAGAGAGAGAGAGAGAGAGAGAGAGAGAGGTTATTAAGGTGTTTGCTTAAGTCTGATAGACCCTGTCATAGTGGATGCTCATTAAGCTTGGAATGTCGTGGAAGACCACACTAACTAGCCTCCCTTTCGTACACAGCCGACTCAAGCGGGGGCGTGCGAGGTGAAGGAGCTTCCTAGCTTACTTGATATAAAAAGGATCCCTACTCTCGT
>JAABUK010008721.1_pt1 | contig 14121 bp, 17 predicted proteins | sample 5559141 | NCBI WGS metagenome assembly JAABUK01 (sample SAMN10711869, study PRJNA513367) | rock metagenome | isolation source: Antarctica rocks | place: Antarctica: Victoria Land, Pudding Butte nord | collected 2016-01-03
TCTCTTTTCCTTCCTCTTCCTCCTCCACTTCCTGCTGCCCTGGTCCCACCTTGTGCAGGTTGCCTCCTGCCTCTCCTTCTTCCTCTTCCTCCTTCCTGCGTCTCTTTTCTTTCCTCTTCCTCCTCCACTTCCTGCTGCCACCTTGTGCGGGTTGCCTCCTGCCTCTCCTTCTTCCTCTTCCTCCTTCCTGCCTCTCTTTTCCTTCCTCTTCCTCCTCCACTTCCTGCTGCCCTGGTCCCACCTTGTGCAGGTTGCCTCCTGCCTCTCCTTCTTCCTCTTCCTCCTTCCTGCCTCTCTTTTCGTTCCTCTTCCTCCTCCACTTCCTGCTGCCCTGGTCCCACCTTGTGCAGGTTGCCTTCTGCCTCTCCTTCTTCCTCTTCCTCCTTCCTGCCTCTCTTTTCCTTCCTCTTCCTCCTCCACTTCCTGCTGCCCTGGTCCCACCTTGTGCAGGTTGCCTCCTGCCTCTCCTTCTTCCTCTTCCTCCTTCCTGCCTCTCTTTTCGTTCCTCTTCCTCCTCCACTTCCTGCTGTCCTGGTCCCACCTTGTGCAGGTTGCCTCCTGCCTCTTCTTCTTCCTCTTCATCCCCCTCCTCCTCCTTTTCTTCCTGCTTCACCTTTTGCCTCTTGTTCCTCTTCTACTGCCCCCTCCTTTGATCCTCTAGCGATGCCATGAAGTTGCACGTATCAAAATGCGGTATGGCAAATCTAAAGCACTGTGAAGATGGGAAAAACCTGCCCATCTAATGAAGCCTGCATGTTACTGAGCCTGCAGTGTGTTTGGATCCTCCCACACTGCTCTATTGTCAACACTGTTGCATTGGTCGTCTTTGATGCTGCGATAATGTACAGCTGGACATAAGCCAGATAAATCCTGCTCCTTGCAGCCTGCCATTGATCTGGCAAGGTTTGGGTTTCAACCCAACCCATACCTGGTGTCTACCATTGCATCCATGGTGTCTACTATGGAGCAGTACCCCTTGCTGAGAGGTACTGCTTCTTCACTTCCTGAGTAAGCTCTTTTACAATGAGCATATCTTCAGAAGTGCGCTTACCGTGATTGACTAAGTACGACGCCATATGGCCAGTATGCTGGCAATCTGCAAATTCTGCACAGCTCAGGCATGCCATGCAATCAGAGCTACTGTTGCCAAATGCATGGCTCATGTCTCTGCTGCTGGTACATGAGCATTCGCCCCCCCCCCTCCCCTCCCCATTGCAAACTTAGATTCCAGCACACCACTGTGTGCATTGTAGCATGTTGTCAACATGAAAGAGCAGACTTACCCGTGTCAGTAATTGAGCTTGCTCTCTGTGCCTGATAGCATCACCAAAAATGACCCCTGGAGACATGTTGAGTGAACATCTGTGTGACTTCATGTGCTTGTCAGCAGTGTTGTTACAATAGCGGCTGACTGCAGATACATTCCTGATTGAGATGCCCAATGGAAGCTACAGAGCGCCTATAATTGGTGAGACTTGCTGCCAGCGTCTCACTTACGCAGACACTCTAGAGGACATTGCAGATAGGGGTTCAGAGGCAGTATACAATCCAGAAACAGCAGCCGTGCTGGCTGAAGAGATACAGTAAGCGGTGCAGCATGCATAAGCTTTGCTGCTCAGGCAAAGCATGCCCAGCATACCACAGCATATGCAGCATAGCACAGTGTGGATGGCAAGGCACAGCATGACACAGCATGGGACAGCATGGCACAGCATGCATAGTAAGGCGAAGCATGACACAACATTGGCGCGTATATGACAATGCACAGTATGGCACAGCATGGCACAGCACTGCTTAGCATAGCTTAGCATGGTACAGCATGACTCAGCACGGCACGGCATGGCAGCATGGCTCAGCATAGAACAGTGTAAACAGCAGGTAGTGAGCAGTCACCCAACAATAGTGATTGTGTAAACAAGAGTTTGATGCAGAGCAGCCGGAGGGATAATCACAGCAGAAGACTTGATGAGCATTGAACCCAAAATCAAAGAGACTATCTCTGGTGAGGTGTTTGGGGTGACACTCATTACAGCCCCACCCCCTTCCTCAGGAAGCCTCTCCATACCAGCTCTCAGGATTCTGCAGAGGCTGGAACAGGTAAATTTGCCTTTGCATTCGATTTTGAGTAAAAGGCAGCGCATATACAGCTTGGGCCTCGCAATCACCAAGATTACCAAAAATATCAAACTCTTCACACAGCAAATGAGGCACTGGCAGTCAGCTGACCAGTTTGATTCAGATGGGCTGCTGTAGTGATGCTCCGGGCTGCCGCCTTAGGAGGCTCCCGTTATGATTGCTGAAAAGCGTAAACTTTTCTTTTCTTTTCTTCTTTCTCTCTGCTGTACTGATGACCTGTTGCCTGACAGGCTAATTTGAATCACTTTTCCCCCAAGGTCACAATCTTGCCCTGCAGCACTTTTGCATCCACAGAAGGAGCCGCTGATAGAACAGCCTGCAGAACGCATACTCTGAGTGTTGTTCCTTTTGCAAGTCAGCAGAATCTGTTCCCAGCCACAGGAGTGCTGAGGAGACATGCTGACTGTATGTTGAAAAGTTCAAGCTGCTGTTTGCTGTGTGGGTGATGCATAAATGATGTATTCAGTACAATCTGGAACTTGTTTCACAGTACCGTAGGCAGAGGTAGCGTACGAGGAGTGCCATGTGCAATCCTCAAGTTCAGATTGATAAGCAATGTCAAGATGACAGGACTGCTGCTCTTGCTGATGATTCAGGCGTGGCTTCCACCTTATGTATATATATAAAACATGACTAACGCTGACTGTGTTGATGCAGCTGGGGGAGGGGGGTGGGGAACTTGAGAATGATCATCTCCTCATAGAAGCGTTCAAACATGTTTACGCTCTTCGCACGGAAATGGGCGACCCAGATTTTACAAACAATACAGCCCTGGATGATGCCATAGATTCCCAGGCCTTTGCTGTTATGCTGGCAGAAACTGTCCAAGTAAGCTCAGCTTGTAACTTTCAGATCTTGACTACGCTGACCCAAGCTGATCTTGATCTAAGCTAATCTTGATGTGAGCTGATTCATGCAAGAGCAAGTGACTTCACTGTCAGATAGAGTCTCTAGAGGGGCAGGATGGCATGCGGCAGGGCAGCATTGATAAACTCTGCAACAGCGAAACCTTATGTTGCCACAGGGTGCATGCAGATTCTCTGTTGTGAATGGAGACTCTGTGTTCGTGAGTGGAGGCTTGTTGCAAGGGGTGTCTCCAGGGTGCCACTTCTGAAGGCTTCCGTCTTGATGGCCGAAAAGCGTAAACCTTCATGTTGCTGTCTTTTCTTTCTTGCAAGGATGGTTGTGTGTAACTGCAGGCAAATGCAACACAACCCCCTACGGCATATGGAGGACCCTTCAACGTGCTGAACCAGCCTTCTGACAGCGGCACAACACACATGAGCATTGTTGATGGTAGGCTCGCAGCAGTTGTCTGCCCTGTCTTGACCAGTCTGAACATGACCTGCCCTGCCCTACTCTGTCCAACCAGCCCTGCCCAAGGCCTTTCACATGGCCCTGCTATGCCCTGCCCTGCCCTGCCCTGCCATACTGCCTTTTGATGTCTCATTGGCAAAGCTACCTGTGTTGGGCAGGGTGTTAGGGGCATGTCACATTTGCCTTGCTCTGTTTTAGACCTGTCCTGCATAGAGCTTGGGGCACAATCATGCCCTGCTTCCCTGCCCTACTGCAGGCATGCATGTTCTATGATCCTGGCCTGGTGCCCTGTCCTTTGTTGTTGCTGAGGTGCATCTGGAATTGCATGTTCTGCCACAAATAGGTGTGGGCTTGCAAACCGACCTCTGCAGTGCTGGTGCAAACTAACACCACATGTCAGGACCTGCCACACGCCAGCTGACTGCTGTTAGGTACAAAGTTGTGGCACACCCATCGGTTTGCGATGCTTGACAACCCAAGGGCAGGATTTCTGCCTGGTATCAGTGTCAGCGTGTGGCAATGTTTGACTCTTTGACGCACTGCAGCTGACAGAGGAGCCTTTGCAATGACATCGACCATCAACACCTACTTTGGCTCGTTGGTGGTGTCCAATGCAACCGGAATCATCTTCAATAACCAAATGAACGACTTTTCTACACCAGGTATGCTCACTGCTCTACTGTACTATGCTGATGCTGCAAGCTGCCCTGCCCTGCCCTGCCTGTTTGGAAACTGCCCTGTCCCATGTCAAAACCTGTGCGCCAACTTTCTGCTCTGACGGTAGCATTAACTTTTGTGTAATAAGGCTCTACAATACCCCACCCCACCCCTGCCCTGCCCTGCCCTGTCCTGTTCTGCCCCGCCCTGCCCTGCCCTGCCCTTGCCTTGCCCAAATGCCAGGCATGTCATTTGCGTGTTTGCGCACATAAAGTGACAAAGCTGTCAAATCTTGTTGCACCAGCAGCAGCAGCCAGCAGCGATACTGGCTGGTAATGCAGGCCAAGCCAACACATACGGGTACACCCCTTCTCCTGCTAATTTCATAGTGCCAGGCAAGAAGCCCCTCAGCACCATGTCTCCTACAATGGTAGACCTGGATGGTGAGGTTCGCATGGTCGTGGGTGCCAGTGGAGGTTCACGCATCCTATCAACTGTTATACAGTCTCTTCTCAGGTAAGCACAGCACTAAGAAGATGGCAGTATCTTATATGGACCCTAAAGATACGACCCATTAAGGACGATCTTAAGACGGGATTTATGATGCATATAGGCATTGACACATGTACATTCCCCACATTGTTGCCTTAGCTATTTACCTGTATGACTGCTGCCTGATGCTGCTGCACAGGCACAGGCACAGGCAGAGGCCTCAATGTAGTGTAGTATATACTCTTTATTTCTCAACTGGACAATTTTGCCGTTTCCTGTTCTGTTGCAAATACTTCCTAGAGTGTGAATATGAGAGAAGTAATGCTTGTACACTTTTGCAGTTGCTGGCGGCATTGACTTTTGGTATAGCTGATGACTGAATTAGCTAATCAACAGTTTGAGAACGCATACAGGGTATTGGTTGAGGATGTCGAGCCATTTGAAGCAGTTGCAGACGCGCGGTTGCATCACCAACTGATTCCCAACCAAGTTGTGACAGAGAACTATACCTCACCCTTTTCTGCAGAAAATGTCGTCATCCAAAGCCCTGAGTATGTGATCACAGGTGAGCTGTCGCTTTTCCGGTTTTTTTTTTTTTTTATAAAAGGGGAAATATAGACATAGGCACTGTCACATCCGCATGGGATAGTTAGTCACGATTACCTGGTCTGGCTGGTCAGTTTTGCTGCTGTGGTCAGCTTGTCTGTCAAGCTGGGTGTTGTTTCCATTTCAGCGCTTGTTGTGAATGACATGACTGGCAGCATTGTTGTGGCATGGTTCCTGACAGTTCAGGCCAAAGTTTGTCTAAAACCATTAGTCGTAACAGCAGATATTGAGGGATGTAAGATGGCCTGGCCGCGCTGGCAGTCTGCATGCTCAGGCGAGAGCTTGCCATGCCACTAGTCAATGCATGAGTTGCATGACAGGATGCCTGGTGTTTCTTGCAGGTTTGGAACAGTTTGGTCACAATGTGACACTGATGGGGTCCAGCGAAGCAGCCATCTGTCAAATGGTTGTGCTGGACCCTGATACAGGTGTCTTGACAGCAGTCAGTGACCCACGCAAAGATGGATCACCGGCTGGGTACTAGTGCATCTCGACCATGAACCAATAGCTAGTCCAGAGTTTGAAGTCAGAGTATGCAAAGTGCAGCATTTATTGTGAAATGATGTGTTGTGTGCAGCAAGTTTGTAAAAGTAGTATGCTGCTTGGTACTGTCAGGGCAAGCTGGCCAGCCCGTGGGAGTAGCATGATCTAACACTGTCCTGCTGGGATGCGTGTTAGGCACCAATTGCTGATCTATTCCTGGGTGATCTCAAAGCCTATGGCACAGATGGGGCTGATGTGTCTTTGAGAGCCTCACGAGCTGAAGTCAACCGCATCCAAATTGTACATTTTGAAGGCAGGCATACAGTGTTCGAAGCTTTGTACTGGCTGACTGCGGCAGTCAAACGACTAACTATCTTGCGAGCTGTACAGCATGTCATTGCCCTTGATATGTCGGATAGGATTCCTGGCACCGTTGACGTACTGGCAATCAAACTTCCATTGACATGTTACTTGATTCGTTTGCAAGATTTGTTAATGTGCGCCTCGTCCCAGCACAACTGCTATGCATCTGCATGATCATGATGCAACATGATTGGTGACTGTTACAGTAGCAGCTCATGTTCATTGTGAGTGTCAAATCATTTGATGACAATCCGACAAGCCACGCATTAACTCAATGTGAAGTCTCGCAACAAGGCAACCAATGAACAATTGCAAACAAGATACTAACACGCATTCAGTAATAACAAAGAGCTGCGATCAGGCAGGTTCGTGATCATTCAACGATTGCAACTGACCTGACGATATTCGAGCCAAGTGCTGTGCATGCAATGATTGATGTAGTGTGGTGAATGTGCTCAGTCAATGCAATTCACTTGCTTGTTCTATCCAATCAAACCTGTGACAAAATTCATGCAACATGCAAGCATTCAAGCCGTAAGGGGTATTATCCATAGCTACATACATCTGTAGTTTACACGGATACCCATGGGCCAGTAGTAATAGCATAGTCATGCCTGAATACAGTTGTGTTTTTGTTCCAAGCATCTTCAGGATTCTCACCGGTAACTTTTCAACCCACCTTGACTTAGCAACAATAGCTGCTGGAAGCCAATGAGCAATGCAGCAATTCTGGAGCGTTCTGGAGCTCAAACATACAGTAGGCAACCCCAGAGTGGCATGCCCATTGCATGCTGCTTGCTGCCTAGCGATGCTCCTACTCACGACTGAATGCTTTTGCTGATTGTGCGTCTACAGTGAGATCTCTCAAGCACTGGACTGTGGATGCAATTTATCTGAAGCTGCACTCACACAGCTGCCAGCACTTCTTCCTGCTCAAATTGATATGTTTCCCTACAGAATTCGCATGTCACCTGCAGGTGCAGAAACTCAAGTCAGCTTCACAAGCCTCCTTACAGGCATGCAGAAACCTGCCAGGAACTGCTATTGCCCAGTAACGGGTAAGTTGCGCAAGCTGATAGAACTACAGCTGTGTCATTGATTTTAATTCATGTTGACAACTCTGCCTGATGCCACCAATTGCATCCACATGCATGCTGTGTGACACAGGGCAGGCATTGTAGCTCTTCAGCATACTCACAGTCTCACAGTTCTGCACTTCACAGTCATAGCAGGGGAGTAGAAGCATGCACTACAGTCAGGGTCTGACACCGAAAGCACACAGAGCATGCATTGCAGATGTTCAGCATACACAATGTCTCAGAGCTCTGCACTTCATGGTGATGGCAGGGAACCAAACATGCACTACAGTCAGGGTCTCACACCAAAAGCACACAGAGCATGCATTGCAGCTGTTCAGCATACGCAATGTCTCAGAGCTCTGCACTTCATGGTCATGGCAGGGAACCAAACATGCACCAGAGTCAGGGTCTAGACCCAAAAGCACACAAGGCATGCATTGCAGCTCTTTGGCAAACACAAGGTCTCAGAGCTCTGAATCCCATGGGCATACAGGTTCTGGAGAACATGCGCCAGAGTCAGTGTCCAAACCCTAAAGCAGCTTGTAGCATACACGGCGTTTTAGAGCTCTGCACTTTATGGACATGGCAGTGTTGGGAGAAATGCGTTAAGGGTCTTGACGCCGAAATATTACCTCAATCTTGCCTTCCTCCCGCATGATGTTCTTGACCTCTTCAGGTCCCAGCAGCGCCACAGCCCGTTTCATGCGGTCTTGCAGATCACCAATTTCACACGGGCCATACCTGGCAGCAGCAGCAACACTCTTTGTAACTCTGAGGTCACCGATTTTCACATGGCCCATACCTGGCAGCCACCAGCAGCACTACTTGTACTTCTGTGCACAGTTGTCAGCAGGACGACACAGCACGATACAAGACAAGCTGTGACAGTTGAGCCTAGACAGCCTCAGTGCAGCACACGGCAGCTCACATCCCATGAACATAGCCTATGAACATAGTTCTGTACAGCTCAACAGCAGCATACTCTGAAAATTGAGACTAATTTGACTAGATCCAGCATTTTGAATGCATTGCGCTCACCCATCGCAGATGTAAGTCAAATGGTTGACAAACCACAATGTGTTGATGATGCACAGACTCACTGGAAAGCTGGAGCTTATCCAGTGCCATCAAACGAAATGACACAAGCTCACGATGTAATGCACAAAACATAAATCATAGAAGAGAAATGCATACATAGGCATTATACCATGGCAGCTGAGAACCAAAGGCCGAGCAATACCTGGGACACAATGAAGATGAGGGCACATCAGAAAGCCCTATGCCCTCCAGCAGCCGGGCTGTGATATCTCTGGGGCCCAGCCCTTGATGAAGAAGCTCAGTCACGCTGGGCACGCCGGCCAAGTTCACCTCCAGCTGTCTCAAGGTGTCTTCACCAGCAAAAGGCAAAACCTGCAGCAGCCTCACACATGACACCACCTCTACATCATATGATCAGCAGTATTCTTATGACCTTGTTTGTTGCTTGAGTCGCTGGTTTCTACATGTTTTGCTAACACAAAGTCAAGGTTGCTTACAGGCAAGCCGTGGGCTACAGGCAAGCCGTGGGCAAGCTGCCAAGCATATAGCATACTGCTGATAGCTACCAGACTGGCATTGCATGCACAACCTGCACACGCGGTCAGACAGTGCTAACAGAACAACATGATTCACAGTACACAATGCGCAATATGCATACCTGAATCAAGAATCCACCAGCAGATCGTATACTGGTGTCTCTGTTGATTGAGACCCCAAGCGCCAATGCAGAGTTTGTCTGTTCACTGTCTGCCAGATATCTTGCAAGATCTTCTGCAACTTCACCAGTGGCTATGGGGATCATGCCCTGGTAGGGATGCTCATTCTTGGGATGGCTTCTGACCACCGCTAGAACACCCCTGCCCACAGCTGCGCCCACATTTAGCTTCCCGTCCTCGCGCAGGGGTGGGTCTGCTGAGGGGTTGCTCATGGTTCCCTTTACATTGCCATATGTGTCTGCAATGACCTGCAATGTAAGACATATGTCTCAACTTGTAGTCTTTGGTTGCAGTGAGTAACACACAATCACCCCAATAACAATCACCTTACGCCACCAGCAGTAACCTTTGCACATGCACACTATTCAAACTAGCGTGCAGCCACGATGTGCCATGTGAATTTGCATGCCAAGTGGTCATGAGGACTTGCACAACATGTTGGATACATGGGTGGAACATCCTGCCACATTTGATGATATATTGAGCAGCCAGCTATTGCAGGCAGCATGCTTTACCTGCATGGACCCTAGGCTGCCATTCCCCTTGAAAGTGACCTGTGTCCTTTCGCCCTCTTCCTTGAAGCTGCCCATCAGCAGAGTGCCTATCAGAGCTCGCCCCAGCGCCGCACTGGCAGTTGGAGCGGTACCATGCCTACGACAGGCCTGCAATCACATTTGACTGGAATCGTTGCAGTTACTGTTACCATTACATTGACGGGGCTGCAGGTGCTGTAACTGGGTTACATGTCTTGCAAAAACATGTGAAGATATGTGCAGTGCAAGGTACCTGTGTCTGCGTCCAGCATCAGGTGTGCCAAGGACTTGCATGGGACATGTGCGGCAGAGTTTTATCAACATCTGAGTCTTACTGCCCAGCACTTTACAGGTAAGTAGCTGTGGTGACTGATGGCCTAACAGAAGGCTGAGACTATTGTGCACTCCCCCATGCTTGTGAGCAGCAGTCAAGGGGGTTTGATGATGCCTTTGATTTTCACTTGTGCTGATGCTGTCTAAAACTGGGTGACAGACAGACACACCTCTTGCACTAGCTGAGTGCCTTCTGCCACAAGCACGGCGACCTCTCCGTTCTTGGACAAACTGCAGTATGACAAGAAAACTTGGCGTTGCTGTCCAAGCACTTCAGCACCACGCGAGGTTTCTGAAGGGGAAAGCAGTACCTGCGAAGTACTTCGTCTGCTGCACAAGTAGTGACGTAGGACCGCCGACGAGACAGGTTGAATCTGCTTGCATGGAAGCGGCCGTGCGCTGCGCCCTGCAACCTTGTCAGCTGCAAATGGAAGCAGGGACGCAGCAACTTCGTTGCCATCTTGCCTCTATACACTGGTGTTGGGGCCTCGCCCAGAGAAACTTTGCACAATTTCAACAGCAGCGCCCCAACAAAAGTGGCTTCAACGTCGAGGTTGTTGCTTCTGCCTGAAGAGACGCTGGCTTGAGAATTACAGGACTGCACGCCGCGGTGTTGTGACACAAGGTGGAGAGTTGGGATACGAAGCATCGAAGCATTTTTGGGGCTTCACACATGGTCACGAAGAGATACCGTAAGTGGTGTCCGTAAGTGGTACCCGGTAACAACCTCGTCTGCAGAAAATGTTTTGTTGGGCCGGTTGACCGCGTGGACCAGGGAGGGTCAGGGAGCCATGAGCTCCGTGTCTGTCAGCGATGAGCTGGATGCTCGGCTGGCACTGGCATTGGATCCATTTGAAGACATGTGTGGGCCCAAGAGCCAAAACAGCGTGCCATCCTGGAAGGTAACATAACCTAATAGCCTGTGCCGTCGCGCTCTGGTCATGCTGATGTCAACACGCCACCCCAAAGAGTCATATACGTGCTGCAAACATAAGTTCCAGGCTTGCAAGCCTTGAAGGCGACTGCAGCGCTCGTGTCCTTGCCTTCATACTGGGATGCAGCTGCTGCATAGCCAAGTGGAGGCCTGCTGTAACGTATAATGCTGCGCAGAATACTCTCAAGGCATCGAAGAGCCCCGTCAAGAAGGCACTGATGCTAAGAGCTCCGTCATCACAAGCCATATCAGACATTGCCTTGCTGCAACGAGAGAAGACTCAGCTGTGTCAGCAAATGAACCAAGTAAAGCACATTCCTTCTGCATTTTCTCTACAGAAACGACCATTCCTTGCTGTGATTGGTTGTCAAAGTCTATTTGCATGAAGCTGAATGCCACACTGACTGCACACCTGGCTGCAGTTGGAGAGCTGGGTGAAGGGTGCTGAATCCAGGCATGGCAACTTGATTAAGGCCAACCGCCATCTGCGATGCACTGTTGAGAAGGCAGACAAGGTTAGCCTCCTGACATGCACCTGCGTCACAAGCCAAAGTCTTCCTTTTAGCGCATGCGGGACCATCATGCACGTATGCACGTGGTCACAACAGGGTCTCATATGTCAGGAAAATGCAGACAGCCCCATTCAGACAGTCTGTCTTGTGTAGCATCAGCACCTGAACCTGAGCATGATACAAGACCGCACTGGTACAACACAAGTCATGCATGATGCACCTCCACTGCTCCTTCTCAGACCTCTGCACTTCCAGCAGCTTTCATTTCAAGCACGACAGCAGACGCCATACACCGTCAGCACAACAATCACATCCTGACAGACTGGTCCACTTTCAAAAACAAAACAAAGAAAGAGAATGAGAAAGAATGAAAAAGAAACCAAAGAAAAACCAAAATGCAAGAAGTCTGCTGTGTGTAGGAGCTGGAGATGTCTCGCTTGAAACATGACAAGCTGTCAGAGATGCTAGCAGCAGCCGACGCTGCTCAGCAGGCAGCAGAACAGAAGAGCCGCCGCCTGGAGATCAAGTTTGCTCGCAGTGACAAGGGCCATGCCCTCATGAGGTCTGCAAAGCTGCAGGCCAGCGTGGCTGACCTGGAGGCACAAATGGGTCAGCTTCAGGATGACTCCAACCTCAAGGTCAGTTTTGCTCAGAGCTGTCTTGACTATAATGTACATTTTATATTACACTATTGCACTATGTAATGCACACTTTACATGGCACAGCGCATCATATCATGCACAGACTCGCAGCACAAGGGTGATGCTAATGCTTGTCTGTCAGCAAGATGCACCAACAAAAGCGATTTACCCAGGTAAGGGTTTCTGGTTCTGTCTATTGTTTTGTGCGACTACATGATGTTGTAACAGCAAGACACACGTCAGACGAGTTCTGACTCCTGGTCCTATTGTCTTCCAAGGGGGACATTCTGGCAGCTATCCTTGCGCAATGCCTGGTGCAAGGCGCAGGGCTGATCATCACTTAGGCCAAGACAAAGAAGTGCACAGCCTGTGTGAGTGTGTATAGAGTACGCATGCATGGGCATCAGCTGCAATCAGTCGATGCTGTGGTCAATCTGCAGCAGGCAAGCTGCACAGCATGCAGACCTGGCCTGTTGTGTGTGGGACAAAACAAGGGAAGCCAGCGCTAGCATGTAGAAGCAGCTATTCTTGATGATGCATGAGTGATGTAGGTACTGACGCCCTAGTGTTTGGGGTTGACAGCAAATCAACTTCCAGATTTTGAAGTTTGTACAGTCTATGCCAATGGCATTGTATACTTTATCTACAGAGGGAGAGTGACAAACAGAAGGGCCTAAACAGTGGAGCTGCACATTGCACTGAGCTAGTTTTCTGCCTGCTATGCACCCCGTTTATTGATGACCAGGAGCTTTGTGGGAGTGTGTCTAAATAGGCTGTGGACCTGTGTTGTACTGCAGAGAGAGATGCTGGCCAGCAGTCAGGCCAAAGTGGTGGAGCTGCACAACGCGCTGAGCCAGCACGCCCACAAGGCTGGCATTACAGACCAGCAGCTCATTGTGGATAACGCCAGGATGAGCAGTGAGCTGGAGTCTAGCATGCAGTACTGCAAGGAATGTGAAGGGTGAGTCTTCTGTTCTGGTGAAAGAATATCTGTTTCAGATGGTGCTGGTCATGCTGTGCTGGGCTGCTTCTGCAGCAAAAATCAATCTTTCAAACATTATTTATTTTTCTTTAGAAAAATTGCAACATTCAATATGGCCGCAAGACTTGCGTCATTGTGGAAAGATGTAGCGTGGATCTGGTATTGATTTTCATTTCTGCATCATGCAGTATTGTGCATCCGGGGCAGGTTTTTGTTCAGGCTTGCACCAATGCAATGGCATTTTTGTCGGCTGCCAATCAGACCGGCGGCGCTGTCTTATGGTACTTGCTCAGGGGATGACTGATGCCTTCTTCCTTTTGGTATAGTTTGTTGCCATATTGCAGAGGGCTCTGGGCTGCCCACCTCAAGAGGCTCCTGTGATGATCGTTGAAGGGCATAAGACCTCTCTTCTTTTTTTCTCTGCGATACTGCAATGTGTTTTTGAGGTTGCACATACACAGAAGTAGCGGACCGCACACTTTTTTGAAGCAAGTGTCCACCATGCAAAAAGCTCCATGCTCAAGAGACATCATTTGGTGAACAGATGTCTCTCCACTAAGAAAGAGACCAAGCACTACCACCAAGCAATCTTCACATCATATGAACGGTTTGGTGTTCATGACAGGCAGCTAAGCTCCCTGAGGCAACACTCCAAATTGAGTGACGAAGCTGCCACGGAAGCTGGGGCAGAAGCTGCCAAGCTGCAGGATAAGAATGAGCGGCTGTCGCAGCAGCTGCAAGATCTGAAGCAGAAGAGCAGTGATGCTATCAAGAAGGCTGAGGCCAGCTCACGCACTCACCAAGCAGAGGTGAGTGCTGTGACATTTCACTTTTAATGCAATATGCATCAAACAATCCAGCCAAACATTAAATAAACAAAGAACAACCGGAAGAGATTGTTTGCCTGCCAGGCTGAAATGCTGGTCATGACATTGGCCTTGTAATGACTTTCCTGGCTGTGATCTTTGTTTGTGCTCGCGTTTGCTGAACTGCAGTGCTTGGACATGCAGTCGTGATGTGTGTGTTTTGCAGCATGGCTGCAATCATGTCGATGCGCGCTTTTCCAGAACTGCAGCTGGGTCATGGCGTCTCGTTGTCCGTCAATAACAGCTGCAGTTTGCGTTTGTGTGTCTGCCGCCGCAACACTTTTGCAAAGAGGAATCTGTAGTTGCTTCGCATGTACTATGTCATTTTTAGCATCAGATGTCGTGACTATATATGCTGGCGCTGATGAAAGCTGCAGCAGCTCAGGGCAAAACCCCAGGTATGTGCGCGCGTTCGTTTCCCTTTTTTCCACCA
>JAABUK010008723.1_pt1 | contig 14120 bp, 10 predicted proteins | sample 5559141 | NCBI WGS metagenome assembly JAABUK01 (sample SAMN10711869, study PRJNA513367) | rock metagenome | isolation source: Antarctica rocks | place: Antarctica: Victoria Land, Pudding Butte nord | collected 2016-01-03
TGCTCCTTCGCGCTCGACTGGGCCGCCGAGCGCGCCGGCAGCTACGGCGGCGACCCGTCACGGCTGCTCGTCGGCGGCGACTCCGCAGGCGGCAACCTCGCCGCGGCGGTGCTGGCCACCGGTGCGGTCGCCAGCGCCGCCACGGTGCGGGCCGCGCTCCTGCTGTACGGCATCTTCGACTACCACCGGGCGTTGCCGACCCTGTCGGCGCTGGTCGGCGGGCCGGACGCCGGGTCGCAGGCCTACCTGGTCCCGGCCGATGCCGACGCCCTGCGGGGCGACCCGGCGGTGAGCCCGGAGGCGCGGTGCGGGCACTTCCCGCCGACCCTGCTGCTGACCGGCGGGCGGGACCCGCTGCTGCCCGAGTCGGTGGCCATGGCCGGCCGGCTGGCCGGGCACCACCTCGCGCACCAGCTCGTCGTGCTGCCCGACGCGCCGCACGGCTTCCTCCAGCTGCCGACCCACCCCTCCTACGCCCGGGGGCTGCGCGAGATCGGCGGCTTTCTGCATGCCCGCGACCTGTTGCCCGCCCCGTGACCGTGGAGCCGTCCATGAGCCCCAGAACGCGCCTGACCGCCACCGACGCCGAGCTGTCCGCGGCGCTCGCGGGGGCGAACCTCCCCACGCTCGTCCTGGTGCTCGCACACCTCACCGGCGACCCGCGGTGGCTTATCGACCCCTACCGGCCGAGCCGGACCGTCGCACTCAACGACAACGACACCGGCGGGTTCGCCGAGCCGCAGCAGCGGCAGATCCGCGACGCGGCGCTGAGCGTCCTGCGCGACTGGCGCGACGGCCGGCTGTCGCCGGCGGCCGACCCGTCAGACGGCGAGCTCATCGAGATGCTGAGCGTGTCGCTCGGCGAGCAGGTGCCGCCCGAGTACGGCACCGCGATGGCGCAGGAGGGCGGGTTCCGCGACCGGGACGTCCACTGGTCCGCCGGCGCACCGCCCGACGCTGCCCGGGAGCTGCGGGTCGTGGTGATCGGTGCCGGCGCCTCCGGCCTGTGTGCGGCGATCAAGCTGCGCGCCCTCGGCATCCCCTTCACCGTCATCGAGCGCAACGACCGGGTCGGCGGGGTGTGGGCCGAGAACGGCTACCCGGGCGCCGGTGTGGACACTCCGAGCCACCTCTACTCCTACTCCTTCGCCCCGAACCCGCACTGGTCGCGCTACTTCGCCAAGCAGCCGGAGATCCTCGCCTACCTCGACCACTGCGCCCGCAGGTTCGAGGTGCTGCCGCACATCCGGTTCGGCACCGAGGTCGACGCCGCCCACTACGACCCGTCGTCACACACCTGGCAGCTGCGGGTGCGCCCGGCCGGTCGCGACCGGGACACGCCGGGGGACGGCCCCACGGAGCTGCTGGTGGCCGACGTGGTGATCAGCTCCGTGGGCCAGCTCAACCGGCCGCAGGTCCCCCGGCTGCCGGGGGTGGCGTCCTTCGCGGGGCCGGTGTTCCACTCCGCCCGGTGGCGTCACGACGTCGACGTCAACGGCCGGCGGGTCGCCGTGGTCGGCACGGGGGCGAGCGCGATGCAGATCGTCCCGGCGATCGCCGGGACCGCGGCCTCGGTCACCGTCTTCCAGCGGTCGCCGCAGTGGGCGGCGCCGAACGGCAACTACCTTCGCCCGGTGCAGCCCGACGTCGGGCTGCTCATGGAGCAGGTGCCGCTCTACGCTGCCTGGTACCGGTTGCGGCTGCTGTGGATGTACCAGGACAAGTTGCATCCCACGCTGCAGAAGGACCCGGACTGGCCGCACCCTGAGCGCTCGGTGAACGCGACGAACGACAAGCACCGGGTGTTCCTGTCCGACCACATCCGGGCCCAGATCGCCGGGCACGAGGACGAGCTGCTCGACAAGGTGCTGCCCGACTACCCGCCCTACGGCAAGCGGATGCTCATCGACAACGAGTGGTACGCCGCGATCCGCCGCGACGACGTCGAGCTGGTCGACGACGACATCGCGGCGGTGGACGGCAGGCACGTCATCACCGCGGACGGCCGGCGGCGGGAGGCCGACATCCTCGTGCTGGCCACCGGGTTCCAGAGCCGTCGGATGCTCTACCCGATGGACGTCCGCGGCCGCTCGGGACGGTCGCTGCGCGAGCTGTGGGGCGACGACGACGCGCACGCCTACCTGGGCATGACCGTCCCGGACTTCCCGAACTTCTTCGTGCTGTACGGGCCCAACACCAACCTGGGTCACGGCGGGAGCGTCATCTTCCACACCGAGTGCCAGGTCGGCTACGTCACGGCCCTGCTGCGGGACATGGTGGAGCAGGGGCTGAGCGCCGTCGAGGTGCGGCCCGAGGTCTGCGACGCGTACAACGACCGGGTCGACGCCGCCCACGACAAGATGATCTGGACCCACCCGGGCATGGACACCTGGTACCGCAACGCAGCCGGCCGGGTGGTCACCAACACCCCGTGGCGCCTGATCGACTACTGGTCGATGACCAGGACCCCGGACCTCGACGACTTCGTCGTCACCAGGGCCGATCGGGTGCCGGAGCGGGCCGCCGCCGGCCCGGGTCACGGCGCCGCGTAGCCGCCGTCCACGACGAGCGCGGTGCCGGTGGTCCACCGCGACTCTGGGCCGGCCAGGTAGGCGTAGGCACCGACCAGGTCGGCCGGCGTGCCGATGCCGAGCGGGTGCCGGGCGGCGATCGCGCCGAGCGCCTCGGCCGGCAGGTGCGCCGACATGCCGGACTCGAAGGTGCCGGGACAGACGCAGTTCACCCGGATCGCGTCCCGGGCGTACTCCAACGCGGCCACCTTGCTGAGGTGGATGACCGCCGCTTTCGTGGCGCAGTACGGCGCCGAGTGCGTCCAGGCGGCCAGCCCGGCGACCGAGGCGGTGTTGACGATCGACCCGCCGCCGCCGGCCCGCATGACCCGGACCGCCGCGGTCATGCCGTGGACGACCCCCATGAGGTTGACCCGGATCTGACGGTCCCAGTCCGCGGCCGTCAGGTGGTGCATCCGGGCGTTGGGCGCGAGCACGCCGGCGTTGTTGATCATCACGTCGACGCCCCCGAAGCGGTCGACCGCGAACGCCACGGCCGCGTCGACCTGCGCCGGGTCGCCCACGTCCGTCACCACGGTCTCGACGTCGCTGCCGGCGAGGGACCGGCGGGCGTCGTCGAGCCCCGCCGCGTCGACGTCACACAGCACGAGCCGGGTGCCCGCCTCGACGGCGAGCCGCTGGGCCAGCGCGCGGCCGAGCGACCCGGCGGCGCCGGTGAGCACGACGGTCCGGCCGGGGCCGGTCACGACGCCACCGGCCGCCCGCCGACGCGCTCGGCCGCGCGGCCGGCCAGCCGGAACCGCTCGACCTTGCCCGTGGCGGTGAGCGGCCACTGCGCCACGAACTCGACGAACCGCGGGACCTTGAAGTCGGCGAGGTGCTCGCGGGCGTGTCGACGCACGGCCTCGGCGTCCAGGTCCGTGCCCGGATGGCGCTGCACGAAGGCGAACCCGACCTCCCCCAGCCGCTCGTCGGGGACGCCGACCACGTAGGCCTGGGCGATGCCGGGGTGGCGACCCAGCGCCGCCTCGATCTCCGCCGGGTAGGCGTTGGACCCCCCGACGATGAACATGTCCGTCGTCCGGCCGGTGACCGACAGGTAGCCCAGCTCGTCGAGCACCCCCAGGTCGCCGGTACGGAACCAGTCGTCGCTGTCCACGGCCCGCGCCGTGGCCGCCTCGTCGCCGTAGTAGCCCGCCATGACGACGTGTCCGCGCACCCGGATCTCCCCCTCCGTCCCGGCCGGCAGCCCGGTCCCGGCCTCGTCGGTGACCGTCACCTCGAAGTCGGAGACCGGGACGCCGGCACCGCTGCGCACCACGTCCCGCGGGTCGTCCGGGCGCGGGAACGTCGTGACCGACGTCGTCTCGGTCATCCCGTACACCGGCAGCAGGCGGCTCACCCCCAGCACGTCGATGACCTCGTCGATCACGTGTGGCGGGTTCGACGCGCCGCCGATCCAGCCCGCCCGCAGCGACGACCGGTCGTAGCGGTCCAGGTCGGGGTGGTGGAGCAGGTCGATGAAGTGCGTCGGGATGCCGTTGAGCACAGAGATGCCGTGCCGCTCGATGAGCCGCAGCGCCTCGTCGGGCTGCCACTGCTCCATGAGCACGAGCGCCCCACCGCTGATCAGCGCCGGCAGGATCGCGCTCATGGAGCCGGCGACGTGGAAGAACGGCAGGTGGCCGAGGATCCTGCTGTCGGGCCCGATGTCCATCCACTCGGTGATGGAGCACTCGTTGCGCAGGATCCGGTGCGAGTGCAGTGCCCCCTTCGGGTGACCGGTGGTGCCCGAGGTGAAGACCATGATGGTCGGCTGGTCGTAGGGCACCTGCGCGGCGAGGTCGTCCAGCTCGGCGTCCGGCACCCCCTCGCCGGACGCCAGGAACGCGGCGTACGGCACGGTGCCCTCGGGGGCGTCGCCGAGCGTCACGACGGTCCGCAACCGCGGCAGGCTCGCCCGGTCCATGCCGGCCAGCATCCCCGCGTAGTCGGACAACAGGAACCGGTCGCGCATCAGCAGCAGCGAGACGTCGGCCCGTCGCAGGATGTAGGCGACCTCCTCGGCCTTGTAGCGGCTGTTCACGCAGATCACGGTGGCGCCGAGATAGCCGGTGGCGAACCAGCCGAGCACCCACTCGAGCTGGTTGGGGAGCCAGACGGCCACGTGGTCGCCGCGGCGCACCCCTGCAGCGGCCATCGCGCGGGCGACCCGCCGGGCGGCCTCCCGGGTCTGGGACCAGGTCAGCGTGGTGTCACCGGCGATCAGCGCCGGCCGGTCCCCGTGCCGGGCCGCCGTGCGTTCCAGCTGCTGGGCGATCGTGATCGGCTCCCAGCGGTACCTGCTGCCGGGGGGACCGGAGACGATCATGTTGGCTCCTGACACGTCGGGGGGTGGGCCGGTCAGTCCGACAGGAGGTAGCCACCGTCGACGGTGAGCACCTTGCCCGTCACGTAGTTCGAGGCCCCCGAACCGAGGTAGACCACCGCCTCGGCGATGTCCTCGGGCTGGGCGAAGCGGCCGAGCGGGCAGTAGTCCTCCCGGTAGGGCTGGCCCTCGATCATGTCGGTCGCCACCGCCCCCGGGGCGATGCCGTTGGCGTAGACGCCCTGCGGCGCCCCGTACTTGGCCAGCCAGCGGACCAGCGCGTGGATCGCGCCCTTGCTGGCGACGTAGTGCGGTCCGGCCAGCAGGCCGCCGACCTTGCCGGCGATCGACCCGATGCACACGATCTTGCCGTAGCCGGCCGCGGACATCACCGGGAACGCGGCCTGCACCGGCATGTAGGTTCCCTTGGCGTTGACGTCGAGGACCCGGTCCCATTCCTGCTCGTCCACCTCGAGGGCTCCCCCGCCGTACACCCCGGCGCAGGTGACCAGGACGTCCAGCCGACCGAAGGCCTCGACGGCGGCCGCGGCCAGCGCCGCGCAGTCGTCCCGGCTCGTGACGTCGGTGCGGACGGCGACGCACCGGCGGCCCAGGGATGCCACCTCGCGCACCGTCTGCGACTGGTCGAGCAGATCGCCGACCACCAGGTCGGCCCCCTCCCGGGCCAGCGCGACCGCGACCGCCCTGCCGATGCCGCGGGCGGCACCGGTGACCACGGCGGCCTGCCCGATGAAATCGACCCGGCTGCTTACGGTCACCGGTGCCTCCCGGCGGGCGGGGGCGGGCTCGGTAGCATCGCGGCCGACCCGACCGGTCGCCCGCACCGCCGCGAGAGCGAGGACCGATGGCTCGGCCGCCCGGACACGGCACCGCCTTCGAGCCGCGCAGACGCGAGATCGTCGACCGGGCCGCGGCGCTGTTCGCCCAGCGCGGCTACGCGGCAACGAGCATCACCGAGATCTGCGAGGCGGTCGGGCTGACCCGCGGCGCGCTGTACCACTACATCGGGTCGAAGGAGCAGCTGCTCGTCGAGATCCAGGCCGCCGTGCTCGTCCCGCTGCTGGACGCGGCCCGTCGCATCGCCCCGCTCGACGCCGCCCCGACGGTGCGGCTGCGGCTGCTGTCCGAGGTACTGCTGGACATGGTCGTCAGCCAGCTGGACCACATCTGGGTCTACGAGCACGACTACCGCCAGCTGTCCGAGCCTCACCGGGCGCGGCTGCTCGGGCAGCGCCGCGAGTTCGAGGACGTCGTGGTCGACCTGCTGCGCGAGGCCGTGGCGGCAGGGCAGTTCCGCGACATGGACGTGCGGCTGGCCATGCTGCAGTACCTCAACCTCCACAACCACACCTACCGGTGGTTCCGCCCCGGCGGCCGCTGGGACGCCTCGCTGCTGTCCGCCGAGTACTGCGCGACGCTGTTCGCCGGGTTCCGCGCCCCCAGTCACGACCCCACCACCCTCGAACACGACGTCGCGCGGTTCCGGCTCACGTACGCCGCAGCTCGCGCTTGAGGACCTTGCCCGAGGGGGTGCGCGGCAGCCCATCGGAGAAGTCGACCACCACCGGGACCTTGAACTTCGCCAGCCGGGCAAGGCAGAACTCCCGGAGCTCGTCGGCGTCGGCCGCGGCGCCCGGCCGCAGGACGACGACCGCCCGGGGCACCTCGCCCCACCGCTCGTGCGCCATCCCCACGACGGCCGCCTCGAGCACCGCCGGGTGCTCGTAGAGCACCCGCTCCACCTCGGGCGTCGCGATGTTCTCCCCCCCGGAGATCACCATGTCCTTGAGCCGGTCCTCGACGTAGAGGAACCCGTCCTCGTCCAGCCGGCCGATGTCACCGGTGTGGAACCAGCCGTCCCGCAGGGCGCGGGCGGTCGCCGCGTCGTCCCGCCAGTACCCGGCGAAGACCTTCGGGCCGCGCAGCGCGATCTCCCCCAGGCTGCCCGGCGGCACCGGGACCCCGTCGTCGTCGACGATCCGCAGCTCGACGTGCGGCACCGGGCGGCCGACCGACCCGATCTTGGACAGGCTGTGCTCGCGGTCGAGGAACGTGTCGCCGGAGACCGTCTCGGTGAGCCCGTACGCATCGGCGAACCAGGCACCGGGGAAGGCGTCCAGGATCCGCCGGACGACCGGCTCGGGCATCTTCTCGCCGCCTCCGATGATCAGCCGCACCGACGAGAGGTCGTGGTCGGCGAGCCCGGGGACCTGCAGGACGGCGTTCATCATCGCCGGCGCGAGCCACACGACGGTGGCGTGCTCGGCGGCGATCGCCGCCAGCACCGCCGTCGCGTCGAAGGACCGGAGCAGCACCAGCCGCCCCCCGACATGCAGCGTGGGCAGCCCGGGCAGGTCGAGGCCCCCGACGTGGTACAGCGGGCCGCAGACGAGCACGGTGTCGTCCGCGGTCAGCCCGAGCTCCACGATCAGCGCCAGGTCCTTCCAGGCGACGTTGCCGTGCGTGATGCGCACGCCCTTGGGCCGGGAGGTGGTGCCGGAGGTGTACATCAGCCGCTGCAGCGCGTCCGGGGCCGGCTCGGGGACAGGCGGCGCCGGCAGGCCACCGCCGGCCGCGACCACCCGCTCGAACGCCTCCCACCCGGCCGCTGCCACGTCGCCCAGCAGCACGCGTCGTCGCAGCCGCGGCAGCCGGGGTGCGAGCTCCTCGACCCGGGTGCGGAACTCGTCCTCGGTCACCAGGACCGCCGCCTCGGCGTGCTCCAGGATGAACTGCCACTCCTCGGCGGCGAGCCGGTAGTTCAGCGGCAGGAACACCGCGCCGAGCCGGCTCGCGGCGAGGACGGTCTCGAGGAACTCGACGTGGTTGTAGAGCAGCAGCGCGACCACGTCACCGTGCCCGACGCCGAGGTCGTGCAGCCCGGCCGCGAGCGCGGACACCCGCCGGCTGAGCTCCCGGTTGGTCACCCGACGGTCGCCGTGGACCAGAACCACCCGGTCGGGCCGGCGGGTGGCGTGGTGGTCCAGGACGTGCGCGAGGTCGTACACCTGTCAGCCCCTTCCACTGCGGGCGGCTGGTTGCGGGTGCCGGCCGGTCGCTAGGTTGACGGCATGGGTCAGCTGTCCGGACGGGTCACGGTCGTCACCGGGGGTGCCAGCGGGATCGGGGCGACCGTGGCGCGGCTGTGTGCCGCGCGCGGCGCGACCGTCGTCGTCGCGGACGTCGACGAGGACTCGGGCCGCCGGATCGCCGCCGAGGTGGACGGTCACTTCGTCAGCCTCGACGTCGGGTCGGCCGAGGCGACGGCGGCCGCGGCCGCCTACATCGAGGCCGAGATCGGGGTGGTCGACGTCCTGGTGACGTCCGCCGGCATCACCCAGCCACCGCTGCCCCCCGAGGAGCTGGCGCTGGAGGTCTGGGACCGGGTGCTGCACGTCGACCTGCGCGGCACCTGGCTGTCGGCAGTGGCCTTCGGTACCCGTATGGCGTCGCGGGGCCGCGGCAGCATCGTGACCGTCGCGTCCGTGGCGGGGATGCGCTCGATGCCGCTGCACGCCTACAGCCCGGCCAAGGCAGCCGTGATCGCCATGACGGCCGACCTGGCCACGGAGTGGGGCCGCTCGGGGGTGCGGGTCAACTCGGTCGCCCCCGGCTACACCCTCACGCCGCTGCTGCAGGAGGTCATCGACCGCGGTGAGCGCGACCCGGAGAACCTGGTCGGGGAGTCGGCCATGGGCCGGCTCGTCGACCCGGAGGAGGTCGCACGAGCCATCTGCTTCCTGGCTTCCGACGAGGCCTCCGCCATCACCGGGGTCAACCTGCCGGTCGACGCGGGCTGGCTGGTGGCGCCGACCTGGCGCACCTACGGGGGCATCCCCGACAAGCGGTGACACCGCTGCTGTCACGGCTTCCCCCCGTTGTCCTGTCTGGTGTGCGCGGGCCGGCGGGAGCCGGGGCGGTGCGACGTGCGCACCGCCCGGCCGGGTCACGCCGTCGCCAGCTCCTTGCGCCGGGCCGTCGTCGCCGCCTCGTCGACCACCAGGCCCTCGGGGTCGTTGACCGGGTCACCGGTGACGACGACCCCGAAGTCGCGGGCCGCGCCCTCGATGGTGATGTACTCGTCGCGCACGTCGCGCATCACCCGGTCGGGTTCCCGGTCGAGCGGGTTGCCCCAGCCGCCACCACCGTTGGTGATGTAGCGGAAGACGTCGCCGGGCTTGGTGTGCCACAGCGGGTTGTTGCCGAACCAGAAGTACTCGCCGTTGTCCTGGTCCTGCAGCTTCGTCTCGGGGTCGAGCAGTCCGCTGATCGGCACGGAGAGCCGCGTCACCTCGGGGTCGTCGGTCGGCACCAGCTCCTTCTTGCCGGCCACGTCGTAGACGGCGGCCGGGTACATCCACACCGCGCCGCTGCGGCCGGTCCCGCCGCCGTTCACGCCGGCGCCGCTGCTCCGCTTGGTGTGCACCGGGCTGGAGGTGTGGTTGGCCGCCGTGAGGAACAGGCTGTCGCGCCGGACGGCTGCCCCGCCTCGGTTGTAGCCGGTTCCGGCACTGTCCGCCACGTACTCCTTGCGCAGCACGACGATCGGCAGCTCGCTCTCGATGGCCTCCGTAGAAGGGTCGAGGTTGTTGGCCAGGTAGAACGCCTCGTAGCTGTCGGCGTCCCCGTGACGGGTGGCTCCCCACGGCCCGTGCTCACCGCCGCACTGGGCCACGGTCACCCAAGGCGTGCCGTTGGCCAGGACACCATGGCCGTTGTGGATCGACAGCGAGCCGTAGTCGCCGCCGACGGCGTTCAGGCCGACCGCGGGCTCCAGCGCGCGGAAGACCGCGAGCAGGACCGGCATCGAGGCCTCCCAGTAGAGGAAGACCGGACCGTCCGGTGGCGAGGCCCCGATGAACGAGCCCGCCGGGATGAGCATGTCGAGGTTGCGGTAGACCCCCGAGTTGAACGCCGTCTTCGGGTCGATGAGCAGCTTCATCGCGATGCCGACGGCGGTCTTGGTGTCGAACATCCCGCAGTTGATGCTGGTCCTGGCCTGCTCGGACGTGCCGCTGAAGTCCAGCTCCATGTTGGCGCCGACCTTCGTGATCTTCACTTTCACAAGGTACTCGCGGGTCTCGTCGATTCCGTCGGCGTCGACGAGGTCGTCGCCCTCGTAGACCCCGTCGGGCAGCGCGGCGATGGCGGCGGCCATCGACTCGGCGGTGACGTCGCAGCTGTAGCGGATGGCGCCCAGCCAGGAGTCCAGGCCGTAGCGCTGGATGCTCTCGCGCATCAGCCGCTCACCCACCAGCAGGTTCTGGTAGATGGTGATCATGTCCGGGAGCAGCAGCGCGCAGTACCGTGCGTTGTCGAAGATCAGGTGGAACGACGAGGCGACCGGCTCGTCGTTGCGGTAGATCAGCGTCGGCGGGATCACCAGGCCGGTCTCGTAAACGTCCCTCTTCGTCGCCGAGAACCCGGCCGGCACGACACCGCCCATGTCGAGCTGGTGCGCCCGCAGCGCCACGAACGTCACGATTTGGCCGTCGTGGAACACCGGGCGGATGAAGCAGATGTCGTTCACGTGGTTGCCGCCCCGGTAGGGGTCGTTGACCATGAGGACGTCGCCCTCCTGGAGCTTCTCCGGCCCGTACTCCTCCACCGCGTTGCGCACGGCGTGCTCCATGGCACCGGTGAACAGCACCAGGCTGTTGGACACGGTCGACATCGTGTAGTCCAGGCTCGGCGGCCCGGAGATGGTGGCGGCGAAGTCGTACCAGTCCCGCAGGATCATCGAGAACGCATGGTGCAGCAGGTTGCTGCACATGTGCTCGACGATGTAGCGCATCCGGTTGGCCAGCACCGTCGCGGTGTAGCGGTCGCACGCGTAGCGGCTCTCGAACTCTGCGTCGGCGAGCTCCTTGATCGACGCGCCTGTGGTGGCCTGTCCTGTCATGCTCGGTCTCCTCCGACTCGCGTGATCCGCAGCTCGCCGTACTCGCCGACCTCGGCGATCTGGCCGGGCATCATGAACGTGGTGGACAGGGTCTCGTGGATGACCGCGGGCCCTTCGATCCGGTCGCCGGCCTTGAAGCTCTCGCGCTGGTAGCGGCCGGCCGTGAGGGGTTCGGCCTGCAGGTAGCGCAGCTCGAAGGTGGAGTCGGGGGCGAGGACGGAGCCGTCGCCCTTGGGCAGCCGCGGGTAGTCGACCTTCTGGGCCTTCACCACGGCCTCCACCCGGTAGGTGACGCCCTGCACGGGCAGCGCCTCGAAGCGGTTGCCGGCCCGCGACTCGTAGACGTCGTGGAAGTTGGCGATCATCTCGTCCATCTTGTCCGGCGTGATATCCCCTGAGGGGACAGCGACAAAGGGCGTCTCCCACGTCTGCCCGGCGAGCCGGGCGTCCATGCTGCGGACGAACTCGATGTCGGGCGCCTTGTCGTCGAAGCGCTCGCGGAGCTTGTCCTCCATCTGCTGGTAAACCTTGTGCACCGACTCGACGGCCTCCGGGCCGAGCATCGTGTAGGAGCTGCGGCTGTCGCCGTAGACCTGGTCGGAGCTGACCAGGCCGAGCGCGGAGAACAGCCCCGGGTGCGGCGGCACGATGACCTCGCGGGCGTGCACCAGGTCCATCGTGGCGGGCAGCAGCATCGGGCCGGCCGCCCCGAAGGCGACCAGGCTGTAGTCCCGGGCGTCGATGCCGTGCTTGATGGCGATGTTGGTGATGCCCTCGGCAATGTTGTTGACGCCGATGTTGAAGGCGTAGCTCACCCGCCGGTCGAACGGCAGCGTGGTCGGCAGGTTCTCGAACGCCTGCCGGGACAGCTCCGCGTCCAGCGACATCCGGCCGCCGGCGAAGGTCGCGGGGTCGACCACGCCCATAAGCACGAAGGTGTCGGTCGAGGCCGGCTGCGTGCCGCCCTTGGCGTAGCAGGCCGGTCCTGGGTCGGCGCCCGCGCTGCCGGGCCCGACCAGCACCTCACCGGCCGGGCTGATGGTGACCAGGCTGCCGCCGCCGGCGCCGATGCTCTCGACCTCGTTGGAAAGCGCGTTGACGATCAGGTCGTGCTCGAGCTCGAAGGTGGTGTTCACGTAGGGGCTGCCGTCGGACACCATGCTGATGTCGCACGACGTACCGCCCACGTCCACGCAGAGCAGGTTGCCGCGGTCGATCAGCTTGCCGAAGTGCGCGCTCGCCACGGTGCCCGCGGCGGGGCCGGCGAACACGATTTCGAAGGGCTGCTCCATCGCGATGTCGGCGCGCACCAGCTGGGCGGCGCAGTTCGCGTAGTTGAACGACCCGGTGAACCCGAGCTCGGCCAGGCCGTCACCCAGCTTGCGGGTGTACCTGTCGTAGATCAGCTTCATGCAGACGTCGATGGTGGTCGTCGACGCGCGCGCCCACTCCTTGGCCAGTGGCGAGGTCTCACTCGAGATCGAGACCGGGATGTCGCCCAGCTCCTCGATCACCAGCTGGCGGAGCCGCTCCTCGTGGTGGGAGTTCACGTAGGCGTTGAGGAGGCAGATGGCCACACCCTTCACGTCGCAGCGGCGCAGGACCGCCAGCTGCTCGCGGGCGTGGTCCTCGTCGAGCGGGATGAGGATGCCACCGTCGGCGGTGAGCCGCTCCCGCACGCCGCGACGTAGGTAGCGGGGGACGATCGGCCGCATCGCGTCGCCGAAGGACCGCCGCCAGGAGGCGTCCGTCAGCGCGTCGAGCGGGCGGTAGTTGCTGCCGATGTCGAGGATGTCGCGGTGGCCGAGCGTGGTCAGGAAACCGATCTTCGGCAACCGACGGGTGATCACGGCGTTGAGCCCGTGGGTGCTGGCGTGGTTGAAGACCGCCGCGCCGCCGACGCCGGCCTCCTCCGCGCCCTGCAGCACCGCGAGGTGCGTCTCGTTGACGTTGGTGGACACCTTGACGGTCTTGATCTGGCCGTCCTCGATGGCCACCACGTCGGTGAAGGTCCCGCCGACGTCAACTCCGATAATCTTCATGCTGCCCCCTGGGCGTCGACGGTGCTTATGCGAGGTGGAGACCCTCGGACACGAGATGGATGGGCCCGAGCAGGGCGGCCTTCTTGCGGCTCACCGAGGTGAGCGTGGGCTGGTGCTTGACGACCTCGAACCACCCGCCGTCGGACAGCGCGAGGTAGCGCTTGAAGTCCGCCGAGGTCGCGCCGGGGAAGGCCGTGAGGTCCACGCCCAGCTCGGCCAGCTCCGCGTCCGTCACCGCCACCCGTTCCACGTGCAGCCCCCGTGCTGTCTGGGGTGCGATCTTCGCCACGTCAGCTCCTTGTCGTGTCGGCTCCGTACCCGCTGGGCGCTCCGGGGCAGCAAGCTGCGCCTGGAAAACCGCCGTGCCTTCGGGGTGTCTGTCGGACCCTAGGAGGGGGTCCCGGTCGGCCGCCACGGGCGGACCGCCCACAGATGCCGGCCGTGCCGTGGGTGTTTCGACCATGTGTCGTGACCGGTCGGGGAACCGCATCGGGGGCCGGGGCGGCAGCGCTCAGCCGACGGAGGACAGCCGCCGCGCCAGGCCATGCAGCCGCACGGCGACGCCGATCCGGAAGAGCGGCTCGGGGTCCCGCCACTGCGGGCCCAGCAGGCAGCTGATGCGGTCCAGGCGCTGCAGGACGGTGTTGGGGTGCAGGCCGAGGTGCCGCGCGGTCCGGGTCGGGCTGGCGTTGGCCTCGACGAACCCCAGCAGCGTGGGCATCAGATCGGTGCTCCGCTCACGGTCCCAGTCGATCACGGCGCCGAGCGTGTGCCGGATGTAGGCGCTCAGGTCGTCCCGACCCGAACCGAACATCGCCAGGTAGGGCGCGAACCCCTCCGTGCAGGCGGCGAGGTCGGCCTGGTCCAGCGCGACCAGCAGCCGGGAGCACCGCTGGGCGACGTCGAAACGGGCGCGCAAGGTCTCCGGCGCACCCGCCGGCCCCGCCACGACCAGCACCGGGCCGGGCACGGACCGCTGGACCCGTTCGCGGACCGCCTGCGCCGCCGCGAGGGGCGACTCGCCGGGCAGCAGCACCGTCAGGGTGCCGGCGTGCTCTCCTGCCAGCCCGGCCTCGGCCACCTCGTTGGCCGCGCGCAGCGCCGCCCGCCGGTGCTCCAGGGCCACCACGACGACCACCGGCGTGCGCAGGTCCGCGATGCGCACGCCGCGCGACCGCGCCCGCAGGAGCAGCTCCCGTCGGTAGACCGAGTCCGCGCTGAGCACGTCCGACACCAGGGTGCCGCGCACCCGCTCC
>JAABUK010008724.1_pt1 | contig 14117 bp, 18 predicted proteins | sample 5559141 | NCBI WGS metagenome assembly JAABUK01 (sample SAMN10711869, study PRJNA513367) | rock metagenome | isolation source: Antarctica rocks | place: Antarctica: Victoria Land, Pudding Butte nord | collected 2016-01-03
GAAACATCCTTGAGCAAGCAGTCTGCAACCAGCATATTGCAGAATGCCTGTCGGCAACATCCTTCACGCTACACAGGGTTGTATTTATACAAACACAATTTTGTTTGTTTGTTCATATATATAAAATTAACACTTGTTCATTCATATATGTTTATTTATTCATACGCACATATATATTTATGCTACAATCTGGCCAAGTGTGCAAGGTCTGGACTCCTCTGGACTACTCTGAATCAAGGCAGCTGCTTCTCTCTGTCTTGGTCCTGATATAATGTATATCCTGATTAAAGATATGTCCTGGTTTATCGTGACCAAGGTTAAGAGCAGCAGCCGCCTTGATTCAGAGTCCAGACCATGCAGAATTGATTACATTGGCCAGACTGCAACATGCATATGCATCCAGAACATCTTGTCTGTTCAACCTGCAGCCAGATCTTGTGCAGCTTGACTTTGGCCAAACTTGGATGGTTGCTACAGGGATAGATGCTATGGGTGAGGTCGTGCAAAGCCAAACCTGGTGTTGCAACAAAGCACCTTTGATACACCAGCAGTGATCACCAGGTCAGCTTGCCATGAGAGTCATCAACAGCTGATGTTCTGGTTCAGAACATCAGCTGTGGAAGACCCTCATGGCAAACTGCGCTTCTGCAAAAGCTTGCCAAGACACCAGCAATGCTGGACACTATCCAACACTCTTGCAGATTGTGTCCAGTGTGTTTGCCTTTGGCATGTGGTACAGGCAGCTTACTCATTGTGTGTCCTGAATGATTGAGTTTGGGTTTCTAAAAGTGCTAGGCTGCCTGGGTATATCTGTCACAGCTTCGACTGCTGTCTGTAAAGCAGCTACGGTAGCTATATCTGCATTACGGCTGATTTGGATAAAGGTGGGGGCTTTGCTGAGCTTGTTGTCCTGTGTGTATGCAACCATAGCCAATATAGAAGGCATTGAGCCTCTGGTACCATTCACGTCAGATTTGGACAATGTGTTAGAAACTCTTTCAAGCCATGCTGGTGGGTCCATGCAGGAAGCCAAGACATACCTGTGCAGATTGGTAGCTTCCAAACAGGAGCCTGTGGGCTGATGCCTGTATGGAGGGCACCTTGTCTGCTTGCCAGCAGTCTCGATAGGAGCCACTTCCAGCAGTACACCCACCGCACACAGCTTCCTCTCAGCAAAACCCATCAACTTGATGATCTCACAAAAGCGCCTGCAGATGGCAATGTTTCTTTTGGGTCATGACGCTGGCTTACACGAATGACATGGTGACTTAACAAGGCACATGAGGTCGTATGCGTGCACTGTAGTTTTTGCTACCCCTCAGCTCACAGCTGAAGAAATGCATGACTTGGTCACTGAAATACACTGCAAAAATGACAGTTCGCTGTGAGCCTGTATACATGGCACTGTGGCCACTTGAGCAGCTCAACCCATTTGCAGATTCATGTACACAGTGAATTGGCAACAACCAGCTGATGCACATGGTTACAACATGCAGGTAAAATGTGATGCACAACAGTACATGCTTGAATGGGCACCGCCTGACCGAGCTCAGCCATGACTCGGCCACAAGACCACCATCTTCAGAAATACCTGCAAGATGGTGGTCTTGTGGCTGAGTCATGGCTGAGCTAGATCAGGCTAAGCCAGCGCAGATACAGCTAACACGTAGCACCTGAAAAATGTTGCTATCGAATGGCAGAAGATGATGAAGCTGCTGGCAGCGCTGTGTCTTTGGGCTGCAGCTTGCCAGGCAGCAAAGCATGATCAGCACAGCAGCGGGCATGTTGGTAGCTGCCTGGAAGCCATGGCGGCGACTGACTGGAAGCCATGGTAGTAGCTGACTGGAAGCTGTGGTAGCAGCTGCCTGGAAGGCGTGGTAGTAGCTGACTGGAAGCCATGGCAGCGGCTGACCGGAAGAGGCTGACTGGAAGCCATGGTAGCAGCTAACTGGAAGCTGTGGTAGAGGCGGACTGGAAGCCATGGTAGTGGCTGACTGGAAGCCAAACATACTTGATCAGTCCTGCAATCACAAAGCAAGTCAGACCTCTGCCACATGTCATACCCTGCAGCTGCTACACCAGCAGCAAATTGTACACAAACGGGACGTGTAGTGTATGTAGTGTAAACTATATGCCACAACTTTGAAGTATCAATGCAACATGCATCAGATGTGAGCACAGATCTGCTACGTGCAGGCATCCAGTCAAGCTAGAGACACTTACCAATCAGCAGAAATGAGGGCGTCTGTGCAGCTTCAGCTTTGCAAATTTTCTTGTGACATAGCCTGAGTCAAGCATACAGATGTCATCAGTCACTTACAGCATGCTCCAGAATCCGCTCTTTCAAATCACAGCACTACTGTGGCATGATGCCTTGTGTCACAAGCTTGTCAAGTCAGAAAGGAGGGTGCCATCCTGTAGCATGCCTTGCATGCCTTGCTATTTCACAGCGTCCACATCAAAGGTGGATTAGGTTTTAGGGTTTAGGTGGCCACAGTGGCAACACTCTCCTCCTGCTGTAGCCTTGACCAGATCTCAGATTAGTGCTAAAACCCATGAGGGTGTCAAGACTCTTGAGGGTGTTGACCAAGGCACACTGAAGGGGGGTGCCTGCATGCATGACAAAATTGACCACTATGAAAGTCATGGCGGAATGCTTTCACAGATACCGTTGGTCACTGCAGTGAGGCTCAACACCCACATGACAACGCTGAAGCAAAGCCTATTAATGCATGTTCAAGCCAGTACTGGATCAAGCTGAAGGAAAGCCAGCAAGTCATGCAGAAAGGCAGCAGTATGCTACCTGAAAACATCAAAGCACATAATGCTTGCAGCAAAGCTGATGCATAGCACGTTGTCTTTAGCATCTGCCACATCCGCAAATCTGCAGACTTGATCTGGCCAGCAGGGTACACTTAAAGGCTTGAGGGCTTCATGGCGGCTTCGCAGCCTGCGACTCGACAAATCATGATTTTTAAACAGTAAAAGTATAGATGGACATCAGTTGGCACAAGCCCGGTGTGCGCAACGACGAAAGCCACATGGCAGGCAGGCATACCGACAAAAAGAGGTGCATTCCTGAGTACTAGCGACAGTAGCCCGGCGCTAAGACTGCAAAAACTATGTTCGACGTTTGCTTCTTGTACACAACGCGTACCAGCAAGAAAAATGTTTCCGTTTCCCATAGGCGCATCAGCGTCGGTGGGCGATCAGCTGACCAAAGTTTGGATGACGATGGCACAAGTGAGCCAGCATGCTTGCATCGCCCTTGCTGGATACAAACTCTGCGCGGTGAGGACCAGAGCACTCTTTGCACAGCGAATCGCAGGTCTTGCAAAGGACTCAAGGACGAGCTGTGTTGGCGTTACGACCGTTCCGATTAGGATCGTTCACAGCAGTGCATTTGACCAGGCGCATCGCAAAGTGAAAGTCGACGCCGTACGATGAGTGTTGCAACGCCCAGCACGGTCCCCATCACAACCTATGATGAGTTTTGGCTGCATTACCTGCGAGAACACTCGAAGCCTCAAACCAGGGCACTGCACTACTTCGGCACGACCACAGGACTAGTCCTGTGGACGTATGCCCTGTGGAGTCACACATTTAGCCTGCTGCCGTTGGGGCTTTTCATAGGCAAGCGGCTTTGGCTGCAAAACTTACACTAGTATGACAACATAGCCAGAGATGCTCGCAACTGTGCAGGCTACTTTTGCGCTTGGGTTGGCCATTTCTTTGTGGAGCATAACAAGCCTGCAACCTTCAAATACCCTGGCTGGTCCCTCATTTCAGACTGGGTGATGCTGGGCTATTGGGCTAGTGGTAATTTGCAACCGCAGCTGAAGCAAGCTGGAGTTTCACCAATCAAAAAACTTGTGTGACACATACAGCCAGCTTGCTTGCCAGAACAATCTTACTACCATGGCAGCGCCAAAATTACACTGCTTCAGCTCAACAAATGCGGCGCCAACAACAGCCAAGCTAGCTAGATCCAGCCTGTGTAGACTGCTCTTTTCCTGCTTCTGCTTAGCGTCACAATGCCTGCAACTATATAGTCATCATATACGTGGATGAGTCCTGGCTAGCAGGCTACATCCCATGACTTTGGTACCTCCAGTACTCTAAATGCTTACAAAGCTCTGACTGCATTCAACCTGTGTGGGTACGAGTTGCATTGGTCATGATATTATCTCAGGTCCAGGAAGCGTCAGCTCAGGCTGTTGAAAGTCTCTCGGTTTGTTTGGCTTGACTACTTGAACAATAATCGTAGCACATGCCAGTGCGCAAGGAGTCTCAAGGTTGAAAGTGTATAGCTGGACCTGTAGGGCTTGTGTGTTGAATAATGTGTATAATTATATGTGATGATGTCTATGATACAATGTGTGTAATATCATTTTGACACATCTGCACTGTCATCGGTAGCACTGCCAAGCTGATGCACCACTACTGCAGGACTCGGAGTATACTACTGCTGGTCCATAGAGTGAGCGTACTAAATGACAATGAAACTGAATGCTGTTGTTGATGACTTTGTGCTGACCTGAGCTCTGCAGATCTGCAATAATGTCTGTCAGTTGATCATCATAAGTGCTAGGCAAGACTTCTGCAGACCACATTGACCCAATTTGAATGTTTGAGTCACGATTACATCGGGATCCCTAATGTATACAGAGCTGTACGATAGCCATGTAGTCACCTGCAAAGCTCATGTACTAGCATTGTGCAGTTATGTTCTATTGTGGATCAAACTTTGCCCCCCCCCCCCCGGGGGATGACCCCCCGGTGAGGCACACATGGTTCCTATGACTCCTGCCTGACAGTGCTTGCAGAGAATGTGGATACATGCCACACCTGCATGGCGTATGTAGCTCCGTTGTGAAACCTATCCTGTCACCTAGCCTCACACGTTTGCTTGGAGGCTTCCGCTTTCTTGACAGGGATCAACAAGCGCAGCATCTACAAAACTAGCATACTTGCTGTTTTAGTGCTCGTGCTCGAGCGCCTTGTGACCCACACTACGTGCCGATGATGCAAACGGTATGCACGCTTCTGCTCTGCTCACTTTACAGGCATATTCACCACTTCTCCCTTTATGCCAGGGTTGGCGCCAACGATCGGGCAATCTCACTTCGAAGGTGCTTTTACCTTACCTGCCAAACACACTCGTGATCTTTGCATAGGCGATCCCGGAAGCCTTTGCTGCCATACCCTTCCAGTACTCCTTATGCTGTCTGCTGCTCCTGGTTGCTGTGCTTGTTGGAGCAAACAGCAAAGCCTCAGCAATCCGGCTGTCAGCCGGCAAGAAGTCCATTCGCCGTCCACTCTCTATGCGTAAGCGGGCTCGCAACAGGCGCAAGGCAAGAGTCTGTCTGGCACTGTCTGTACTAAAGGTACGCATGCAATAACAATCTGCTGATCCGTTGTCTGCCCCCTAATATGCAGCACCGGCCTGAATAGTTGATACCGTAAGCAGCCTCCAGTTGCATGCCTTGGAAATACAGGACAATGCACCTGGTTGAGTGTGCGCAGCTTTTGAGCTGCTGATGCTGTGTCACAACAGTTTGTCTAGTATGCCAGGAACAACTTGCGCTGCATCGCGCATCTCATGCATATTTGCCCCACAGCTCACCAATCATTTTTGCATGTAGGAGCAAATCCTTCTGCTGGTCTGTACTTGCCTGGGCTTCCTCTTCACCACCTTCTCTGTCAGGAGCGCCTGCCTGTGTGCCAGTGCCATCCTCGCCTTTGCCCTGTGGAATCAAATCCTTGCTGCCTTCACCTACCTGGGGCAGCAGACCATCACCGCCACTCTGTGCATCGACCGCTTCGTTCCATTTCTGACCTCTGTGAGCAGTGCACTAGCTGCTGCAGCTTCCAGGGCCAAACGCATCATTTCCATTAAGCACACTTGGATTGGCGTTTTGAGCATCCTCAGATGCAGTGCAGCTTGCAATCTGAGAGCCATCGTTGCTGTGGCGCTGTCTGGCCTCAAGGTCAGCAAGCAGTTTGCTTGTTGCAACAGTCAAGCAGAGATGCATCTGCCCTACAAGTTGACCAGATCCTGTGCTCGCTTGTGATTGCTGGAACTACATTTTCGTTTCGCTGCTGGTATGAGACGTCATCCTTGAGAGCAGCATCCCAGGCACATTATGGTGCTGAGCATCCCATGCTGCTGCCTAAGCTTGCATAGCACAAGTTGATACCAGTGCAGTCATTGTTCGCAAGCTGGCACCAGTGCAGTGATTGTTCACAAGCTGGTACCAGTTAAGTGATTGTTCACATGCTGGTACCTTAGCAGTAATTGTTCACAAGCTGTCAGCAGCATTCAGCCCATGCCTTGCAGTCACAAGCACCTGCTAAATAGTCATTTTGACACAGCTTACGATAGATTACCACAAGCACAGCTGCTTGACTAGCTTCACGAAAGTATTGTGCCAAATTATTGTTGTTGTGGCCAGCAAGAGCTGAAGGCTTGCTGCAGACACTTTCACTGCATCATAAAATCAAGTTGTATGCATATTGCAGCTGTGTTTGACAGTGGAAACAGACTATGCTTGGTGTGGCATTGCATGAGTATGAGCCTGGTGTGTGCAGATATCCAAGTCTGGGGCATTCATGACTGGAGTGCTACCTGTGGCAGCTGGGTTGTGCTACAGCAGTGCCATCAGCCTGCCTTGGTGGCGCTATACCATGTCATCATCTGCACTCAGCCTTCCGCCAAGTCCATGCTGACCAGGAACAGATCACAGGCTGCCGATGCATCAAGGCTGAAAGTCACCGCCAAGCTGTGCACTCAATGTCTCAAGGTAACACTTCTGCATGGGTGAAAGCAGTGCAGAGGCAATATGGTTTGCATTCAGTGCATCTCTTTGGCTTGAGCCTGATTTTGGTTGTTGTGAGTGCAGTAGCATACAGACTACCAATAGCACCAGCTCACCTGAAGCCACACTGCCTAAAGCTGCAGACGCTTGTGCTCCATCAGCGTCATTAAGCAGCCTGTGTACTTATGCAAACGGGTATCAGGATCACACTTGTTTTTTTCAGTCCAAAAAGACAGCAGCCAAGAAGGTACCAGTAATTGTTCTGCAGGAGCAGTTCTTGTAAGCTCACCAGAAGCAAACCCATTGCACTGTGCAAGCATCAGCCGTTGCATTCTTCACTTGCCCATGCAGGATTGCAAGGTGGAAGCCTGTGCCTCTGGTGCTCTGCTGGGGGTAGCTGCCGTGTCTGGCAGTGTTCTGAGTGCTGTGGCGTTGGGCGCCCTCTTACTGGCCTTGTGGTACTTGAACTACCTCAACACTGGTCCAGCAGCCCACCAGGTAAGACAGTTTGACTAGCTCTCCGTGAGTATTGTGGCATATTGATGTTGTTGTGGCCAAGAAATGCTGAAGGCTTGCAATTGCTGCATGCATTTTCATTGCATCATACCATTGAGTGTTGTGCACATCAAGTGCTGTGCATACTGCAGCTGTGTGATACTCCAATGGTTGGTCCAATGGCTGGTCCAGTGGCTGGTCCAATGCCTGTTGGTGAGCAATTCCACATGGCTGTGCAGGTGGAAAACACAGCAACACAGCAGCAGACAGAACAGTCAGAGCACTCAAATGCACAGCCCGCTCCTCCTGCAGTCTCCTTCATGGAGGTGGTGCATGAAGCGCCAAGGTTGATGGAGTTATTGACTCCAGAGTGTGTCAAAGCAGTGACAGCAACATGTACAGAGCTCCGCCAAGACTTACCGCCACTGTGTTACCACCATCACAATGACAAATGAGCAGGACCAAGCAATGCTGTTTGCACACAAATGGCCGAGATTGGTAATGGTTGTTATCAGTACCACATTCAGTACTGAGCAGCTGAAGCAGCAGCCGTCTAGCAACCGTTTCAGATCGTGTTTGTCTGAAGAGGAATGGGCAACTTTGGTGTCCATTGAAACTAAAGGGTCTTCAGATGGTCCCAGTAGTTGGAGGTCAGGCTTCAAGCGAAATGTAGCGTTATTAGCAGCCCGCCATCAGAGCTCTCAGAACCTGGACACCAAGGCCCATGGCGTTGCGCTGGCTCGCTTAGCCGCACAGTGGGCAGCCAAGACACAACTCATCCTCACTTCTCTGACATCAGAATCAGCATATGTGAATGCCTTCAGGCATCTGCGCATGGGCGAATGGCCATGTCTGGAGAGGATCATGTGTCGTGGCTCATATGGCAATGCACTACCTGTCTTGTTTTTGGGGTGATTCCTTGTTCGGCCTGAACATGACTTTGTGCAGCCTTGGTGCAGATCTGATCCAGTCCCCGGTCACTACATGCCCACACCTCCGCAGTCTTGACTTGACAAGGTGCGAAATTGAAACAACATGGGCATGCTTAAGTCAAGCTCGCTTTTCAGGGCTTTACAATTTGCACATCAGGGATACTCCGCTGAGCTGGTTAAGTGTCCGGTCATTGAGCAGTTGCGACTTGCCAGCACTGCAATATCTGAGTCTTTAACAACACAGGTATGACCGCCTTGGCTGCCATGCACCTGGCTCAAGGGTGTTGGCCAAGTTTGTTGCACTTGTATCTCTTTGAGAACCAGCTGGATGTAGAGGCTGTTGCACACCTGGTCAATGGTGAGTGGCCTCTGTTGCAAGATCTAAGTCTCACGTGGAGATGTGTCCTGAAGCTGCGTTTGCAATACTAGGTGTTGTTGATGCTTGCCAGCAAATGTTTGAGAACATTTTGTCTTGCAATAGACTGCCATACACAGTCCCCTTGCTGAGGACAAGCTTGCTTAATTGGCCTAGACTGACGGTGTTGACTGTGCAAAATGACATTTGAGTCAAATGTTGTAAAGAAATTTGTCCCAAAGACATCAGTGCCTTGAGCCTGTATACAGTACTACTGCGTACAGCAATTAGCGGCAATGTCTTGGAAGTGCAACCCTTTAACCACTACAATTGGGGAGCAAGAATGGTTCAGCTGGAATTTGTTGCTTTGGTGTTGGCTAGAGGTAGGTGATTCAGACTTTCGCTGCCAGAAGCCATGAGTGCTATAATGTTCCTAACCGCATAGGAACGTCTCATACTGTTCCCTTCGTGTTCAAAGCTTTAGCGGTCTTCTCAAACCTTAGGCTGGAGGTTCCTATATTTGAGAAGGCTTTTATGACCTGCTCAAAACAATCCCAAAGCTGTAGGAGCACTGCCCTGTTTCGTTCATGGTGGCATCTGTTCTTAAACAACATAGGCAAAGCTAGGCTGGGCTTCCTAATTATGTGATGGGAGTGAACCTGCATTGATCGCAGGCGAGCTTATGGCTATAGACGCTGGTCGGCAGGCGCCACCGCCCACAGGCTGAGAAAATATGGTGCGTTGCAAGACCGTGTGCATAAACACACTACTTACAGTGTTCTGGATCAATTAGCCCTCGGCAAATATGGAAGATGACACGCTGGACCCACGCAAATTTCCAAGCGGCAAACCGGTATGTCCTCGATGTGGGTTCCTCCAGTAGCGAATAGTTACATCAGATGCTACACTGTGACCACAGAACGCATTTGTGGACCACCGTAGAAACCCAGGGGTAGATCAAGCCTGCATTTCAAAGTACATAAACGAACCAGCTGATGCGGCGCATCTGTTCCTGCTTTTCAAGCTAAGTCATGGCCATTCAAGCACTTGATATGTGCACATACTGACAAGCTTGCTTGCAAGCACTGGCATATGTATGACCTGCTGCAGCTTTTTTGTCTAGCGCAACATTTTGGCAATATCAAGGCGTCTGACATGAGCATGTGCTGCCTGTGCAAGCTGGACTTGACTGCAGATGTGAGGAGCTGGAGCCATGACTCTGTGGGACAACATGATGAGTCAGCCAGACAGCACAGATGTCAGGTGTATGCTGTAAGGCTCTGCATCTTGTTTCGCTAGACAGCATTACAAAGTGTCAAATGATCATATTTCTTGTGTAACTGAGGACCATGTGTGGCTGTCAACATATTTAATTGGCATCTGGTCAATGCTATGCTCAACATGACAGGTTGCACCTTGACTCTTTGTGTACTTTTGCCACAATATCTAGGTAGGTGCACATGCATGACCTGCAATTTTCAACTTAGTTGCTTATCTCTGCTTGACAATTGCTCTTTTGCAGCATGTGTCATCTGCAGAGTTTAAGCAGAGACATGCTCATCCAGAAGGTTGGGCAGAATGAGATGTTCTCCACAAGGCATGCTTATTGCAACCATACTTCTTTAAAGTCAGCGTGTGATTGGACAGACAGTTGAGCACTGCTTACAGCCATCAAGACATTGAACATTGCGGGACCTGCTTGTGCACGCGCAGGCGAGCTCGCTTTGCCCATGATGCGATCACTTACTATATCAGAGGTGCTATGCTGCAGCACTGTCACATTGCATTCATCTCTGCTCATCATGGGCTGAGGTGGCACTTTCATGTGTTAACCTTGCATACATGTATATGTAGCACTGGTGCTGCTTTGAAACCTTAGACACAAGATCATCATCCTAGGGAGTCACCAAGCAATTGTAAGGTATGTGAAGCAACAACATGAATCCGAAGTTGTGACTGCTGCTCATCTGGCTCAACGGTGCTTTGATGCACAGGGCTGTTATTTCTTCTAGGGGGGTTTGGCATCAAGTGTGGGCACAGAGCACACCACCCATTGCTTGCGTCTGCTGGAGGGTGCAAAGGGATACATTTGCAGGAAAGTTTTGTCATTTCAGGCCTGAGATCAACAGAAGCAACATCAGGTGGCAAATATTGTCTCGTTTCTGCGGCGTTGGCTGAGTTCTATCAGCCAATCTGCTTTGCTACTGGGATCATGACATGACTGTTGACATATAAAGCACATGTGGCATGAGTGCGATTTTCATTTTGCCTTAAATGACCCTCAGGTCAGATCACTAAGACATGCAATATGCCAAACAGAAGTTTAGTCAAGCTCATGAGATTCACTTTTGTAATATGCTCAGCTGTTTTGTGAGACCATGTGCCTGCGCTCTTCTACTTCAAATACAATTAAGCACTCATGGCTGCATTTTGCCTTCCAGTTTTGTTTCAACAAACTTCGAATCTTATGTGCAGTGGTCGTGTAAGCATGCCTAGAAGCTGTTACCTGTCGTCACACAAGTACAAGGCTGTACATGTAGGTGCAGTACATGATCCTGATGAAATTCTTACCCATTCAATATCACGACACAGACATTTCAGGCAAAAGGCCCTGTCTGGTTGGAACAACTTATAGAAAGTAATAAGAGTGTAAGGAGTGAGCGTGAAGCTATTGCACATTGTGGTCAACATGTGCACTGTATCTCTGCTACCTAAAGCTGGGGTTGCAGTGCAGTGTTGCATGCATTGCTGCTGGTGTACACATATATGCTACAGTAGACGTTTCTTTTCGTCTCACACACTTTATTTGTCATCCATGTTCAGCCCGACCTCTGCGGCTTGCTCATGAAGGAAGATGAACACTTCATGGGCAGTCTTGGCCCCAAAAGAGTGGACATCTGCATCAGCAAGATCCACTGTTGTAACTCGGTTTCTCACCAGGACAAGGCAAAGACCAGGCATATCAAGACACATGACGATGATGTACCTACATTCAGCCATGGGCTGATCAATGAGGCGCAAAGCCACTCCCAAGGCTTCAAAGCCATGCAAGCAAGCGCTGTTCTGAAAAAGTGCAGACGCAGTCTCATTTAGAAAATAGCGAACAAAAGAACGGCAGGCATGGTGCAGGACATACCAGGGTGCCACGCAGCTTTGAGGCGCCTGAAAATGTGCCTGCGACGGGCAGGCTCAGCAGTCTTGGCCTCAGCAATGGCCTCCTTTGCCTCCTGAACCAGCAGCTCACCAAGCTCGTGTGCCTTGTTGTCAGAGCCGCGCCCCCTCTTGATGTCCTTGCACCAGTCGTAGGAAATGTGCTTGTAACGCTGCCACTGCTCCTCGCGCTCGTAGTGCTCCTTGAGAGCCTCCCGAAGGGTGTTCACATGGTTCTGCACCGCACCAGGAGCACTTCATACCAGCTTCTTGGCACAGCACACTGAACAGTGGGTGAGGAGGACTGGGCAGGATGAGATGAGTAATGCAGCAGCTGACATGGAAGTTGTCCTGGAGCATATGCAGATCAGGCAGCATGCAAGCCAGCATGCATGGCAACGCCAAGAACCTGCAGCGGCAACACAATGCTGCATATGGTAAAGCAGAAGCTGGTTTCATGCAGTGATGTCTAGGTTCCACACAGGGATGTCTGAGCTCCAGCCAGAACACACTGGTACAGCCAAGTTGATGGAGTCAGGAAAGGCCGGGAGTGACAGAAAGTACCTGAGTGTCGCTGTGGGCAGAGTATTCCCGCCTCAGCAGGGACTTGAGCTTGGCCACCTCATCACTATCTGCCCTGCAGCTGCTGCTGGCAACCCTCACCTCCTCCTCATGCTCTTCTGATCTACCAGGATTGCTGGCAAACCTCTCCTCTTCCTCCTTGCGACCAGAGCTGCCAGCCCTTGCATTCCCATCTTCCCTGCCTTCCCTGCTGCTGTCACTCTCCTCTGACGAGTCAGAGCTGCTGGTGTCAGTGTGAGGGTCCTCTGTTGACGCCTTGGGGGTTGGCTGGGGGGAGGGGTGGGGGGTCTGCAGCCCACATCACAGTCTCAGCCGTGCATGTCTTTGGTGAATGTGGATGAACTGGCAATGAAATACAGTAAGGCTGATGACCTGTTGCTCTGTACAGGGGTTTGAGCTATAGGTTGAGCACAAAGGCATGGCAACAGCAGCATTCATCAGCAGTCGGTGCACCGCAAGTACGCACACACAGTGTACCAAAGACATGGAGACAGCTTCACCATACCAGTCAGCTGAAGCTACACCAAAAAACACACATCAAAGCTTAGAGCAAGTGCACATCAGGTGAGTCAAGATGAGTCAAGGAGTGCACTTTGTGGGCTGCTGAACCAGTGCAATGCAGGTTCCAGCAACAGAAGGCCAACAGGAGGGCCGCCAACGCCACAGAGCTGAGAATGCTGCCAGAGATGGCAACTGCAATCAGCAGCGCCCCAGAGGCACAGGCTTCCAGCTTGCACTCCTGCACACAGCCAGCTCACATGTGCACAATGATGCAACTGTGACTGAAGACACAAGACTTTGTGAGGTTTACTTCTGGTGAGCTGACAATGTCTTCTGTTGATGGTGTGACAAAAGCAGTACAAATGATCATAAGCCTAGTGTCACACACTGCAGATGTGAACCCACGGCTGCTGTTGTATTCACTCAAGCAAAGGTAAACCTAACCCATGTTAGTATGTGCAACAAATTTGGCAAAGAGCAAGTCCACCATCACAAGATAATAATAATAAAAGAAATATAATAATAATATTAACAATAATAAAAGAAATATAATAATAATAATAATAATGATAATAATAATAATAATAATGATGATGATGATAATATATGTAATAATAATATTAATATGTATTACACAGCTGAGTGGTGCATGGCCAGCTGCAATTATGCTGCAGTAGCCTGGGGGAGGTTGTGCACTGCTGTTTGTACCTGTCAAGTTTGGGATGGCAAGCTTGGTCTAGCAATTCTCTACTTTGTGAGCATTGCATGCCAATGTGCATCATGCACACAAAGAAGAGAAGCGCTAGCCTCTATAGAGCAGGCTTGCCACCGGGTACCAACAGTTGGCATAGCATGCACAAAGGCTCTTGGTACAGGCTGTTTCTGCTTGTGAGTTTGTTTGCATTGAACTTCCTGACTGCTCTTTCAGACCGTACTTTCTGTGAGCTGCTTGGCAGTGAGGCTGTTCACCGCCATGGCTATAGCTGCCAAGGCAGTACTCATACCTACATTCAACAAGAAGTTGAATGTAGGTATGAGTGCTGCCTTGACAGCTTAGCCTTTTTGCGGAAGCTGCCATGCACCACACGCAATGTTGCATTAGCTGATAATGAATGTGAGCTTGCAATGTACCCATTGCTCTGTTTCAATTGACACATATGCAGACTCTGCCTCAGAGGCAGTTTGGGAAAGCATGCATGTCAACATCTATGTCCAATAAGCAGCTAAATATTCATATCAACAGATAAGTGGCTGAGTATTCATATTTAATAGACAAGCAGCTAC
>JAABUK010008725.1_pt1 | contig 14114 bp, 15 predicted proteins | sample 5559141 | NCBI WGS metagenome assembly JAABUK01 (sample SAMN10711869, study PRJNA513367) | rock metagenome | isolation source: Antarctica rocks | place: Antarctica: Victoria Land, Pudding Butte nord | collected 2016-01-03
GCAAACGTCGAAGCATTTACTGCTGAACTGCAGGCATTATAGAGCAGAGCAGATAAAGCTTAAGGAAAAAGCTCAGCTCAAAAACACAGACACTATATTGACACTGTTCATCACCAAAATTGAAAGAATCGCAACACTAGAGTATTTGAAAAATACTTGAATTGCGACGAGAAAATGACTATTAGAAACGAAAGAGTAGAACGCGAAGAATGTGAAAGAACAAAGAAAAACGAGAGTACGATGATGAGGGTTGAGAAAGAGCGCTTGTATGCGCAAACTATCGATGTGATTGATCAACGAGAAGATATAAAGCAGCGACTTTGGTCAGGTTACATGTAACTTAGCATACATACAGCGCCTAGACAGTGTCATAGTCATAGACTGCATGCACTTAATGAAGAAATAAAAAAAAATAAAAATAAAAAGATCAAAGCAATCAACATGCTCATCAATGATGTCTGAAACAAGAACGAGAAAACTGTATTTTATATCATGAATTCTATGAATGCACTTATTCTTTATTGAGTAAGTGACAAAGTCTTTACTTTCTGTTAATGTTGTTCTTGAAAGTTATCATATGCATAGCGAAAGAAAACATGTTCAACATGATTGCTAACATTTAATTATGTAATACTTTCAACTTATGCTTAAAGTTTCTATAACTTTGATAACTTCAAAATTGATCAAATCTAAAGTGATGAACATAGTTTGATTGTTTCAAGAAAACTTGAAAAAACTGCAGAAGTATTTAAATGAAAAGTCATCACACTTTATCATTAACACTATTAAATTAATTGATGTTGATTACAATTTACACAAGATCAAGAAACTAGTTCAGATCAATTCAGAATGAATGAAGAAAGATTAAGCATAAATCAAGAAGAAAGTCAATTATCTTAAATAATATAAGAAGACTATCACTTATGACTTACGCTGTGTAGATTCAAGAATCAAGATGCTGATATATGATAAACAGAATTGTTGAGTGCATATAATGAAGTTGACATTGAAGCTCAAAATCTTTGAAGATGATGATGTAATCAAAGATGTCAAAAACAATGATAATGATGAAGCAAACAACATTGAAGTCAGATCAACAATGAGATTTATCTGTATGAAATGCTGACTACGAATCTTCTGCAAGCTATGCTTGTCAGAAGAGTTGAACAATCTCATCAACATCAACAGAGCAGTAACAGCGCTTTACTCATGCGTTGAGCTCACACACAGTTGAAAAGCGAGACAATAACAACGTGATCATTGACGCGTTGAAGCTTGCATATACACAGAAGAACAGCAACGTCTTTTCATACATGCTGCAACTCATATACGTCACACACACATACATTGCGAAGACACGACTCAGCTTTTGCGCACATACACATCTGTGTGACGCAGTAAATCGATCGATTTTTTCGATTTTCTGGTCGATCTACATGCATCGCAAATACATAGATCAAAACTTATCTAGTTCGTTCAGCTGAGTGATCATACAGCGAACTCAAAAGCTCACGTCAAAGTGATCAGCTTTCATCTACATAGATCAAAACTCATCTAGCTCACTTAGCTTGATGATTATACAGACAAGTTGAAAGTTCACGTTGAAGTGATCAGCTCTCACAATCTTGAGTTGTCTATATGATCACTTGATTATATAGACAGCTCACGCGCTCGTATGCGCAAACTATCAATGTGATTGATCAATGAGAAGATATACTGCAGCGATTTTGACTAGATTACATGTAATTTAGCATACACACAGCATCTAAATAGTGTCATAGTCATAGACTGCATGCACTTAATGAAGAAAAAGAAAAAACATTGAAGTCAATAACAAGATAAAAGATGACAACTGCGTCTAGATTACACAGTTTCATACATGTGCATTAAGAATGTGCAATGTGTTACTAGTTTATCAGTCTGTATTATAAATAGTTGTATTCACTTTTTCTTCTTTGACATTCACTGATATATTTATCAAAACTTATTGAGATCATGAAAAAATTTATAGAATCAACACTAAGCTCTGTAATTCTTGATGATATTGTAAGCATTGCTTTGATGATGCAACAAATCTTCAACAACACATGCAACACTGCTTAAGCATAATCACAGATTCTCATTTTTGATCTTTTAAATAGATTCAATTGAATAGTTCATTAAAGAAATCATGATTATCTAATTAACATTGTGTCTGAATGTGTGCAGATTGACAAAGATTCAAAGAAGCAGATGCAGTATCATTTTATAAATCGATAACAATGTTCATCAATACTGATTTCAGCTACAATTGTTCTGCATTTATGAAACGCAGCAAAGTATAGAAAAATTCATTCATTGATATAATAAAAGTGTCTGTCAAATGTCAGCGATTTCACAACTTGAAATCATAATACTCTGAATGAGTGAGCAAAATTTATCTCACTTCTATCACATCACTACTATCAATCATGAAAAGAGATAAATGAAAGACTACAAGTAAGAAAAGTGCACTTTTCTTAAAAATCATGAGCATTGAAGTTCAAGTCATTTACATGAAAATTGACACTTGAAAAGTCTTCTCATACTTGTCAGATGTTCACACACTGCAAATAATATAAACATGAACGCAATCAATGAAGATTTGAAGTACAAGAATGTAAGAATGTTTTCTCAGAAAAGAGAAGAAGTGCTGTTGATGCATGCAAAGAACGTGTGATACTTCATTTATATCATTCTTTGACTTAAATGTTGACTTGACTTCTAATGTTCAAAACTTGATTGTCAGCTCGCTCATTTGCGAATTTGCATCAATACAGATAACTCATGTTCTGTGATAACAACTTACTAAAAGCTCATCATCGCGAATGCAGAAGCTACAATCTGCAAGATCTAAACTCACGAAAGTCATTTGCAAAGATTCTAACTTAAAGAGCATACTGATTACAATCATTGCAGCTGATTATCAACAAGATCAACGATGCAGTTGCTTGATTGAATGAAATACAGATGCACTTTGCATCATCATGATCATAATAGTTGAATTTTATGATCTTCAAGCAATTGTCATTAAGATATTAGATACGATCAAGAATGCTAAACTCAATGACTTTCATACATTTTAAAAACTACATGTTTCATGACATCAGAGTAAACATCATCAGTTCAATGAATTTGTCTTGCAGTTTAATTAATCTGTTTTGCAGTTCAATGAATCATACATCAGTTAAACTTGCGAAAACAACAGACTGATTCTCAAATCTCATCTCATTTGAAACTATGACTTGAACTCAATCATCAAAATTGCACGTCAGAAAATGAAATGCTTTCTTTGTTTATTATTATATATATAGCTAGAATCATGACTATATACAGCTCATTGAGATATACAAAACGTTATCACTTGTATCTGAATAACTGTCTTGCTCTGCTCATCATTAACAGAGAATCTTATCGATCAATCTTGCGCTTCGTCATCAATCATGCATCAAGTTCACTAATGTGATGAATCAACTCAATGAGATCATTCTGATTGCATCTCTTGATATCTTCATGATTGCACATGTCTAAATCTTGCAAGAATGTTTTCTTTATATTTCTTGTGTAAGATGAGATATGCAAGTCAGAATTATCACATTCTAACAAAGTTGCAAAGTATTTGTTTGCAAAAAAAGTTATCTTTTGCAAGATTTTGAAGCTACTTTTGTTTTAAGTTGTAGAAAGTCTGAGTATTCTTGTCTTTTCAAAAATAGCAAATAAATACTTGATATGATTGAAGATCTTGAATGTTCATGTCATGCTGATCAATGAACTTTAACATCATGCTCAACATTATCAACTCATGAACATGAGAGAAACTTTCTGTCGCTGAATACACTGCATTTGTTCAAGAACTTGCAAATTGCAATATCAAATTCTTAACAGCGATTACGTTGAACAAAAAGAGAAAATTTGCAAGACAATGACATTATACAATCACAAGAACGAGATCTTTCTATCTGCTTTTCATATAAAGCACACGACTCATTTTCTTCACTGCAAAATGCAATGCTCACAATCTCTTCATATATACTGAGTGTCTCTTGATCTTCGATCTTGCAAGTCAACAAAAATTCTCAATTTCGAAGATTACATTCAATGTATCTTTGCAATTCAAGTACGATGACAGTTTAATCAATCGAGTCAGTCTTTGACATTTTGTCAATGTGCTTAAAAAGTAGCAGCATATCTGCTTTGAAATCAGTCAAGCACATGCAGTTGATTTAACTCGAGATTGAAGATTGTGAAATGTCAGCTCACAGAATCTTTCTAGCAGCTGTGTCAAACTACTGCAAAGCTCAGTTCTCAGATGAATGAGATCATCTACTTGCACATCAAGCAAAAACATGAGTCAAACAGATAACATTCTTTTTTTTTTCTTCATTAAGTGCACGCAGTCTATGACTATGACACTGTCTAGACGCTGTGCATATGTTAGATTACATGTATCTTGATCAAAGTCGCTGCTTTATATTTTTTCATTGATCAATCACATCGATAGTTTGTGCAAACAAGCACTTTCAACCAAACAACTTCTTTCTTTCGTGCCCTCATTTTCTCGTTTCTTCGTGTTCTTTTCACTTTACTCTTTCGTTTTCAATAGTCATTTTCTTGTTGCAATTCAAGTACTTTTCAAGTACTTTAGCATTACGATTCTTTCAATCTTGATGATAAACAACGTCAATATAGTGTTCATGTTTTTGAACTGTGCTTTTGCTTTAAGCTGTAACTGTTCTGCTTTATAATGTTTGCAGTTCAGTAGTAAGTGCTTCGACGTTTGTCTCGCCTTGCATATTTCATAGCATTTGTTTGAATTATTCTCTGATAATCGATGCAAATAGCTTTTAAAATAGTCATGTTTCATTTTTAGCTGTATAAACGTTGAGAACGTCAGTCTGTCTATTTTTCGAAGCTTCTTTAGTGATCTGTAACTCAGATTCACCCTCGCTGTGTGCTTCTGATACTGGTTTTCTTTTTTGATGCTGTCATTTCATGCAATTAGTCATTGCTCTTTTGCCTCTTTGTCTATTTGCTTTTTGATGAAGCTCATGATTGTTCTTTTCCTGATGTTGATTGTCGATCTTTTTCGTGTCGCGTCTTTGATCAATTGATTCACTGCTTCGTTTTCGATGATGTCTTTGCGACTCAATACTCACTGTATGCAAATATGACATCAATTTTGTTGCAGATTGATCAGGTTTTGTCGTATGTTATTGAATAACTTCAAGTTGACATTGCTCTTTGCTTTTAATCTTTGCAGCGTCATTTGACTGTCTGTGTATACTCAAATTTCGCTGCCTTCAGATGCTTCTTCGCTGCATATCGCGATTGCATCGTCGATAGCTTGCAATTTCGCTTTTGTTATGATTATTTCGTCGATCACGCTTGTTGTCTTGCTGCATCTAACAGGCTCATGTGTGAATATCATCGCGATTTCGATTTCTGTTTTGAGCTTTGCTACCTTTTTTCAAGTTTGCGATGCGTCGATGTACATCACTATGTTTTTCGTCTTTTTGACTATTGTTTTCAGTTTTCTATAGTGTGTATTTATCGTTTTGCACGTTTCATCTCTTGCGAATTCGATTTGCATCTTTGTCAGATATTTGATCATCGACAAAATGTTTGACAGCTAACTTTTTGCTCGATGGCAGAACCTGAAAAAGTCGGCTCGATTCAGCTAATAATCAGCTAACAACTGACTAATCAGCTAAATTTCAGCTAAATTTAACTAACTCAGCTAATTCAGCTAATTCAGCTAAAATATTTATCTACATGCTCATCACTTTACTTGCTCATTTACTCGTTCATTTACTCGCTCATCTACTCGCTCATTCTACTCGCTCATCTATTCGCTCATCTACTCGCTCACCTACTCGCTCATTTACTCGCTCACCTACTCATCACTCTACATACTCATCACTCTACTCATCATTCTACATACTCACTGTTGAAATCGTGTCTAGAAACTAATCAGAGTGCATGCGTGACTAGAATGTTTGATCTATAAAGATAGTTATAACTAAGACTTTAAGAATACAGAAGAAAGAAGGTACAAAAGACAAGAAAAACACGCTCTATATAGTAGTTACTCAGATCGACGCTAGTCTCAAAGAGAACGTGTTGAAACATAAGAAAGATGTTGATTTGAAAGATGTTTGTGACACAAAGAAATGTGTTTGTCATAAAAATCTGTTGATCACTTGTAACACAAAGAAGTGTGTTTGTCTAGAAGACAATAGAAGCTGATTAGAAGATGCTAGAAAAGAAAAAGATGCTGAGTCATATCTGAGTCAAATCTGAGTCAGATCTAGATCAAATCTCGACTAGATCGTTGACTAGCTTTAATCAATTCTGACACATTCGTAACATTATCTCTCTTTTCGAAAATTCATGTTCGCATGAATAGAACAAATGAAACGCAAACTTTCACTGTTTTTCAACTTAGTGTGACTTGTCTGAATAAAGCTTATGAAATTTGACTAGAACTTCTTTTGAGTTCTCAAATTCTTCTTTATCGACATAGTATCATTCGTTGTCTTGATCTAGTTCTGTTCATTTGATCTTGTATTGTATTCAACCTCAATAACGTCTAAAGTTCAAAATGACATCTATCTTTCAATGTTCATCGTTCTCGATAGTGAGCAATCTGAGAGATTCTGAATGCTGTTCTGATAAGAAGTTGTTGAAATAAGAACGCAATAGCTTCAAGCTGAACATTGAATGCAGCTGCTTCATGCTTACTGATAGACGAAGATGATAGAAGATTTCAACTTTGATCGTGATTTGATAAAGTTCTAGTTGTTTGTCTTTCAAATCTTTGCATGATCTCGTTGTTTTGATGTTTCTGAAAGATAATCAAATTCAGTCATCTATCTCATAAATGACATCTCGTTTATGTTTATTGATCTGATCTTCAGTGACTTGCTTCGTTTTTTTCAATTGTTGACGATCAAAGATAAGAAGTTTCTTCATTTGAATGATAATATCGTCGACTTTTCTAGCTTCAAGACGCTCACGAGTGATTTCGTAGTCAGTCGTATCTGAATCAAAACTCATTCGTGAGTGAAAGTCTTTATTGAAGTAGAACGAGATCATTGAGATGATTGAGAAGATATTGAAATTCTCGCTGAATTTCATCATGAGAAGTCATTTTGCTCAGTCATTCTGCATGTAGTTACAGTAGATTCTTAATTCGCATTCAACATCTTGATTAGCTCATTTCAATTGATCATTGATCTCAGAATGATAAACTGTTGATAAACTAGCTGTGATTCTTAGTCGCTTACAAAGACTTTGTCACATTGTTGATATGAATTGAGAGTCTCTGTTCAAAACAATAGAACTAGGTAAATCATGAAGTTGATAGACGTTTCATAGCATGATTCAAACCGTTTCTTCGACTGAGATGTCTTCGTCTTCTCAATGACAGAAAACATAGTGACGTTTCTTGATGAGACAACATATGATTGTGCAAATGATGTTATAACCTTCTGATAGAGATAGCTCAGTGATGAAGTTCATAGCTATATCTTTTCAGCGTTTCTGTGAAATCGAAAGAGAATGAAGAAGTTCATTGATACTATCTCTAGATGTCTTGCTTCGTTGACAAACATGACAGTTTCGAATGTAACGTCTAATCGTTGCTCAATGATCTGATCAATAGTAGAAACGTTAAACTAGGTCAATAGTTCTTTGATTGTCAGAGTGAGAGATGAATGACTGATCATAAATTTTCTGTAGCAATTTCGTATGCATATTTTCAGAGACTCACAGTAAGTCTTTTCTGAATAGAACGTCGTCAACAATCTTGCAGTGCTTCAATTCAGTGCTATGTAGCTTGAGCTTGTTTTTGCTTATAGCTTGTTTATACTCATTGCAAAGCTCATTCGTCTTATTGACATCTTTTACTCACTGATAGAGATCAACTTCAGATTCAATAGCTAGAATATCTACTCTATTGAGTGTCAGAATGATCTGATAGCGATCTTCAGTACGCTGAGTTGATTCAAAGACGTCAATCAGAGACATTCTGATTAGAGCATTCACTTTAGTGTTCATTTTGTCTGATCGAAAAATAATCTGAAAGTTAAACTTGAATAGAATGTCTAGATAATTGACTTGACGTCGAGTTAACTGTTTGTTTTTCATGAAGATCTTCAAAGTCTGATGATCAATGAACATCTGAATGAGCAGCTCTGTGCATTCTAGCTTAAGTCTTCAGTGTTCAAAGCATTGAATAATGACTAGCAATTTCTTGTCATAAATGTGATAATTGCATTCAGCGAGAATCATGCTCTTGCTGTAGAATGCTACTGAGTGAAGAACACTCTCATCATCGTACTGTGATAGTATTTCATCTTTGACGTAGTCAGATGCATTGATTTTCAGAATAGTTTGTTGTTTTGAATTGAAATGTCGTAGAACTGACATCGAGCTGACTTGTTTCTTTAGATCATCAAAAGCTTGAACACAGACTTTGTTTCAAACAAAAGACATGTTCTTTCTCGTCAGCTGAGTGAATGATTTGACTAGCTTCGAGAAGTTCTTAATGAAACGACGATAGAAGTTAACAAATTTCACGAAGCTCTGTACTTCTTTTAGATTGATTGACGTGATTCAGTTGACTATGACTTTCACTTTGATAAAGTTCATACGAAGATCTTGTTCTGACACTATGACTTCTAAGAAGATTGTTTCTTCTACATTGAATTCGCACTTTCGAATGTCTACTTGTAGATCAGCTTCTCATAAATGAGCTAATATCATCTTGATATGTTGTTTATGTTCTCGTTGAGTTTTGCTGTAGATAAGAATGTCATCTAGATAGACTTGACAGAAGTCATTTAGAAAATCTCATAAAACATCATTCATATACTGCTGAAACGAGGCAGAATCATTGATAAGGTTGAAGAGTAACACTTTTGATTTGTACACTTCTAATGCAATAATGAAAGTTGTATAGTTCTCACTATCGAGATGCATTCGTAGTTTGTTGAAAGTTGAAATGATATTCAATTGAGTCAGATGCTTGCAACCAACTATTTTGCCAATCATCTCATCTATCAGAGATAGAGAATAGCGATTTCTTTTGATAATAGCATTGAGCTTTCAATAGTCAACGCAGAATCATAGATCTTCATTTGCTTTTAGAATAAACAAAACGAGTGAGAAATACGAAGCTTTGCTAGAGGTTATAAATTCTTTGAAAAGATTCTCGTTCAGATATTTCTTTACTTTCTGAAGCTTGTAGAAAGACATTCAATATGCTCGACAACAAGATGACGTTGCATCACTAGTAAGCTTTATCTTATGATTATATGAATGATGAGACGATAGCTTGTCTGCTTGAGCTCGATCAAAGACGTCTAGAAAATTCTGATATTTTGATGATAGCTTGACTTTAATATTTTCTAGATTCTGAGCCGTTTCATTGACTGAGAAGACATTTATGACATCTAGTTTGCATTGAGTATTGTAGGCGATTTCTCTATCGATGTCTTCGATGAACATAGCAAAAATCTCTGTCTGATTCTTCTTTTTTCGTTTTACTAGTGCTTGAAAAGAGACGACGTTTATGTTTTGAATTGAGAATGACTCTTTCTGAATAGTCAAAACTGAGTGCTTGAGAATCTTTGAGACCTTGCTGTGAGCTGCTGAAGAGGTCGAAGTTGATCGCGATCAACTTGAGTGCTTTGTATTTGACGAGATCAAAAAACCGAAATAGAAATATTTAATTGATCAGAAAATACGATAGTATCATGCCTCATGTTCAATAATATTTCATTTTTGTTCATTCAGAGTTTGCTCAATATAGCTTCATGATGTTTGATATCAGCTATTAGCATTGACACAGTCAATTTCTTATGACTTTTGATCATGAGATTGAGTAGAATCTTATGAGTAATAGTCTTTCTAGCTAGCTTTTCATCATAGTCTCGTATTAACTTCTCTTTTGCTAGTGATATAGATTGTATTTCAAGTTTCTGACATACTTTATTGACTAGCTGATCATGTATCAGCATGTAGACGATGAAACCACTATCTATCAAAGAGCGAAGGCTGAAAGAATTGCTCTGAGAGATAAGAGAAGCATTGATCAGAAATGACTTTTCAAAATAGTTTTCTTTCAATAGAACTTCGGTTTGACTGCACAAAGATATGATCTCTATCTTTTTGATGACTCTGAAAGAGATAGCTAGTTTTTTGAATCAGAATCTGACTCAGAGTTCAATGCAGATTGATCAAACTCATCATCTTCTAATGCATTGACTCTCAATTGATCAGAGCACTCTCTAGAAGTATGATCTGATTTGTGACAGATGAAACAGATTTCAGCTTGTAGATTGATGTCTTTGACGCTAGTTAAAATCACGTCATGCGACTTTGAATGATTGACGAGTGTAGTGACTTCGATCTTTCTATAGAGATTCAATGAATCTCATTTCTCAGCAAAGATGACTTGCTTTCTGACTTTGATCAAGAATTTCTTTTTCTTGATGTCATTCATGACTCGATGCTCATTGTTCAAATGAATCAGATAGCTACAAATTTTGTTGAAAGATTCAAGCTGAATCAATTGACTACTTTAAGCTGCATGAAGATGATAAACTATCTTGTCTTGTAAATCAATGATCAATTGTTTTTCATGATACTTTAAATAGAAGAACAGACGTTGAAACATTGAATAGAAATCACTAAATTTGCTCTTTTCTTGAATGAGATTAGCATATTTTCTTCGAAAGTTTGTCTCTTTGTCGAAATCATCATATAGCTGAGCAAGTTCATTTAACAAATCATTAATCATTTTATAAAGATTCAATGAATCATGTTGACATCAAGCTAAAGTAGCTTTGACTGCGTTTTCGTCGACTCTGAAGTGAATATAAATCAGTATGACTCTATCAGTATCAAAATGATCGATGTTGATCTTTAGCTTGTCACGAATCTTTTCTTGCCAGTCATTTCAGAAAGATTTTGTTTCATCAGTAAATAAAGATGAATTCAAAAGCTTTTGAAATCGCTTGAATGAATTGAACATGATGAAAGAAGTAGAAGTATTTTCTTTAGTCAATTGCAGTCGATGTTGTAGTTTCATCACCTGATCTTGAAGCTTTTTAAGATTTAGATTCAATCATTCTTTTGCTCAATCAATTTCTTCGAAACGAGTCTTTCATATCTGTTCGCTGAGTATTTTATCAAATAGCTCACAAGCTTCTACATTTAGATCTCGTTGAGTTCGAAGATTGTTTAGATCTTCTAGAAAAACTTCTGAGTTCTGTTCAACTCAATGTTGTAGCTGCTTTACATTTTTGATATCTCAGAAGATAAAGACTTTCAGAGATTCATCAAGTGTCTGAGAGTGAGGCAAGAATTGATGATGTTTTCATACAAAGTCAGTTCTAAGAAATTTTGATAGACGAGAAGATAACTCGAAGTAAATGACTGAATCAAGACTTTGATTATTCTTGAAGAAATCAAGTTGAGTATTCACAAATAATTGAATCATGATGAAGAGTTGATGATCAAGCGAAGAACGATGCTCAGTAGTATGTAGTGAGATTGTTTGTTAAAGTGTTTAGTCTTCAAAGAAGAGTGTTGCTGATTTGAGAAAGTTTTTTGTGATTCTCAAGCAATCAACAAAGATTCTTTATCGTTGATTCTATTGATTTCTTGATGTTGTTCTGTCTTTCGATGTTATTAATCATCAGATACACAAATTTCTTTATACTCATCTTGTTGTCAGTTGAGTGAATTTGAATGAGTAATGAAATCAGTATCATGTGATTAATGAATTCTTAAAGTAATGTTGAGATCATGTCTAGAAACTAATCAGAGTGCGTGCGTGACTAGAATGTTTAATTTATAAAGATAATTATAACTAAGACTTTAAGAATACAGAAGAAAGAAGATACAAAAGACAAGAAGAACACGCTTTATATAGTAGTTACTCAAATCGACGCTAGTCTCAAAGAGAACGTGTTGAAACACAAGAAAGATGTTGGTTCAAAAGATGTTTGCAACACAAAGAAATGTGTTTGTCATAGAAATCTGTTGATCACTCATAACACAAAGAAGTGTGTTTGTTTAAAAGACAATAGAAGCTGATTAGAAAATTCTAGGAAAGAAAAAGATGCTGAGTCATATCTGAGTCAAATCTGAGTCAAATCTAGGTCAGATCTCAACTAGATCATTGACTAGCTTTAATCAATTCTGACACATTCGTAACACTCATCACTTTACTCATCACTCTACATGCTCATCACTCTACTCATCACTCTACATACTCATCACTTTACTTGTCACTCTACATGCTCATCATTCTACTCGCTCATCTACTCGCTCATTTACTTGCTCACTTTACTCACTCATTTACTCGCTCATCTACTCGCTCATTTACTCGCTCACTTTACTCACTCATTTACTCACTCATTTACTTGCTTATTTACTCACTTCATCTACTTGCTTTATCAATCTTTCTATCAAACGCTTTATCAAATTTTCTATCAAACGCTCTATCAAACGTTCTATAAAACGCGTTGATTGAGTGCATAACATGAGTCAAACAGTGCTTTAAACAATGCTTTCTACTGAGCTTTTCACTGAGCTATTTACTGAGCTATTGACTGAGCTTTCTACTGAGCTTCTCATCGAGCTTTTCATCGAACTTCTCATCAAGCTTTCAACTGAGCTATTGATCGAGCTTTCTATTGATCTTTTGATCAAGCTTTCTACTGATCTCTCTATCGATCTTTCTATCAATCTTTCTACTGATCTTTTTACTAAGCTATTTACTGATCACTTTACTGAGCTATCTACTGATCACTTTACTGAGCTATCTACTGATCATTCTACTGAGCTATCTACTGATTATTCTACTGATTATTCTATTGATCATTCTATTGATCACTTTACTGATCACTTTACTGACTATTTTACTGATCACTTTACTGATCACTTTACTCATCACTTTACTCATCATTCAAGAATCAAATTTGTTCTCTATCAAGCATCAAACATGATTCTATTGTACACTCTTCATGACTTTCTTTATGACTTTCTACATGACTCTTTACATGACTCTCTACATAACTTTTCACCAAGCTTTGAATTGCTTTGCAATCAAGAATCAAATTTGTTTTCTATCGAGCATCAAATATAACTTTATCAAACATTCTACATGACTCTTTATTGAACATTCTACATGACTTTCTATCAAACATTCTACATGACTTTCTACTTCATTAATTTACTCATTGACTTTCTCATTGACTTTCTCATTGACTTTCCTAGCGCATATATTAAACTGTGTAAATAGCTATTATTTAGTTAGTCAAATTAATCATTAATTAATCAATTATACAAGCGCAATAATTATTCAATCATTAATTCAATATTTGATTGCTAATAAACAAAATGCGCAAATGTTGAAGAAGTTGACAAAAGAGATAAAATCGATATTAGCTGAGTGCACAGCTAAGTCAGCTAAGTGACAGCTAATAATCAGCTAATAATCGAGAGAGTTAGCTAATTTCAATCATTAGCTGACACATGAGATTAACAGCTAACTCAGGAAAAGTCGGCAAAAATCAGCTAATATCGACTTTTTCCGCCTTATGATTTTGCCGATGATTTTCTGACCTCACGATTTCTTGAAGTGAGAAATTTCAATTTCTTTTATTGAATTCAATGTTTTTTGCACTTTGTTCAATATTTGATATATCTGCGTGAGTTTGTCTTTGCACTTCTTGACTTTTCAAGATAAATTTGTCTTCATCTTGTTTCAGTTCAGATATTTCGATGCGTTCAGATCTAGATTCAATTCGATAGAGTATTAAGATGAATATGAAATAAATGTTCTTTTTCTGATAAAGTGTTTTTTTGATAACTCAACTATTTGAATTGCATAGTTCTTGCACTTTTGATTTAATTGCATCTTCATCAACGAGATTTCAACTTCTATTTGCATAGCATTTATCGATGATGTTTGAAACACACTCAGAATTTTTCGTAATGCAGCGTTTTGCAGTTTGCGAAATTTGACTAAGTAGCTTTTTTGATTATTTCACCATATTTCGACGTCATAATCGCTAATAGAC
>JAABUK010008729.1_pt1 | contig 14108 bp, 12 predicted proteins | sample 5559141 | NCBI WGS metagenome assembly JAABUK01 (sample SAMN10711869, study PRJNA513367) | rock metagenome | isolation source: Antarctica rocks | place: Antarctica: Victoria Land, Pudding Butte nord | collected 2016-01-03
TGACGCTGTCGCGCGTAATGCCGGGCAGAATCGAAGACGACAGCGGTGGCGTAATAACACGGCCTTCGTGAACGATAAAAACGTTTTCGCCGGAGCCTTCCGAAACGAAGCCGCGATCATCGAGCGCAATGCCTTCAGCGTAGCCGTTCGTTAAGGCTTCCATCTTGATGAGCTGCGAGTTCATATAATTCGCGCCGGATTTCGCCATCGCGGGCATCGAATTCGGCGATAAGCGATTCCATGAAGAAACGCACACGTCTACGCCCTGCTCAATCGCTTCGTCACCGAGATATTTGCCCCAGTCCCACGCGCCGATGTAGCACTCCAACGGATTCGGAAACGGATTGACGCCGAAAGTGCCGAAGCCGCGAAAAATAATCGGGCGCAAATAGCACTGCTCGAGGCCGCTGCGGGCGACGAGATTAACCGCCGCTTCGCATAATTGATCGCGCGTCCATTCGTGCTCCATGCGATAAATCTTCGCGCTGTTCATCAATCGCTGCATGTGTTCCGTGAGGCGAAAGACAGCCGGGCCGCGCTTTGTGTCGTAACAGCGTATGCCCTCGAAAACGCTTGAGCCGTAGTGCAAAACATGTGACATGACATGCACGCGCGCGTCATCCCATTTGATAAACTCGCCGTTGTGCCAGACATCTGCGGCGATGCGCGGCGTTTTTACGTCCTTCGTTTTGCCGTCTTTTGAAAACACGTCGGTGTACTCCTTCGAGAATAAATTATAAGCGGTGATAAAAGCCGCGCAATGCAATGCTGGCAATGCTTACCGGAACGCAGGCGAGAGGCACGACGACCAGCACCATAGACGTTTACGCGCACGCCTCTTATTTTAAGCCTCACAACCTGATTAAGATAAGCGACAATACCGTAAACACGCGCTCTTTGGCAAGGTTCGCGTCCGGCACGCAAAGCCGGTGCGCTTGATTCTTCAAGAGGGCGCGCGTACCATCCAAACTTATTGTTCGATGCTTTCCGTTGATTTTCAGATTTAAGGAAAACGACATGAGAAATTTCAGCTTGTCCGTTGCCATCGCCCTTGTCGCAAGCATTTCCCTATTTGCTCAAAATCCGACACGAAAGTTTGAGCTTCCCGAACTGCACGCGATAAAAACCGTCGCGCTTTCGCCGTCTTACAGTTGTCGCCCGTCTGATGAGTCTCAGGGGGGTTATCAGAATACGGCGCTTTTTCTGTCGGCTTATTCCAAGCAGCGAAACAGTCCTGATTTGCTTTTCAACGGCGCATGTCGCTCAGAAGATTACTTCGAGGCTTCGACGGCTGGCGACGATATGTCGCTTATCGCTGATTTAGGCGCAGATGTTTCTCTCGAAGACATATCTGCGTCGCGCGCCTTTAATCTTAAACGAGTCGATTCTTTCGCCGCATATTCAAAGTTCGTCGAATCTGCGAAGGTTGAACTAAATCACACTTACGCTGTTCTATTGAATCAAAGCGATAAGCGCGGCTTATTCATTTTTACGGTGGTTAGCTATGTGCCGAATGAAAAAGTGGAATTGAGATACACGGTCAAGTCATATCAAATCATGCCGGGTAATCAAATCGTTTCTCCGGGATTCGATTGGGAGAAAACGATTCGTTAGGCAAAGAACGCATCAAAAAATCCTTGCCGCCGACCACTCGACAGCGCGCTTCTCTTCATTGAATTATCGTTCCTACTCGATGTCTCCTCGCACACAACCTCGCACAGCAGCATTACCACAGCCTCGCGTATTGCCGCCCGTCGCGTTTGCCTGTGCGCTCGCCGCCGCCGCGCTGTTCTTTATCAATTGTCGCACCGCTCGATTAACGGAAACAAAAAAAGTGCCGGAATCATCTTCCAACAACCATGCTTCGACGGAGAACGCTGTCGCTTCTGATTCTGCCGCAATTCACCGCCGCGCCATCGTGATAGACATGCACGCGGACACTTCGCAGCGCATGGTGGACGAGAATCTGGACATCAACAATCGGCTCCCGGACGGGCATCTCGACGCCGTGCGCATGAAGGAAGGCGGACTCGACGCGCAGTTTTTTTCGATCTGGGTCGAACCGCAGTTTTACGGAAGCGGCGGGCAGCGGGCAATCGAACGCGCCGATAAACAGATTGCCGCCGTTCATGCGCTCGTCGAAAAGCACGCGGAAACATGGGCGCTCGCTGTCTCCGCAAGCGACATACGCCGCATCGCGGGCGAAGGAAAGTTCGCGGCGCTGATGGGCTTGGAAGGCGGTTACGCGCTTGACGAAAAATTGGAGAACGTCGGGCGTTATTACCAAATGGGCGTGCGCTATATGTCACCCGCGTGGAGCGTCAGCCTCGCTTGGGCCGGATCGAGCGGCGACGCCGTAGGACAAACGCGCGGCCTCAACGATTTCGGCAAAAACGTCATACGCGAAATGAATCGCCTAGGGATGCTCGTTGATGTCTCGCACGTCTCGGACAAAACCTTTTGGGACATCATCAACGCTTCGACGAAGCCGGTCATTGCCACTCATTCCGGCGTGCGTGCGATTGCGAATGTTCCGCGCAATCTGGATGATGATATGCTGCGTGCTCTGGCGAAAACGGGCGGCGTCGCGTGCATCGTTTTTTACCCTGAATTTCTCGAACCCGGCTGGCGCGAGAAAAAGCAGCGCGTCGATGCGGAGATCGAGCCGCTCGTCGCGAAAGCTTCGGAAGCAGTGCAGGGGGATGCGGCGCACAAAAAAATCGCGCGCGACCACGTGCGCATGATCGAATACGCCAGCCGCCTTCCGCCCGTTTCGATTGCGCGTCTCGTCGATCACATTGATTACGTCGTCAAACTCGTCGGCATAGATCACGTCGGCATCGGCTCGGACTTTGACGGCATCCAAGCAACACCGGGCGATCTCGCTTCCGTCGCGGACTTGCCGAACCTGACCGCAGAACTTCTGCGACGCGGCTACGACGAAACAGGCGTTGATAAAATTTTAGGCGGCAACATTCTTCGCGTCATGGAAGAAGTGCAGCGCAAACAATGAGCAGTTTTCAGTTTCAAGTTTTCAGTAAAATCTTTAACTGCTTACTGTCTGCCTCTGGCTGAAAACTTGAAACTGATTCCTATGCACCAGTGCCTGCAATGCAACACGCTCGTCCCGGATGAACGCCGCTACTGTTCCAAGTGCGGCGCGACGCAGCCCCTGCCGCGCTCGCCCGTCAAGTGCGAAGCGTGCGGGAACGAATTGCCCGGCCCGATGCGTTTTTGTAAGTGGTGCGGCGCGGTTCAAACAAAGTACGACGGCGCGAACGATCCGGCGGCAACGACTGCGCTCAACTCATCAGGCGTAGTGTCTCCGACAACTGAAAATCTGGAAGCACCGACGGAGGTGAATGCCACAACTCAGCTTCAACCAAATGTCACCGCGCCGGTTCTACGCCAGCCGCCCGAACCTTTAGAACAGGCCGCGACTACCGGCGAACTAGCGCCATTCGCAAATGCTCCCGATTCATTCGCCGACGCGTCTGATGTGTCCGAAGAAACTCTAGTGCGTCCGCCGCGCCCCGCCTCTTCTTACAATAACGACTCACTAACAGCGCCGAATTTCACGGCAACGCTTATGCCTGTCGCGCAGGAGATTCCTGTCGTGGCGACGAAGAAAAAGCAAAACTTGCTTCCGCTCGTCAGCGTCGGAGTTGTCGCGCTTGCAGTTGGAACAGTGATGGCCTTTCTTCTTTTTCAACATTTTAATCGTTCTCCCGCGCGTGAGAGCAGCGCCGCGCTGCCCGTCGTTCCCATGCCTCTGCCAACCGCTGGCACGCGCTCTACCGCGCCCGCACCCTCCGCTGCCAATCCTGCCGCCGCTGCTTTGCCGCCGCAGATTGTAATCGCTGCGCCCGCTCCGGCATCGTCCATCGCACAAGGCAACACATCAATAAACGTTCAGCCGCCGCCCGCCGCAGTCACTGTGCAATCTGCCATACCAAATAACACCGCCGCTGCTGCAACTGCTCCGGCGCGTTTACCGGCGGGCGCGCCGCGCGGAGGCGTCGGCGAGTGGAGCGGCACCGTGCTCGGTTCAGCGGTCATCGAACTCAGCGGGCGCAATCAATCCGTCGCCGGTTCCGCGCCTTCGCTACGCAGCGCGCACTTGAGTCTCGATAACGGTTTGCCGCAAGCGCCCTCGATTGTTCGCGTCAACAAAAAAAAGGGACGCGGGCAAGTAACAGTCGTGCAGCAACCGGGTGCCAATAATCACTACACGGCGCGCGTGCAGATCGGGAACGGCAAGGACACCGCGCCCGAAAATTACGTTTTCGATTTAACGTGGGAAGCCGCCGCGCCGTGACAAAAAAAAGCCGCGCACCTCGCATCGAGGAAACAAACGCAACCGCGCACGCTCCTGCCAACGAAACCCTAACAAAGACGACAGCCGCAACGACGATGAGGATGCTTTCTTTTGAAGCGGAGTCCGGCAAAGCATCTACGGCGCGTCGCATCGGCTTTCATGCGCCGGTGGCGGGCGGCCTGCACAATGCGCTGCTGAAATCGGCGGAACTCGGCTGCGATGCGGTGCAAATCTTTTCGCGCAATCCGCGCGGCTGGGCGGCGCGCCCGCTCGCCAGCGAAGAAGTCGAACGCTTTCAACTTGTCCGCGCCGAAACGAACATCTCGCTTGTTGTCATTCATGCAAACTACTTAACGAACCTCGCTGCCGCTGACAGCGTCATCCGCGACAAATCTCGCGCCGCTTTTCGTGAAGAAGTCGAACGCGGCATTCTGCTCGGCGCGGATTACCTCGTCGTGCATCCGGGCAGCGCGAAGGGCGCGTGTACGAGCGACGCCGTGCGAACGTGCGCCGAGACATTAAAAGCCGCGTGCGCGGGAATCGAGTTCGGCAAGCTTCGCATTCTCATCGAAAACACAGCCGGACAGGGCGCGTGCATCGGGCATGATTTCGAGCACTTGCGCGACATCATCGCGGCCTGCCCCGAACTGAACTTGGGCGTTTGTTTCGACACCGCGCACGCCTTCGCTGCGGGCTACGATCTGCGTGGTGAAGACGGCTTCAATGCGATGCTCGAATCACTCGAAGCCAACGTTGGCCTCGCAAGCATACGCGTCGTTCATTTCAACGATTCCAAAGCCGAATACGATTCGCGCGTTGACCGCCATTACCACATCGGGCAAGGCCACATCGGAAGCGAAGCACTGTCCCGCGTCGCGCGTTGCAGCGAACTTGCGCACGCCGCGTTTCTACTCGAAACTCCGCAGGATGCACTCGGAGATGACGCGAGTAATCTAGCTGCTTTGCGTTCCTTCGTTTGCTGATCGGCAACTCCGATACGCGCTCTGCCTATCGCGTCGTATTCTCCGGCGTTTGTCTTTCCAGTGCGCGCTTTGAACAAAGCCGCGCATGTTCGACAATGCCGCTTCAACTGCGCTAACATGCTTTGAAAGCAACGAACACGCGCATAAGATTTCGCGTAAATAGTCATCAAAGGGAGACTGCCATGAGCGCAGACCGGACAGCCGAAATACTCAATTATTTGAGCGCTATCAGCCGCGATGTCGGCGCTTTTCGTGCCGAAACTCAAACTCGCTTTGATCGCCTTGAAAGTCGTCTGAAGGATGTCGAGACAGACGTGCGCGAAATGCGTGGTGAAGTGCGTGTCATCGCTTCACGGCTTGATCGGCTAGAAGCGCGTATTTTGGAGAGTCGTGCGGATGCGCGCGATCTCGAAGCCCGCGTTATGGTGCTTGAGGGTGGTCAGGCGTAAAACGCGGCAGTTTGCTTCCATGCTTTTACCTCAAACCTGTGCGTTCCGGCGATAGGATAAACGAAAAGTTTTCGATGAAACGTTTTCTCAAAAACACCAGACTCTGCCTTACAGTGCCGCTTCGGGCGTGGCGTGTTTCCTAGCGCAATGCGAACGAAAGCGGCGACAATCACACCACAAAATCCATTAATAAAACTGAACGCTCGTTCGTTGAGCTGAAAATTAAGATACGCGTTCAGTCTTTTGACAGATGTGAACGGTAAGCGGAGGAACGCAGGCGATGGACGAAAAATATTTTCCAGAAAAGATCGAAGCGAAGTGGCAAAGACTGTGGGATGAATCCGGCGTGTTTCAGGCAGACGACGCTGACACGGTGCGCCCGAAATTTTACTGTCTCGAAATGCTGCCGTACCCGTCTGGCTTTTTGCACATGGGACACGTGCGCAATTATTCCATCGGCGATGCGCTCGCTTGGTACAAGCGGCTGAATAATTTCAACGTGCTGCATCCGATTGGCTGGGACAGCTTCGGGCAGCCTGCGGAACAAGCGGCGATCAAGCGCGGCGTGAATCCGCGCGCGTGGACGGAAGAAAACATAGAGCACATGCGCGGGCAGTTCCGGCGTCTCGGCATAAGCTTTGATTGGCGCAGGGAGATGGCCGCGCACACGCCGGAATATTATAAGTGGGATCAATGGTTTTTCCTGAAGATGCTGGAGCGCGAGCTTGTTTACAGGCGCGAGTCGCCGGTCAATTGGTGCCCGAAGGAAGAAACCGTTTTATCGAACGAGCAATCGTCGGGCGGCCTGTGCTGGCGCTGCGGCGCTGTTGTTGAAAAAAGAAATTTGGAGCAATGGTTTATCCGCACGACCAAATACGCGGAACAATTGCTCGATGACATGAAGGAACTCGAAGCGGGATGGCCTGAACGCGTGTTGACGATGCAGCGCAATTGGATCAATCGCAGCGTCGGCGCTTACGTTGATTTTCCGATTAAAGACAGCGATCAAAAAATACGTGTCTTCACGACACGGCTCGATACGATTTACGGCGCGACGGCCATCGTCATCGCGCCCGAACATCCTTTGCTCGCGGAAGCTTTGAAGGATTCGACGTTGCGGCAGGATGTTGGAAAATTTGCCGAACACGTGCGCGCGACGCGAAGCACTGCCGCCCTCGGTGAAGAAATCGAAAAGCAAGGCTTGAACACGGGATTATTTGCGATCAATCCGTTCAACGATGAGCAGTTGCCCGTGTGGGTGGCAAACTATGTGTTGATGGATTACGGCGCGGGCGCGGTAATGTCTGTTCCGGCGCACGACGAGCGCGATTTCGAGTTTGCGCAAAAGTATAGCTTGCCCGTTCGCCGCGTCATCGAACGCATTTCGCACCGGCAGGAACAGATTCCTCACGACCCGGACGCAGGACTCGATCAGTCTGTGGCGATGCCGCACGCTTTCACAGACTACGGCTTGCTCGTCAACTCCGGCGAGTGGAGCGGCAAACTCTCTGCGGACGCGATGAACGAAATGGCGAGTCACGCCGAAGCAAAGAATTTCGGCGGCGGCGCGGTGACGTATCGTTTGCGCGATTGGGGCATCTCGCGCCAGAGGTTCTGGGGCGCGCCCATTCCGATTATTTATTGCGACGATTGCGGCGCAGTGCCCGTGCCGGAAAAGGATTTGCCCGTCGTGTTGCCGGACAAAGCGGAATTTACAGGCACAGGGCAATCGCCGCTCGCGGGCGTCGCGGAGTTCGTCAACACTTCATGCCCGAAGTGCGGCAAAGCAGCACGGCGCGAAACAGACACGATGGATACATTCATTGATTCGTCTTGGTATTTCTTTCGCTATTGCGATCCGCACAACGCGTCCGCGCCGTTCGACAAAGCGAAGGCGGCGCACTGGACGCCCGTAGATCAATACATAGGCGGCATCGAGCACGCCGTAATGCACCTCTTGTACACGCGTTTCTGGACAAAGATGATGCGTGACATCGGCCTCGTGAATTTCCAAGAGCCTGTCAAGAATCTGTTGACGCAGGGCATGGTCGTCGCCGAAACTTTTTATCGTGAAGACGAAGACCGCAAAGTTTATTTTAATCCTGTGGATGTCACAATCGAGCGCGACCAGAAGGGAAACGCTGCGGGCGCGCGTCTCGCGGATGACGGAACGCCGGTCACAGTCGGCGCGCTCGAAAAAATGTCCAAGTCAACGAATAACGGCGTCGACCCGGACGAAATGATTACGGCTTACGGCGCAGATGCGGTGCGCCTGTTTGTGATGTTCGCCGCGCCGCCGGAAAACGAACTGCGCTGGCAGGAAACGGGCATCGAAGGCGCTGTCAGATTTCTGCGCCGCGTTTACAACATGATCTGGCGCTGGCAGGATGCGCTGGCAACCGTGCCGCGTGACGCATCGCAAACTGCAACAGCGTTGCCAGATGATTCGTCGCCAAATGAACCATCGAGCGCGGAAGCGACAGCGTTGCGGCGTCACACGCATCAAACGATTGCGCGCGTGACAAAGGATTTCGATGAATTGCATTTCAACACGAGCATCGCGGCGCTGATGGAACTCGTCAACGCTTTGAGCGATTTCAAAGTCGAGCCGTCGAACGCGACAGCCGCCGGTAAGTTTGCCGTGCGTGAAGCTCTCGAAGCGCTGGTGTTGATGCTCGCGCCGTTTGCGCCGCACGCCGCCGAAGAAATGTGGGAAGGCTTGCATCACGCGGGCGGCATACTGAAGAATGCCGACGGCACAGCACGTTGGCCGCAAGCCGATGCTAATTTGGCGCGCAGGGAAGAATTGGAAATACCCGTGCAGGTCAACGGCAAACTGCGCGGGCGCATCAATGCTACGCCGGAGACGAGCGAAGAGGAATTGCGCGCGGCGGCGCTCGCGGACGAAGCGGTGCGCGTGTGGACGAACAATCGCGAGATAGTTAAGGTGATCGTCGTTCCGCAAAGGCTCGTCAACATCGTCTTAAAGTAGGGGCAGCCGCACGTCCTCTGCCCGTGTTGTTAGATAATCAAAGCGGGCAGGGACAAGCCCTGCCCCTATATAAAATTCTCGTTTGAGAAACGTCCGTTGTATTTGGCAAAGCGAATTGTGAAAGGGATGTGTGGTGAGTTGAAAAGAAATCTACGGCGCGTGCGAGCGGGTTCGATGCTTGTGCTTTGTGCGGCGCTTGTTTTAATTGCAAAGGATTCGGCAGCAAGCCATGTTGAAGGCATAGAGACGTTCGTTCAGCAAGCGAGTATGCCTTTGCCGACGGATCGCACGAGTATTTATTTCGTTGACAAGCTGGGAGCGCTCGCGCCGCTTTCGTTCGAGGCGGGCGCGACGCCGCTCGACCCGAACAAATTGGCGAAAAGCAATCGTCTCGGCTATGTCGAAATAAAAGGCGAGCACGCGTTGACCGGCCTCGCCGAAAAGGATGCGCTCTTTTATTTGTTTGTGCCGGACACGCCGAACGTGCATCCGCCGTTTCTGGTGAAATTAACGACGACAAAGCGTGGCGTGCGGCGCGCCGTGGTGACCACCGAACGCGGGCAGAGAGGCTTCGCTTACGAGTCAGGGCAGATCGTGAAGCTGCTTTACACTGTGCAGGCGCATGACGGCGGCATGTATTTTATGGAAGTGCGCGGGCGCACGCCGCTCACACCCGGCGAATACGCGTTCATCGGCGCAGACTTAGCGCGCCTCGCAACGTTCCGCATCGAAGCGGCGTCCAACTAAAGATCATTGTTTTCAAACATAAGGATAAAGAGCCAGCATGAATTTCATTTCGCCGCACGATTCCCGACGTAGAAAATTCTGGACGCCCGCGCGCCTCGTGCTTTCCCTGACAATCTTCGCGCTCGTCTCCACGCTCACAACAACGAGTTGCAGCCAATCAACAAATGAAACGAACTCGAACGCGGTTAATACAAATTCGCCCGCCGTCGTTTCGTCGAATAACGGCAGCGTGGCGGAGAAGTCAACGACGGGCGACTCTGCGGCTCCGGCACGTGCGGGCGCGCGCGATCCGATGCCGCCTTCCGTTCGTGACGCGCAATTGCAGATGCTGGACGGCAAGCCCGTCAAGCTTTCGGATTACGCGGGCAAAGTCGTGGTGCTGAATTTTTGGGCGACATGGTGTCCCCCGTGTCGGCAGGAAACGCCGCATCTCGTCGAATTGAGCAACGCATACAAAGGGCGCGACGTGGAATTCGTCGGATTGAGCGTCGAAGACCCGGAATCGAGCGCGGAAGCCGTCAAGTCTTTCGCCAGCGCGCAAAAGATTCCGTATAAGGTGGGTTGGGCGGCGGAAGACTTCGCGCTTCAATTCGTCATGCAGGGAGGCGCACAGGGAAGCATTCCGCAGAGCTTCGTGATTACGCGCGATGGTCGCCTGCTCAAACATTTCACAGGCTTTAACCCTGTCTCGACTCCCGCGCAACTCCGTCAGGCTATCGAACAGGCTTTGGACGACGACGGCAACGCATAATTCTCCGCCGCTTATCCTCAAAGCAAAATCCACGCGCTGAAAAGCAAGAAGCCATGTGCGGAACTTCGACGCACGCGGCATGGCTTGGAGCGTTGATTAACGTTGGAGGCAGGCGACGCAGACGATTGTTAGTTTGAATCCTTGCGGCGTTCTCGTTCCAATTCGCGTTCGGCTTCTGTCTCCATTTTGCGCGCTTCGCGTTCCAGCTCTTTGTCCTGCAAGCCTTGCGCGACGCGTTCTTTAGCGCGGCCTTCAATGAGTTTCATTTCCGCTTCGACGCGGCCTTCGACTTCATCAATCGGAGCCACCTCTCCTGCCTCTTCCTGAGTAATGATTTTGTTTTTGTCTATGCTCATCTGATTAACCCTTTTGCGAAACGTTGGTCTTACCGAATTAGTGCGGCGGTATCGTCTCACCTTTTATCGCGCATGGTCAAACACAGGCGATGTGGTATGCTTCAAGATGTCGGCGCTGCTCATTTAGCTCCCGAAATGACAATTCAGCGAAGAATTAAATCACTCTTCCCATTCTTCGCGCGCAATGAAAACAACCGAAACAGTTTCTTAATTTGAGGAGGAAGAGAAATGAATATTTTGTTGAAAAAAAGTATGACAGGCGCGCTCTGCGCCGTATTGATCGTGTGCGTGATGGCGACGACGGCAACCGCGCAGAAGAGAAAGAGAACGCGCGGCTCCATGTCGCAGGCGATGGCCGTCAAAGACCCGAAGCGTGCCAAGGACGCCGCGCGCCATTCGCAGGCTGCGGCGAAGGTTTTTAATCAATTAATGAACACGGCTGAAAGAGGCATTCCGAAGGAGTTGCTCGATAAGGCTGAAGCCATCGCGGTTTTTCCCGGCGTCGTTAAAGCCGGATTCATCGTCGGCGGGCGCGGCGGACAAGGCGTGATTAGCCGTCGCTTGCCGCGCGGCTGGAGCGCACCCGGATTCTTTAACATCGGCGGCGCGGATTTCGGCGCGCAGATCGGCGCATCCAAAACAGATTTCGTGTTGCTGTTTATGAACGAAGACGCTGTCAAAGGCTTGCTGCAAGACAAGGTCGAACTCGGCGGCGAATTGAGCGTTGCGGCAGGCCCCTACGGGCGCACGGCTGCCGCCTCGACCGACGCGCAGCTTAAAGCGGGCATTCTTTCCTACTCGCGCAGCAAAGGCGCGTTCATCGGTGCGGTTGTCAAAGGCGGCACGATCAATCCCGATAACGATTTGAACGAAGCCATTTACGGCATGAAGGCAATGGATTTTCTGACCGGCACGCAGAAGATGACTGCGGCGACGATGCCTTCGGTCGTGCGTATTTTTCCGCAGACACTCGCCCGCTATTCGAGCCGTTAATCAATTCATAAACGGCCTGTCAAAATAAAAGGCGCGCGAATAAAGCTTGACGCTACTGTTCGCGCGCCTTTAGAATTTGCAGATTAACTGCCGAACCACTGCGCCGGAAAACTTTCGCAATTGTTCGCCACGCTCGTCTCGCTCGTAAAGGAGCGTTCAAACTTATGCCGCCACGCACGCAACGCCAGAAAGAAATTCTCGAATACATCACGCGCTTCATAGAGCGGCACGGCTACGAGCCTTCCTACACGCAGATCGCGCGTCACTTCGGTATTTCGTCAAAGGGAACCATTGCCAAACACATCGCCGCGCTCGAAAAACGCGGAATGCTTTCGCGCCGCCGCGAAGATGGCGCTTTTGAATTGGCTGTGACACCGGGCGAAGATCACGCGCCCGTCGATGCCTTGTGCGATGTGCCGCTGCTTGGCCGCATCGCCGCCGGAGCGCCGCTCGACGCGATACAGGATGTCGAACAAATCGGCATTCCGCGCTTTCTACTTGGCCGCGTGCGTCCCGAACACGTCTACGCACTGCGCGTCACAGGCAATTCGATGATTGACGAACACATCTGCGACGGCGACATCGCGCTCATCGAAAATCGAACGGAAGCGCGCGACGGCGAAATCGTCGTCGCGCTCATCGACGGCAGCCGCGCGACACTAAAGCGCATACGTCGCCTCGGTAGCGATATTGAACTGCGTCCCGCCAATTCACAGCTTGCCCCCATGCGCCTCGCCGCCTCGCGCGTCACCGTGCAAGGCATCTTTCGCGGCCTGCTGCGCCCCCCGCCGCTTAATTCATAATTCACACGAAACAAATTATTGTAGGGGCAGGGCTTGCCCCTGCCCGTGTTTTTCTTTCATGGAAAATAAAAAGTAGCGTTAGCGAACAACATTGCCAGTATCTCTGTATGAGTTTGAACTGCGCGAGTCAGTATGTGCTGTGCTTTCGTTGCCTCACGCGCGCTTCGTCGAGTTGGCATAAAAATTGCCGCCTGATACTCTTCCTAATGATGCTGAAAACAAATTACCCGACGCGTGACAAACCGTATGCGTCGAACACACTTTAATGAGGAGCAAATCTGATGAGCGCAAACAATCAAACAAAACGAGTCGCAATTTTGATCGAGAAGGATTTTGAGGATTCGGAATTTCAAATTCCATATACGGCTTTGCAGCAGGCCGGAGCGGAAGTCAAAGTGCTCGGCTCGCGCATGAACGAAAAATACAAGGGCAAGCAGGGCAAGGTTTCCAAAGAAGCCGACGGCACGACAACCGAATTCCTCGCCGAAGATTTCGACGCCGTCATCATTCCCGGCGGACATGCGCCCGACACCATGCGTACCAACATGAAGACGGTGCGCTTTGTGCAGGATGCGACGCAACAGGGCAAACTCGTCGCCGCCGTTTGTCACGGCCCGCAAGTATTGATCGAAGGCGATCTGTTGAAAGGCAAAAAGGCGACGGGCTTTCGCGCCATTCGCAAGGACATGGAAAACGCCGGAGCGAATTATCAAGATGAAGCGCTTGTCGTAGACGACAATCTGATGACCTCGCGTCGTCCCGGCGATTTGCCGATCTTCACCGCCGCGATTCTTAACCGGCTCGGTTTGACGATCAAAGGGATGAACGCGCCCGATGTGAACGACAAAAATGCGGAGTGGTGGAAACTCGGCGAAGAATGGGGCGGATCGACAAAAAGCGAAATCGTTGACGCCATCAACACGGCGATTCGCGGCGAGCGTTACGCGCACGGAGCCTTCGAGAAATACGCCGAAAAGACTTCATGCGACGAATGCCGCGCCGCCTTCAAAGACATCGCCGCAACCAAGCAGCGCCACATCGCTTTGCTCGAAGCGCGTTTGTCCGCGCTCGGCGAAAAGGAATCATTCCAAGCGGCGGGCAGCGGAGCCTACGCGACGGTTAAGAGTTGGCTGCAATCGAGCAACGATACGTCCGTTATGCAGCGCGCGCTCGGCGATCTGCAAACAGGCGTCGTGGATACAAACAATCTGCGTAATTCGTTGACAGACCCGACGACCGTTGCCATCCTCGACGAAATGGAAGTCGAGATTGCCAAACACGAACAGCACATTGCAGACCTTTTGCACAAGCATCTAAAAGAAAACAAAAAGGACGCCGCGCCCGCCAAACCCACCACCGGCGCAGCCGTCAGCGCATAATCTGCTGTAGGGGCAGCGGCTTGTCCCTGCCCGTATTTTTCTGTAGGGGCGGCGGCTTGTCCCTGCCCGTATTTTTTTACGTTGCAAAATAAATACACGGGCAGGGACAAGCCCTGCCCCTACAATTTATAATTTATCTATCTCGCCTGTGTATTTGTATTGCTGCCATGTTTCGACCAGACCTTTACGAACGGGATTGAGGCGAATGTAGTCGCGTGTTTCAAAGAAATCTTCTTCGTTGCGAATGATGTGATCGAAGAATTGCCGTTGCCATAGTTTGCCTTCATACCATTGCCAATGTGCGCGTGTCGAAAGACTCTTGAACGCGCCGCAAATC
>JAABUK010008730.1_pt1 | contig 14106 bp, 9 predicted proteins | sample 5559141 | NCBI WGS metagenome assembly JAABUK01 (sample SAMN10711869, study PRJNA513367) | rock metagenome | isolation source: Antarctica rocks | place: Antarctica: Victoria Land, Pudding Butte nord | collected 2016-01-03
TAAATAGATGGTTAAATAGCTACTTAAATAATCAATTCATCAAATGATTTATTTGATTACATACGAACCTTGAATGTAGAAACGTACGAAAAGCGAACATGTATTGCGCATTATATCTTTTGAGCAAATGACTGTCACCAAAAGATACAAGCGCTTGTAGCTAGCTATTAGTTGTTGGTGAGTGGCTATTAGAGCTTGTGAGCTAGAAGCTCGGCTAAACAGATGTTTTTGGCTGATGCTAGCTTGGTGAGCTTGTAGCCAGTTTTAGCTGGTTTCGCCAAATGATCGATGCACTCACAAGAAGTCAATTAATACTCAGCTCATTTACAAGAAACAAACTTCGTTCAGTCTTATCTCTCATCTGAAACAAGAAGCTTCTAGTTGTATTCTTCAAGTCATTCAAAAAGAATACTCATCAAAAATCAAGTGTCAAAATTCTTTCTTTTCTAGAACTTTTGTTATCTTTCAAGCAGATCAATTCAATTGATCTTTTATACAACTTGACATAGTCGAGTTGAGAGCTCAAAGCTTTGATCATGCTGCTCATGTTAAAGACATTGAAGTGTTTAACATCACTTTAAAGAAAATTCATGTCTTCTTGAATCTTGAATCAATCTTGTCTTCTAGTTTAAACTTTAACAAGTCAAAATTGCGTCACATGACTTTGACTGTTCATTCAAAGAACAGTTCAACTCTTGCTCAGTTCTTGTCTTGCTTTCAAGACAGTATGTATGATAAGAATCATTGTTTGAATCTTCATCAAATGAAAAAGAAATTTCATTTAACTGCATTCATGACACAAGAAGATCTTGAAGTTTATTGATAAAGCAAAAACATTGATTCAGTTACAATTTTATTGTTCAGATATTTTGAGTTTTTAAACGTCTTCTTCAAGAAGAATGTCAATATCTTGTCTTTGCATCAAGCTCATGATCATGTCATACATTTTAAAGAAGATGCTCAATTCTCAGTCTTTACTTTGTACAACATAAGTCGTGATGAAATTCTAGAACTTCATCGTTATCTGAATGAGAATTTGAGCAAAGATTTCATTCAAGTCAATTGCTCTCAGATGATCATTTCTGTTCTTTTCATTAAGAAACTTAAAGAAGAACTTTGCTTCTGCATGAACTATCAAGATCTGAATGCTATCACAATCAAGAATTAATATTCTCTGTCTTTGATCTCAGAAATGCTGAATCGTCTAAGTCAAGCTAAAATCTTTATCAAGCTGAATATCATTTCTGCGTTTAATTAACTTTGAATCAAAGAAAAAGATGAAGTTCTCATTATTTTTTGCACTTGATTTAAATTATTCAAGTATTTAATCATGCTTTTTGATTTATGTAATGAGTCTGTCTTGTTTCAGAAGTATATCAACAATATTCTTTGTAAACATTTAAATAAGTTTTATACAGCTTATCTGAATGACATCTTGATTTATTTCGACAATGAACTCAAGCATGAGATTCATGTCAAGCTCATTTTGCGAAAGTTGCAAGAAGCAAATCTTCAGATGAATATAATTAAATGTGAGTTTCACATCACTTAAGTTTCATATTTAGAATTGATAATCATCATCAAAGAGATTAAGATGAATTTTTTTAAGATAAACATCATTGTCAACTGATTCATCTTGATCAATGTTAAAGACGTTCAAAGTTTTCTAGATTTTGTGAACTTCTATAAAAGATTCATTTATGACTATAGTAAAATAGCTATCTCGCTCACTTGTCTCATCAGAAAAGATGTACTCTTTGTCTGATTTCAGAAATGTCAGATTGCATTCAACATTCTTAAGAAAGTCTTCACTTTCAAGATTATTCTTCATCATTATAATTCAGATCATAAGATTGTGATAGAAATCAATGCTTCAAACTATATATTCAAAAACATTCTCTCTTAATATGATGAGAACAAGATTCTTCATTCAGTTGCTTACTTTTTGAAAAAGCATAATTCAGTTGAGTGTAACTACGAAATCTACGATAAAGAACTCATGATCATTGTTTGCACTTTCAAGAAATGATAATCAAAGCTTGAAAACTTTATTTACTCTGTCAAGATGATCATAAATTATAAAAATCTTAAGTATTTCATGTCAATTAAGCAGTTAAATCATCATTAAGCTCATTGAAGTAAGTTTCTGTCTAAATTCAACTATTGCATTGCTTATCATTTCAACAAGATTGATGATAAGTTAAATGCTTTGACACATCACTCAAAAGATTTTTTTAAAGAGAGAAATACATTTGATTCTTGACATCAATATCAACATCAGACAATTCTGAAAACTCATGTTTTAAATCTCAATATTGTTAAGAATCTCATCTTCAACATCTTTGATATCAAAGTCATGAAGTTTCAGTCACAAATCATCATTTTAGATTCAGTTCAGTTACATCTGTTTTCAGTTATTTTAACATCTTCGCAAATTTTAACTTTCATGAATCTAAAAATTGAAGAATTCAACATTAAAAACATCAAGTTTCAGCTAAATCAAGACATTCTGAATCTTGATGAAGATTCTGCTGATACTCTTACTTAAACATTATGAAAGTAAATCAAAATCAATGACAAATTTGCAACTTAAATAATCAAAGTGCTTTGCAATGAAGCATGACATCACAACAAGATTTCTCTAGTTAAGTGTGAAGAACATGAGAATCATCTGTACTTTTAAGAAAGAAAGTACATGCTCAACTTAGATAAACTACATCTTTGTATCATTCAGCTCACTCATGATAGTGTCGTTGATGATCACTCAGAAAGAGCAAAAAGCTATGAATTAATCAGTCAAGTTTACTGATGATTAAACATTTATAAGTATGTTCAACGCTTTGTATGAAACTGTCACATGTGCACACGTTTTAAGCTCTTTAAACAATAAACTCAAGAATGATTGTATTTTCTTTCACTTTTGAACGTCGTTGATGTGATGTCTTCATGAACTATGTAAATTCTTTATCGCTCAGTATCTTCATGAATATCACATATAAATATGTTCTAGTCTTCATTGATTATCTTATCAAAATGAGACATTTAATTCTCATCACTTTTATGAAAGTTGAAGAAGTTATCAACTGCTTCTATGCTCATGTTTGAAAACATCATGATTTACTTGAGTTTTTCATGTCTGATTGAGATACATAATTCATCTTCAATGTCTGAAAGCATATATGTAAAATGCTGAAGATAAACATTAAGTTATTAACAATGTATCACTCTGAGATCAATGATTAAATTGAAAAAGTTAATGCAATCATGAAGCATTATCTTCAAGTCTTCGTCAATTACATGCAGAATGACTGAGCTAAGTAACTTTCTGAAGTTGAATTTGTTGTTAATAATGCATCATCATTAATCACTTTAACATCATTCTTCTTAATCAATTTAAGTCAAAACTTAAGTTTAAACTTTAAGTCTTCTGAATCTTTGCTTAAGAATTTTACGTTTTAAGCTCAAGATAAGTTAATCAATGTTGAAAAGTTCATCAAGAAGATGAAGAAACTAACTGAGCATTTATGTGATGAGATGCTTATAGCTCAGATCATTTATGAATTCAATGTTAATCTCTCTCATCATTCTTGTTCTAGATACTTCGTCAAAGATGAAGTTTGACTGAATGCTTGCAATCTCAGCATCACTCACTTTATTGTCAAGTTAAATGATCATAACATTGATCTCTTCAAGATCAAGCATGTTTTCAAAAACAATTTTCTGATCATTGAGTTAAATCTTTTAACATTCATGAAGATTCATTTAATCTTTCATGTCATTTTTCTGAATTATATTGCAAGTGATCTTCTTTTAAGTCAACGTCAGAAATCTTGAGAACTCATTGTCATTGAAAATGACAAAAGATTTTGATATGTAAACAGCATACTAAACTTCAAGCATGATAAATGTTATAATTCATCTTTGCTCAAGTATTACATCAATTGAGAAGATCATTTTTCTACTTAAGAGTCTTTTCATTTTCTGAATAATTGTGAGTAAATGCTCAATGAATATCATCTCGTCAACTCTGTTGTTGAAGAATCACATGTACTGTCATGTGTGATATTTCAATGTCAATGTCAAGAACTTTAAGTTTAATCTTCATTATTTCAACTCAGCTCAGATTTGACTCAGATTTTGTCTAAATCTGACTCAGACATTTTGTTTAAATCTGATTCAGATGTGACTTAAATGTATTTTAGTTTCATCTGTGCATCATTACATTAAACTGCATTTCATCTTTTTCTTACTTAAATCTGACTCAAATCTTGTTTAAATCTGACTCAAACATCTTGTTTAAATCTGACTCAGATGTGATTTAAATGTGTTTCAATTTCATCTGTGCATCATTACATTAAAATGCATTTCATCTCATTTTGTTTTACAGAAATCTTACTCAAATTTGACTCAGATGTGACTCAGATTTATTTCAGTTTCATCTGTGCTTCATTACATTAAAATACATTTATATTAATTCTCATCTCATTTCAGTCTTTATCTTTGATTCTTTCTCATTTCATCTTGTTTCTTCTCATCATTTTGCAGAAGCTCAGTCTTGAAAAGAAGAGTTACTGTCATGATGTCAGATCATTAACTCAATTTAAAACATAAATTGTTGATATTTTAAATAATTTTGATTCATTGAATTTGTTTTGTAGTTCAATGAATCAAGTCATCAATTTAATCATCATCATTTTAATTTAGTCTCAGCAATTCTGTTTTGATCATTTCAGTTATATGCATGAACTTTTGCAATCTTAAATTAATAAAACTATTGTTTAGTCTTGATTCTGCTCAATTCATGTATATAAAAGTTGAGCTTTCGTTCTTTTCTTTCACTTTTTGTCTTTCATCTTGTACATTATTTGATGTATTGTCTTGTACCTAGATTCTATCAAAGTAATAATAATATCAGTCTTTTATATTAATAGTATTTCTAGTTTAGCTCAGTTTCTGACAACTTTCAAGATTATTCTTCATCATTATAATTCAGATCACAAGATTGTGATAGAAATCAATGCTTCAAATTATATGTTTGAAAACATTCTTTTTCAGTATGATGAGAACAAGATTCTTCATTCAGTTATTTACTTTTCAAAGAAGCATAACTCAGTTAAGTGTAATTACAAGATCTATGATAAAGAACTTATGATCATTGTTTATGCTTTCAAGAAATGATGATCAGAGTTCAAAGACTTTATTTATTCTGTTGAGATGATCATGAATCATAAAAATCTTAAGTATTTTATGTCAATTAAGTAATTGAGTCATCATCAAGCTCATTGAAGTGAGTTTCTGTCTAGATTCAACTATTACATCGCTTATCATTTCAACAAGATCGATGATAAGTTGAATGCTTTGACACGTTGCTCAGAAAATCTTTTTAAAAAGAGAAATACATTTGATTCTTGACATCAATATCAACATCAGACAATTCTAAAAACTCATGTTTTAGATCTTAATATTGTTGAAAATCTTGTTCTTGATGTCTTTGACATTAAAGTCATGAAGCTTCAGTCACAAATCATCATTCTAGATTCAGTTCAGTTACATCTGTTTTCAATTATCTTAGCACTCTTGCAAATTTTAACTTTCATGAATCTAGAAATCAAAGAATTTAACGTTGAAAACATCAAGTTTCAGCTAGATCAAAACATTCTGAATCTTGATGAAGATTTTACTGATATTCTCACTCAGACATTATGAAAGCAAGTCGAAATCAATGACAAATTTGCAGCTCAGATAATTGAAGTGTTTTGCAATGAAGCATAACATCACAACAAGATTTCTCTAGTTAAGTGTAAAGAACATGAGAATCATCTGTACTTTTAAGAAAGAAAGTACATGCTCAACTCAGATAAACTACATCTTTGTATCATTCAGCTCACTCATGATAATGTTGTCAATGATTATTCAGAAAGAGCAAAAAGCTATGAATTGATCAGTTGAGTTTACTGATGATCAAACATTTATAAGTATGTTCAACACTTCATATGAAACTGTCATGTTGTTACGAAGCGTGTCGAGATGAAATAGGGTCTAGTCAATAGACTCTAGGAATTTCGGTATGTGAACAAGGAACAACGATGTTCCGGATCGAAATATGCTGGAACATTTCATCTATTCGAGCTCTGGCAAATCGGCTACTTCGCCCCTTTGTTCGCCCTACTATAGATACAGCTCGGAATCGTCTTCTTCCTTCTGTATTCTTAGTTTCCTAGTTAGAGCTACCTCTATTGATCAAACATTCTACCCAGCTATGCACTACCTCGCTGCAGTGTGGTTAGATTCTAGGCACGATCCCGACATTAAACTAAGAATCCGTTTACCACATGATACCGATTTCATTACTCATTCAAGCTACTCGGCGAACAACGAAACGAGTATAAAGAAATTTGTTTACCTGGTGGTCGACGACATCGAAAGACAGAACAACATCAGGGGGTCAATAGAATCAACGGGAACATATGGCCGTTGAATTGCTAGAGAACCTACCGCTCATTCAGTAGCATCGGTTCACCCGATTAATAGGATCGACGATAAAGAACCTTCGTGGATTGCTTGAGAATCAACCCATTCTCGTGTAGCAGACGAGTGAAAATAAGCTGTTCAACCCCCCCCCCAAAAAGCTCGTGAATCAGTCGGGTCAAAATAACCTGTGCCATCAAATTCGGTTCGGCTCGATCCGGACCAAGGTCAATTTAGTGAGCCTGCTACAAAGGCAACCCGATCAGAATCGACCTCTTCGATGAGCAAGTCGGCTAGTGAGCCTGCTTCAAAGGCGCTGTCAATGCGATGACCTACCTACCCACATCGCTCTATCTATCAGTGAACCGGCCTACCTCGTGTTCCTGTGTCAACTAGTGAGCCTGCTACAATGGCCGCCCTTCCCCCCTCATAGTGAGCCTGCTACAATAGGCATTTCGATGATCAATAGAAGGGTTGGTAGAAAGGCGAGCATCGAGCTTTACGTCAGTGCTATGAACTACACTACAAGTCATAGAGACATGACTTTTAAAGAGAAGGGGGTAATGTTACGAAGCGTGTCGGAATGGAATAGGGCCTAGCCAATAGGCCCTAGGGATTTCGGTATGTAGACAAGGAACAACGATGTTCCGGATCGGAATATGCTGGAACATTTCATCTATTCGAGCCCTGGCAAATCGGCTACTTCGCCCCTTTGTTCGCCCTACTATAGATACAGCTCGAAACCGTCTTCTTTCTTCTGTATTCTTAGTTTCCTAGTTAGAGCTACCTCTATTGATCAAACATTCTACTCAGCTATGCACTATCTCGCTGCAGTGTGATTAGATTCTAGGCACGATCTCGACACATGTATGCACACATTTCAAGTTTTTTAAACAATAAACTCAAGAATGATTGCATTTTCTTTCAGTCTTTGAACATCGTTGACATGATGTTTTCATGAACTATGTAAATTCTTTATCGCTCAGTATCTTCATGAGTATTACATATAAATATGTTTTAGTCTTCGTTGATCATTTTATCAAAATGAGACATTTAGTTCTCATCACTTTTATGAAAGTTGAAGAAGTTATTAACTGCTTTTATGCTTATGTTTGAAAACATCATGATTTACTTGAGTTCTTCATGTTTAATCAAGACAAACAATTCATCTTTGATGTTTAAAAGCATATGTGTAAAATGCTGAAGATAGATGCTAAGTTATTAATGATGTATTACTCTGAAATCAATGATCAAATCAAAAGAATCAATGCTGTCATGAAGCATTATCTTTGAGTCTTCGTCAACTACATGCAGAATGACTGAGCTAAGTGACTTTCTGAAGTTGAATTCATCATCAATAATGCATTATCATTAATTACTTTAGCATCACTCTTCTTAATTAATTTAAGTCAGAACTCATGTCTAGACTTTAAGTTTTTTGAGTCTTTGTTCAAGAATCTTACATTTTAAGCTTAAAACAAGTTAATCAATGTTGAAGAATTCATCAAAAAGATGAAGAAATTAACTAAGCATTTATGTGATGAGATGCTTATAGCTCAGATTATTTATAAATTCAATGTCAATCTCTCTTGTCGTTCTTGTTTTAAATACTTCGTTGAAGATGAAGTCTGACTGAATGTTTGCAATCTTAGCATTACTCATCTTGTTATCAAGTTAGATGATTGTAATGTTGATCTCTTCAAGATCAAGCGTGTTTTCAAGAATAATTCTCTGATTATTAAGTTAAATCTTTTAACATTCATGAAGATTTATTCAATCTTTCATGTCATTCTTCTGAGTCATATTGCAAGTGTTACAAATGTGTCAGAATTGAATAAGATCAAAGCTTTAACTTTAATCAATTCACAGTGAATGCTAGCGAGTTCACTGTATATTGATTAGAACTAGTCAATGATCTAGTCGAGATTTGATCTAGATCTGACTCAAATTTGACTCAAATATGACTCAGCATCTTTTTTCTTTTCTAGCATCTTCTAATCAGCTTCTATTATCTTCTAGATAAACACACTTCTTTGTGTTACGAGTGATCAACAGATTTCTATGACAAACACATTTCTTTGTGTTGCAAACATCTTTTAAATAAACATCTTTCTTGTGTTTCAACACATTTTCTTTGAGACTAGCGTTGAATCTGAGTAACTACTATATAGAGTGTATTCTTCTTGTCTTTTGTATCTTCTTTCTTTTATATTTTTAAAGTCTTAGTTATAACTATCTTTATAAATTAGACATTCTAGTCACGCACGCACTCTGATTAGTTTCTAAACATGATCTCAACATTACTTTAAGAATTTGTTAATCACATGATACTGATCTCATTACTCATTCAAATTCACTCAACTGATAATGAGATGAGTATAAAGAAATTTGTGTATCTGATGATCAATGACATTGAAAGACAGAACAACATCAAGAAATCAATAAAATCAAGAAATTAAGATCTTGCATTGCTAGAGAATCTACAGCTCATTCAGTACACGCTCGTTCAAATTGATTAATAGAATCAAGAAATTAAGATCTTGATTGCTTGAAAATTATCAAAAAATCTCTCAAATCAGCAACATTCTTCTTTGAAGACTAAACACTTTAACAAACAATCTCACTACATACTATCAAGCATTGTTCTTCGCTTGATCATCAACTCTTTGCTATGACTTGATCATCTGTGAAAAATCTCTTCAAAAGTTATCAAAGTCTTTATTCTTCTGTCACTTCAGATTCAATCATTTATTCTGAGCTATCACTTCGCATATTGAAATATCTTAGAATTGACTTTGTACAAAAACATCATCAATCTTTGTCTCATTCTCAGACTCTCAATAAATCTCTGAAAGCTTCTACTCTCTGAGATATCAAAAATATAAAGCAGCTACAACATTGAGTCAAACAAGACTCAAAGATTTTTCTAGAAGACATGAATAGTCTTTAAACTCAACGAGATCTAGATGTGAAAGCTTGTGAGTTATTTGACAAGATATCAAGCGAACAAATATGAAAGACTTACTTTGAAGAAATTGATTAAGCAAAGAAACGATTGAATCAATTGAATCAGACGCTTCAGAACAAATTGACTGAAGCACATAGACTGATCGTTGAGTTGAGTTTCAATATCAATCTTCTGACTCAACTTAAGTACTCAATATCAATCTTCTGACTCAACTTGAATACTCGGTTTCAACATTCTGATTCGACCTGATATCGATCTTGAGTCGATACTCGATTCGAGTTCTCAACTCGACTCGTCAAGAAATCGAATATGACGTCAAGAGAGTTAAATATAGAAATTTTTCCGGTTTTTCGCCTTTGCATTACCTTTTTGCATTACCTTTTTGATAGAAAGTCATAAAGAAAAACATGAAGAAAAACATAAAGAGAAACATGAAGAAAACATGAAGAAAAACATGAAGATCGTTTGATAGAAAGCTTTGGTAAAGAGCTATGATAGAAAGCTATGATAGAAAGTCATGATGAGAAACTATGAAGACTGTTTGGTAGAAAGTCATGAAGAAAAGTCATGAAGAGAAGTCATGAAGAGAAGTCATGAAGAAAAGTCATGAAGAAAAGTCATGAAGAAAAGCTATGATAGAGAGTTATAATAGAAAGTCATAATAGAATATCTATCTATCTATCTTCATGTCTTGACGGGTTGAATCGGAAATTTCGAGTCAATACTCGATTTCAACTCTCTGACTTAACTTGAATACTTAAGTCAAACATCTCAACTTGACTTGAATACTCGAGTCAAGAATTCTGACTCAAATCGAGTCTTGACGAGCTGAGTACTCGACTCGAACTTGAGTACTCAACTTGACGCAATCAGTTTAGAAGCACAACATCAACTGCGAGTGACTAGAGAGATCACTTCATTGACTTCTATTCTTTTCTCATTCAGCAAGCAATCTCAAAAGCTTTTGAATTCATCTCTGTTTACTGATGAAAAAGAATCTATCTGAAATGATTGACAGAGAAAGATTCATGACAAGCTAGAAATCAACGTCGATCATTTCAACAACAACAAAGCTATACTAGTCTACATTCATTCTTGAATCAGCGAAAACACAGTTAAAGTCATTCTAGTCAGACGTTAGCGAGATTCATTGAATCTCTATTCAACGATCAATGATCTACTAAATGAACTTGCTTAGTTATATGATGATTTCAACAAAGAGACAAACTTTCGAAGAAAGTATGTTAATCTCTCTTAAGAAAAGAGCAAATTCAGCGACTTTTATTCAATGTTTCAACGTCTGTTTTTTTATTTAGAGTATCATGAAAAACAATTGATTGTTGATTTACAAGACAAGATAGTTTATCATCTTCATGCAGCTTGAAGTAGTCAGCTGATTCAGTCAGAATCTCTCAATGAAATTCGTAGTTATCTGATTCATTTGAACAATGAGCATTGAGTCATGAATGATATCAAAGAAAAGAAATCTCTGATCAAGATCAGAAAGCAAGTCATCTTTGCTGAGAAGTGAAATTCATTGAATCTCTATAGAAAAATCGAAGTTATTGTATCAGTTAACTCGTCAAAATCGTGTAATGCAACTTTGACTAGCGTCAAAGAGACAGATTTACAAACTGAAAGCTGTTTCATTTGTCATAAGTCAGATCATTTCTTTAGAGAGTGTTCTGATCAAACTTCAAGAATCAATGCATTAGAAGATGATGAGTTTAATCAATTTACATTGAACTCTGAGTCAGATTCTGATTCAAAAAACTAGTTATTTCTTTCAGAATCATTAAAGAAGTAGAGATCATATTTTTGTGCAGTCAAATCGAAGTTCTATTGAAAGAAAACTATTTTGAGAAGTCATTTCTGATCAATGCTTCTTTTATTTCTCAGAGCAATTCTTTCAGTCTTCGCTCTTTAATAAATAGTGATTTCATCGTCTACATGCTGATACATGATCAGCTAGTTGATAAAGTATGTCAGAAACTTGAAATACAATTTATATTACTAGCAAAAAAGAAGTTAATATGAAATTATGATGAAAAGCTAGCTAGAAAAACTATTACTCATAAGATTCTACTCAATCTCACGATCAAAAGTCATAAGAAATTGACTATGTTAATGCTGATAGCTGATATTGAACATCATGAAGCTATATTGAGCAAATTCTGAATGAACAAAAATAAAATATTATTGAACATAAGGCATGATACTATCGTATTCTCTGATCAATTAAATATTTCTATTTCGGTTTTTTTGATTTCGTCAAATATGAAGCATTTAAGTTGATCATGATCAACTTCAATCTCTTCAGCAGCTTTAGACTGATTGCATCAAGTCGAGTACTTGAGTTTGAGTCGAGTATTCGACTCATCAAGACTTGATTTGAGTCAGAATTCTTGACTTGAGTATTTGAGTTGAGTCAGAAGGTTTGATTCAAGTATTCAAGTCGAGTCAGAGAATTAAAATTGAGTATCGACTCGAAATTCTCGATTCGACTCGTCAAAACATGAAGGTAGATAGATAGATATTCTATTATGACTCTTCATTATGACTTTCTATCATGACTTTCTACCAAATAATCTTCATGTTTCTTTATCATAGCTTCTCTTCATGACTTTTCTTCATGACTTTCTATCAAACAGCCTTCATAGTTTCCCGTCATGACTCTCTATCATAGCTCTCTATTATAGCTTTCTATCAAAGCTCTCTATCAAACGACCTTCATGTTTTTCTTCATGTTTCCCTTTATGACTTTCTACCAAAAAGATAATGCAAAAAGGTAATGCAAAGGCGAAAAACCGGAAAAATTTCTATATTTAGCTCTCTTGACATCATATTCGATTTCTTGACGAGTTGAGTCGAGAATTCAAATCAAGTATTGACTTGAAATCAATATCAGGTCGAGTCAGAATGTTGAAATCGAGTATTCAAATTGAGTCAGAAGATTGATATCAAGTACTTGAGTTGAGTCAGAAGATTGATATCAAAACTCGACTTGATGATCAGTTTAAGCAGCTCACAGCAAGATCTCAAAGATTCTCAAGTGCTTAGTTTTGATCATTCAGAAAGAGTTATTCTCAATTCAAAACATAGACGTCATCTCTTTTTAAGCACTAGTAAAACGAAAAAAGAAGAATCAGACAAAGATTTTTGCTATGTTCATCGAAGACATTGATAGAAAAATCATCTACAATACTCAATGCAAACTAGATGTCATAAATGTCTTTTCAGTCGATGAAATGACTCAGAATCTAGAAGATATTAAAGTCAAGCTATCATTGAAATATCAGAATTTTCTAGATGTCTTTAATCGAGCTTAAGCAGACAAGCTATCGTCTCATCATTTGTATGATCATAAAATAGAGCTTACTAGTGACGTAATGTCATCTCGTTGTCAAGCATATTGAATGTCTCTTTACAAGCTTTAGAAAGTAAAGAAATATCTGAATGAGAATCTTTTCAAAGAATTTATAATCTCTAGCAAAGCTTTGTATTTCTCACTCATTCTGTTCACTTTAAAAGCAAATAAAGATTTATGATTCTGCATTGACTATCAAAAGCTCAATGCTATTATCAAGAGAAATCGCTACTCTTTATCTCTGATAGATGAGATAATTGACAAAATAGTTGATTGCAAGCATTTGACTTAATTGAATATCATTTCAACTTTCAACAAACTGCAAATGCATTCTGATAGTGAGAACTACACTATTTTTATCATCATGTTAGAAGTGTACAAATCAAAGATGTTATTTTTTAAACTTATCAATGATTCTGTCTCGTTTCAGCAATATGTCAGAATTGTGCCTAGATGAGTCAATCAGCGAAAGTCAGAGTTGAATAGTGCTTGATCTTTAGAGATAGCTATAACTGAATATTAAGAATACAGAAGAAGATGAGTACAAAAGCTTCTATTTAACTAATATTCAGAGACTGCGCTAAGCTTGAAGAAAATGTGTTTGTGACACAAGTAGAATGTGATGTAGAAAGAAAGATGATGTTGAACAAAAAGATGTTGAGAAAAGAAAATAGAGACTGAGTCAGATCTGAGTCAGATCTGAGCTAGAGACACTGACTAGCTCTATTCAGCCTTGGTACGCTCGTAACATTACTTTTTCCTTCGAAAATTCATGTTTGCATGAATGTTGCTCATTTGCTTGCTTTCTTATTGAGTTATTTCGATACTAGCGTAACTTTCTTGAGTATAACGTATGAAATTCGTTCAAAACTTTCTTGAAGTCATTGAATTCATCTTTATCAACATAGTATCATTCATCGTCTCTATCTAGATCTTTTCATTTGACCTTGTACTGTATTCGATCTTGATAGCGTCTGAAGTTCAGAATGTCATTTATCTTTCAGTGTTCATCATCATCATCATCAATAATGATGAGTCTGAGAGATTTTGCATGCTGTTCTGATAGAGAATCTTCTGAATACAATTGCAGTAGCTTCGAGCTGAACATTGAATGCAGATGCTTCATGCTGACTGATAAATGAAGATGATAAAAGGTTTTTGCTTTGACAATTGTCATGATTCTAGTCTTGTCAGACTCAATCTTCTAGTCTTGTCAGATCTATTCTCGCTTCGTCATCTTGACTAGTTTCTATTGAGTCTAGCGTCGACTGAGAAACACACATATGTAGTCAGCTTCTTTTCT
>JAABUK010008731.1_pt1 | contig 14106 bp, 14 predicted proteins | sample 5559141 | NCBI WGS metagenome assembly JAABUK01 (sample SAMN10711869, study PRJNA513367) | rock metagenome | isolation source: Antarctica rocks | place: Antarctica: Victoria Land, Pudding Butte nord | collected 2016-01-03
AAAAAGAGTCTAATGCAGTTTGTTTGCTAATCGAATATATCTCGTCTTTTACGGACTAGAGACTGAGAGTAATGTCGCAGATTTCACGGATGATATCAGAGCCATCTTGGTCCCGTACTTATAGCCTGTGGCACAGATGAGCACATCTGTCTGGAGCTTTTGCCCATTTCGAAGAACAACAGTGTTTTCGTTCAGGTGTTCTACATCCTCCCTGATAACTTCAACTTGGCCAATCTTGACATTTTCGTATATGTCGGTATCGTATATCAATTTACTCGCCTGTGTGCCATACCACATTAAGCTCTGGCCCGGTACCAACACTTTAGTCTTTTGTTCCTGCAAAATGCCTGATTGGTCCCGCGAACTTGCCGACATGCTTGCAAAGTAACCTCGTACAAGCCAGCGGCCCACTGCTGTCCGATGCAGGACCACCTGATCCATCCGAAGCCGTCCCCATCGCTCCATGGGCAAGCGCCAAACCATGACAACGAACGAGTCATTAGTAATCCTTCAGGCCAGACTTTCCACGGCCCCATTTGGGAAAATGGACTAGCCATAGGCATTACTCCGCGGCCAGTGCGTCGAGTAAGCCACGTCACTCGTTTTCCAGCCATTGCAAACATATATAAGGCATCATGAGCCGATTTGCTGCCACCAACGATAGTAACATGAGCGACAGGACCGTTGGAAACAAGAGATTGACCTGCTTCACCTAAGTCTATCGAATGGATGACCGGTCTTCTACATGTTTCCATACCCGGAAACGAAGGAAGCCATAGTTGCGATGCCTGTCCAGTCGCAATGATCAAACTTAAAGCAGGCGATAAGGCCTTCCGATTTCTCAGCCGTACGGTCAACACTAGTGAGTTCGAGAGTCCATGCCTTGGTAGCATCCGCATCATTGTTCGTAGCACGCACAATCTTCGTATTCAATCGCGTCCTTTTCAGCAGGTCGAAGTGATTCGCGTACTCGTACACATAGGTATGCAAAGTTTCTCCGGAAAGGACCCCTCTCTCTCGCACGCCCAAGTGGTCGAGGTCAGCGCCGAGCATGGGAAAGTTGCGAAACTCATAGTAACCCTGGAGGTTGTTGGCACGCAAGCCTGGATAGGGCTGTTCTTTTGCCCAGAAACCACCAACGCTTGACTTGCTGTGCACACCGGCACCAACGATGATGACGTCGTAATGCCTCTGTACGGCTGCCATCGTGAAGGTGGAGAGAAGGAATGAATGCTTAGGAGACCGCGCTAGAAGACGATCAGTAGGAGATTCCTATCCTGCTGGCTGTTGATTAAACAATCTATAAACATATATTGCGATCATTAGTGTAGAAGAAAGCATCACAATGTGTCGCGTTGGGAATAATGAGGTTGTGTACAGGTGCAAACCACCCCAAATTCTCCTCCTTAGCAATCCCAATGACTAGAACATCAATTCAGGCGCTGGTTTTCACAGTTCCGTTCCATTTCCAGGGCTGCGCCCAAGCCCGCCTAGCGGCCTCGTTACGGACTTGGATACACATGACACGTACTTCCATAGGAGCTAGCTTCCCAACTATCACCCCAGGCTTCCCGGACCTGGTATCGTGACCTCGCGGCCAATTGCTTGTGCATAATGAACAATCATTTACATTTACATAGGCTGGCGACGAAGTGGATACTGCCACACTGCCTCTCCAACATCCTCTGCATTTTCTTCTCTCATCCATTCCCAGCTTCTTGTTAGCCTTTGCGAAAACACGTCTGCGCTTTCAGGCGAGCCCTGGATGAAACTCTCCTGGCTTTGGCTTTCACCGAATTATGCTTGTTTGTTGGTCCGCAAGTGAGAAGTCGTTCTGCATCTCGTACGTTAGGTGAATACCATCGTTCTCGACATGGGTTTGCTTCCCACTATGTATGAAAGTACGAATGCTTTTGGGTTGGCCGAAACCGAGATGTCCAGGATCGTTATGATTGTCCATGTCTGAATACTGGCCTTTCTTTGACGTAGCTTTGGTGTCGCTAGACTGATTCCCCAAGCTCGAGAATGATGAGTACGTGGACCGCTTGAGTTTTGATTCGAGGGCGCTACAGTGAGAGAGAACATAACCTCTGATTTTGTCATAAGAGGGAAGATGATGTTGACAAGTCTTAGCAGCTGAGGGCGTACAGGCACATATGATGCCAACGAATAGCTCAAGGACCCTTCGGCGGTTAGCCTTAGATCCATGAAAGATAGGTGAACTTCGCAGGGGCCTTACGTGACGGTATTCACAGCCATGAGATTCCAGGTGACATCGGCCGAGTGAGTGAGAATACTCCTGTAGTATACACTGAGCAAAGAAGACAGGCAAGCGCTACTAATATCAATAAGTCTGATGAGGTAAAGGGTGGGGCTCCACGTACAACGAACCAGTCATGAAGATGAGGATGACACCAATCTTACGCCGGGTTGGTAGTTGCAGCTGCGTGACTGCAATTATGGGTAAGATCAGTATCACAAGATCGATGGCGAGGCCAGCCACTGCTTGTGGTACAGACATGGCAAGAGCATGGCGCTCATATGGTGTTAGTTGATGTGAGAACCAGGTCTCCCCACGTCCAGGTGTAGAAAAGATGAATGCCATGATTGTCAAACAACCATAACATATAGTGGTGAACAGGGCTCCAATGTACCCGCAGATCCTGAGCCATCGCATCGGTCTGAAGATGTGAAGGTACATGAGAAAGAAAGTGAGTTTGAGAAACAGCATCGTTGGTGACGTTAGAGTTGAAATGAGGTATGAAGGCTGTACGGTCGGTTGCTGTTAGTCATGGCTCAAGTACACAGGTTCGATAGCGCAACTTACGATCAGCAAATTCTTGCTTGCTGCTTCCGCAATACTAACATCCCATTCATGCACTCCCATCTTGCCTCGTTGAGCGCCTATAATACCCAGAAGTCAGCCAATCTGGTCAGTAAGAAAAGATGCGGTGCTGCATCATACCCCAGATGCACGCTGTGTAATAGGTAATAGAGCCGAGCTGCCAACAGTACAAGTCGATCATCTGGCTTTGGACGCCACTGCATGACTGGATAATGGATTAGACTCACGACAGCAAACATGACGGTCACTAGCATGAGGGTCAGCAATGATGATATCCCGGACGAGATAACATGTGGCTTACAGTCATCCCATGTGTATTTACGAATGATGTATGTTTTTGCATAGATACGGTTCAGAAAGAAAGCTGCCATGACGCCAAGTAGAAGTGAGTCTACAATAAAAAATGGACGGTTTCGATTTTTGGGATTCGCAAAGTTGGACTGTACTCCAGCAGGCGGCGGTAGTAAAGGATAATGGGACAGAGCGGCAAGCTCTTGTGGGGTCATTTCTTCAGTATCGTAAGAGATGGCTCGGGAATATTGTTTCTCGCAAGAGCAGGCACGGGAAATAGACAATATCGAAGGAAAATATAGAGGTCAGGTACAGAGTGAACTGCAAGGACGTGACAGCTGCTCGCTGGAGCCAGGATATAAGGCATTTGGCATGCGAAGGAAGAATTTAGAGCAAGACTACATGCAAGCATCAACCAGGGAAAAGTCGAGACCCACAAGGAGGGTGTTCTTGTGCGCGGATTGGCTCTGTGCAATCTAGGTTTCACTTTCAGCTCTGATACTGACCCTTGGATGGTTACATCAAGATCGCCGGCCATACAAGGCGAAGCAGAAATGTGGCAAGGTTGGTTCGATGGATTTTGCAAAAGGGGGATGCAGCCATGCTGATCGACGCACCACCTTTCAGCTGAAAGAGCCTGTTTTCTATGCGAGCCTAGTGGTGTTATGATACCGTTTAATAACGAGCAAGCTGGTTGGTGGCAGGTCTAGGCTATAGATGCATTCAGTCCGTGCATCGCTAAGGCCTTCTTCACTCGCTCCAATCAAAGATAATTGCGAGTGAGTGGGGCAGTGTCTGACACACATGTGCAGGTTTGATAGATCACAAGAGGTAGTGAAACGGATCAACGGACGCTTCGGCGCCGGCGATGTCGGGCGCTGCTTCTGCGGACTCTAAAACAACCCGGTGCAACGGCTCCCGGCGGTAAAGGAAGACCTCTTATAGGCTCAGATGCTGAATCGAGCGGATTGAAGCACTCTACTTTGTTGAAGTGTAAGGCACACCTCCACACATCATGGGTTTCGTGGACTCTTCGTAACAACCTGTTGAGTTCTTGTCCCATCATGGACTCAATGCCGTCAGACAATTTAGGCTCGGTCCTTGTCGTTGGAGGCTGTGGCTTCGTCGGCTTCCACATTACTCGTCATTTTTGCCTCGAACCAAGTTGCACCTCCGTCTCGGTACTCAGCCGCAATCCCCAAAGCAATCGTCTTCCTCAAGTCTCCTACCATGCGGGAGACATTTCAGACTTGGCCCGTGTTCGGAATGTCATCTTGGAGGTCTGCCCGTCAATCATCGTGCATGCTGCGTCTCCCTCGGCAGTATCTGCTAGCACGAAAGACTTCGAGGCTGTTACTATTCACGGTACGCGAAACCTACTCACGATCGCTTTCGAAGCTCCTTCGGTTAGGGCTTTCATCTTCACATCTTCCGCGACTATGGCCGCTGGGCCGGAGCATATCGATTTAGACGAAGATACTAGACTAGCCGACATGTCCCCAGGTAGCCATCCTTATGCCAGGACCAAAGCTAAGGCTGATAAGATGGTCCTTGCCGCGAACCGACCTCCCCATGAAACAAGAGCGGGGTCGTTTCTTAGTACCGCATGTATTCGTCTTCCCATCGTTTACGGGGAAAGAAATCTACTTGCTGTTCCCGCAGCTCTAGCGGTACTTGAGAAGGGCCAAACCAACTTCCAGCTAGGCGACGGTTCGAATTTATGGGACTTTGTCAGTGCAGATAACGCAGCTAAGGCTCACGTTCAACTAGCCAAAGCATTGGCCGGGCAGAACAATGTCGCACGAAAGGTGGATGGCGAGGCTTTCAATATCACTGACGGTCAACGTCATCGTTTTTGGGACTACCCGAGAGCTATCTGGAAGGCTGCTGGCTACGACCTGAATGAGACTCGTGTCTGGGTGGTCCCTACGTGGTTGGCGTTGTTCGTGGCTGATGTGCTTGAATGGGTATTTTGGATCTTTACAGTTGGCACGAAGCGCCCAAGCCAGCTCGGACGGCAACAAGCCGAGTACTCATGTCTCACTCATACCTACCGCATTGACAAAGCGAGAGAACGATTGGAATACGCGCCTGTGCCAGATTTTGATAATGGAATACGTAAGTCTGTAGCGTGGTCACTGACTGAGGGTGGCTGGAGCTCAAGGCTTAAGAAATACCATTAATGCTCTCCAATCTGCTGATGTTGATCATGGCATTGCAGTTCCTGGAGATGAGACTCTGGAGAGCTAGATATAGTCAATGAAATTGTGTGTTTCCTTGCGGATCAAGAATACATGACTTGGGGTGCGAATGCTTCCTCTGCAAGCCACCCCTCGAGTTCAGCTTGAGAGTCCTTGCATATTCTAGGTCGGACGCGAAGACTGATGCATGCTTTTGGAATGATAGCCGAGCGCCATTGAGTTGATCTCGAACCTCTGAAATCTTGCAATTTGCAATCATAGTTCTGAAGTAAGTGGATTATTATGAGTTTGAGGACTAGACTCGCATAGTATCTTCCGGGACTGCAATGGGCAGCGCGTCAGAAATGATCACAAAAACTCTCCGTGGACCAGTGTCAATACTCACCAAAGAATCTTGCCTGATCCCCACACGAGCCACGTGTCAGAAGCATCTACCAGCTTTGGCGACTGGCCAGGGGTCTGAGACTCAGCACGTAGGCCTTTTGCGAACCGAAAGGCGTCAAATTGAAGTGGATCTTCGAAATACGCACTGTCGCGCATCATGGAGCGATGAGGGACGCACACCCAGTCGCCTTTTGAGATGGTTAGCCCATCGGAAAAGGCGAAAGGTACCAACGCTTGTCGACGTACACCAGCTGGAGGAATGTCAGCAACACCGGACTCTAGGAGAAATTTGAGAGGCTGACTGCTTTCAAAAGCACTAACGCGTGCCGATTCTCTGAGAAAACTGTCGAGAAGTGGCAAGCCATCAGCATTCTTCTTGAAAGCATCAAGATTGTGTCCTTGAGCCTCGTGTCGAAGAGGCTCGTGACATTCCTCGTGTGAGTAGAGATCGATTATTGCGTATGTCGTGGCCTAGAAACCCCTCAATCAAAGTACGTCGGGAGTCTTAAAGATTCAAGTACAATGGCTAAGGTATGGACCGAGCCGTACCATATGCCTATGATCTCTCCAACGAGTCGATCCGCACTCCATCGTTCTTTCTTAGGCGAAGTGTCGACCAGCCATTGGATTCCATCACTCTACTGCAGGTCAGACAAACGACCTGTACGTAAAACGACTTAGTTACCGGCTTTTCCATATGTGACTGCACACTATCGGCATGTCGGAGCTCAAGACGCTTTTGTATCACTGGGAACAAGAAATCGTACATGGATCTCGAACATCGGTGGCCTCGTGTAACTAGGCTTGCGATGAAGCTTGGTGCCTCAGCTTTGTTCGTTTAGCCATTGGAGATGAAACATACGGAGCAATGGAGCTTGGCATAATCCGCAAGACTTCAGCGGCAAGGAAGACATCCTCAGGAAACTGAAGTGCAACCTTGACAAATTCCGGATTTTGAGCTAATGAAATAAGCAGAAGAAGCTGCTAGGACGTTTCAGACTCACCCAGCTCTGCGCCAAAGAAGACAACGGAGTTAGCCCTGGTCACCATTTTCTTGGCTGTGGCGAATATCGGACATGGACGATAATCTGACGGATGTCTACATCAGAAAATGGCTCTTCTTTCACCGTCGAAGGCATGGATTACCATTCACAGCTTTGCATTCGCGGAGCTCTTTTTCAAATTCGTTCGCAATCGCTGAGTTCAGGTTCGGAAGCACGACAGGTAAGTGAGAGGTAAGAAGAGTTCGCAAAGCGCGCACAAATCCAATGCCCTCAATGCCTCTTTGGTCCTTCCATTCGAAGCCATGCATTGTATGTCTTGGCTGCAAGAACTAGGACCCTCTTATTAGAGGCAAAAGAATTCGGGGATCGACTATCGGTTTTACTCACGTCTTTCGCAACTGCGTGTAACGACAATGCATCCAATGGGGCCCCATTCAATTCTTTAATATGGCGCTGCGATGTCACCATAACATGCTGTTTGCCAGGCGTCTGTATTACGAAAGATTTGCTCTTTGCCTGCGGAATACTTAGCCATCGCTATAGAGAATCTCTGTGAAGTCTACATGCCTGGATATATGCTCTGTCTATCATATCGGCACCTGCGAATAGGTACATGATCTTGAGAATCCATTTCCGAGTGACACCGTATGCTCTGGTTATGAGAGTTGACTTTGATTGCTAGACGATCGATCGAAGTCAACAAAACTTTTCTGTCTTTATAAGTAAGATTTTTTTACCCTGTCTGTTGTCGTCCGCGCTAGCGGCGGAGCTATGATGCAAAGGAAGAAGAATGCTAGCCAGAATACTGAGGGATTTGCTTCGAGCATAGCCTTAAGCATTTTTCTGGCTGTCGTACTATCAAAAGCTCTGTGGGTTTGGCGATTGGAAGGTGAAGGTATACAGCGACTGCCAAAAACAACGTGTTGAGAGGAAAAGCTGGCCATAAATGATGCATGTTTACTACGCTTCCAGTAAAGTAGCCTAATGTGCCAGAGCAATCACCTCCGGAACACGGTACCGACTTACTCCATGAATTCTCGCATTTGAGTGGTAGAGGTTACGTGTTGCCCCGAACCTAAGAGGCTTCGTTGCGGCGAAATGAAACAAACTAAGACGGTGTGCTGAGCTACGTGCCAGCCAATATCCACACCCCCTTGAATGGACATCATGAGTATCTGCAGCCTAGCTGCACAACAGAGGTATCCCTGAGCTGGAACTCCACTTGGTAAACAAAGATCGACTGGTAAGCATACAAATGTTCGAACAAATAATATACATGTTTTAATACGTGCTAGTTCGGTAACCACATTTGTCACCTCGCGATCCCTCGTATACGCTAATACTTAATCTCTTTCCTAGAACTTTCTGAACTTATATTGTATTAGCCTCATCAGTCAATCGCTGTGACCTTGTCAAGACGTTTAAGAGTTGAGGGGCATCGCCTACTATGGCCCTTACAATGATCCTTGCGAGCAGTACATTGATCTCGCTATTGATTACAACTTGCATCATCCTCATTGCCAACAAAGCTTTCACAGTAGAACGGAACGACAATGAGCCCCCATTTGTACCATCCGTTATCCCTCATTTCGGGCATCTCCTCGGACTATTCTGGCACAAGAATCAATACTACACCAAATTAAGGTTAAGAACTTTCCCCCTTAGATAGTGCTTCAGCTGATCGATGTTATGCAAAGAAGCAAGCAATGTGGTCTTCAAATCTACAGCCTAGCTATGCCTAGTAGCCGGCTTTATGTCGTGAATTCGCCCAACCTTGTGCTTTCTTTACAGCGGCAGCCAAATGTTGTGTCATTCTGGTTCCTTGAGGCAAAATTTACAGCCACGCTAGGAGGGATGAGCAAAGACGCCAGTGAAAAGTTGAAGGCGAATCTGCAGAGTGATCGAGTTAGCCATAGTCTCTTACTCAAGGGATTGAAAGCAACGCATCAGGCGATGACCCCAGGGAAAGCCATCAATCAGATGATTCACATCGCGGGTCAACGGACAGTCAAAGCATTGGATGCGATCAATGATACTTTGAGCACAGGCCAAATTGATCTCTGGCAATGGGTACGGCATGAGATAACGATGATTACCACGGAAAGCGTATATGGGCCGCTAAATCCATACAGAGACCCTGAAGTCGAGCGTGCGTTCTGGTCAGTACAGTTCATTGAGTATACAGGACGTATTCGGCCCTTAATGATATTCCTAGGGAGTTCGCCGATAATAGTTTGATGCTTTCTACTGGCATCATGCCTAGTGTGCTAGCATCCAAGGGGAACTCTGGCCGCGAAAAGGTAGTTCGTGCCTTGGAAGAATATTTTGCTGTGAAGGGTCATGAATCTGGTTCGGACCTGGTCAAAGCTCGTTTCCAGATTTTGCAGAACGACATTGGCCCCAAGGACATCGCCCGTTTTGAATGTGTGAACGGAATGGCTCTTCTCGTCAACACAGTACCGACAGCTTTCTGGACAATTTACCACACTTTCGCCAGTACCAAGATCCTGGCCAGTGTCCGTGACCACATTCATACCATTTTGAGTATCGAAGAACAGCATGGCCAGATCTTTCGAACGATTGATCTCAGCAGGCTGAAAGAAGTGCCCATTCTTACTTCGGTTCTTCAAGAATCGCTGAGACATCGCGCTACCGGAGCAGGACCGCGCATGGTTTTAGAAGACACCATTCTGGATAACCGCTACTTGTTGAAGAGAGACTCATACCTGATTATTCCAAATCATGAAATGCATTTCGACCTAGGTGCTTGGGGTGAGTCTGTCATGGACTTCGACGCGCAGAGATTCATAAGATCAGGCTCCAATAAGATTCCCCCTGGGGCATTTCGCGGCTTCGGAGGTGGTGTGAACCTCTGTCCGGGGAAAGCATTTGCCACAACAGAGGTAGTCGCACTGCTTGCGATGTTGGCCATGAGATATGAAATGAAGCCAACGTCTGGGCAATGGACAGACCCTCAACAAGACATGACTAATATGTCCTTGGCGATTAGCCCGCCGCAGAGCAAGATCATTGTCGAAATGTTGCCCAGAGAAGGATTGAGATGTAGCTCATGGGCTTTCAAACCTTGACCGATTTCTAGATCTGACTTTTGGACAGAGTACGCAAAGGATGTCTGTAGCTCCAAATCGAACTGTAGTTGTCAAAGCCTTCAAATAATACATATCGTTGGTAATCGTCACAGGAATCACCAGTCGCGGTATCCATGTTTACAGTCAAAGTAAACACGGGCCTGTAATTATTTACCATAGGCGAAACGAATTGTAACGCACAGGCGGACTCAAGCATGTCGAAAGGATTTGGTGGCGCAATCATGTCTAGAAAAGTATCAGGCACAGCACGTCACGTTTTGGGCTCGCATATTCGAGAGAGATACCAAAGAGCCATGAATTGGTCTAGAGCCGGAATGTTTCACGAGTTTGCTGTGCAATCATGCATCCACCACCCTTAGCCTGTCCTGCCTGTAGCTTTCAGCTTATCTGGCCCAATGCTTCAATTGAAGATGGCTACAGATCTCCGGTATTAGCACAGACATGCATGGGGCGTAGCGAGGTAAGAACTTGCAATGGAAGGCTGAGTATGTGTTTGCCTAAATCCTTCGGAATCTGCATAACGTGTCCGCCTATCCGGTGCTCGCGCTTCTAATTGTTTGAGGCTACGCCTGCAACCCAGAAAGCTTTACATGTATTCAGGATGTTAATTGTTAACGCACTCCATTAGTCCGAACACTGCATGGAAATGCGATGCTTGCGCCAAGCTGCTATGCCAGATTGCTCGCGAACAATTGATCCACACGTTATACTCGTACGACTACGATGACGATGTTTTCTCTCCCAAAACATCATTTCCCACACTAAGAGTCACACAATAACATGGATCAGCATCCTTCATGTGTATTACGAACCAGCTGCAGGCGCATTTCTCGCATCCGGTCAGATGAGCTTCATTGTTTTGTCGATCGGTGTAACCGCCGCAAGTTCTGCAAGGCTTTCAACAAGCCTGCATCATGTTACAGCTGAGCAGCACACCTTCCTCATATGCTCTGGCGTTGCTGCTGATAGATCCGAAGGTCAGCTGCGATGACCTTTGTGCATAGTATGCGACCGACCTGCACTCCGTACAGCGATACAGCTTACAAGCACACGCTCCATGTGTGAAAAACTCGTCACTCAAGCATCTCCCCACCTTTCACTTAAGTCTTCCGTATACAATGAACCTTTCCTTGGATAGTCGAAGTTGAGATAGCTGCTCTCCTTGGACTTTCGTGCCGCTTGAGAGGAATGAACCCAGTTTTGACTCAACCAGATTGGAACCTCGCGACATGACGCGGTATAGCGCCGCTGGTCTTTTGGGCGGGCTCATCCAGTTTGCCATGCAATTGAATGCAACATTGCTCGGCGTCGCATGCATTCTCTTTCTTTGTTCCACAGTGCTGGTGATCTGGCGACTGTGGGCTTTCACCATTAAACCGGCCTTACATCCTGACGAGCCTAAGGGGCTTCCGTATTGGATACCTTGTGAGTACTCAAGCTTTGTGACCACTATTCATCTCGTAAGTCTGACAATCACTGTAGATCTAGGTAGACTCCCTAGTTCGCATAATTTGTGCGTTGCATGACTGACAGCTCTTCAAAGGCCATGCTATTGGATTCGTCCAGAATGGACAAAGAATCTTGACGTACGGACGGTACACATAATGCCCACAAGTCACTTTAACAGCATCAAGCTCCCACTGATCTTCACGTACTAGTGAATACTATCAGAACACTCGAGAGCCATTTGCTCTGACCCTCGGGGGCGAGAAGATATACTTTTTGACAGCGCCCGCTGACGTGACAGCTCTGTATAAGGACAGCACCACATTTGACTTTGATCAGGTTGTGTACGACGTCTCTATCAAATTTGGTGTCTCCTGCGTAGCCATGGACAAAATACATAAAAAGCCAGCAACCCCAGCGGATGACATAGTCTGCTCCAAACTCCACCTCAAGAATCCGCAGCTGAAGAGCTTGCATCAACTCAATGGTGAATTCTTCAAGCAGCATCTTCATCCTGGTGAGGAATACAACACCATGCTCGGGAAATTATCAGCATGTCTCAACTACTCCGTAGACCCCGAACGCTTACCTAGTGCAGCTACCACAAGGCCATTTAACGGCGGAAAGGTCATCTCACTCCTCGAATGGATTCAAGGAGTGTTTATGGACAGTGGCACAAGGGTCCTCTTCGGGGACCAGGTACAGAAATTGGATCCAGATTTGGTCGACAAGTTCCTTAGATTCGACGATGATAATTGGAAGTTGTGGTACAAATGGCCTGGGGCTGGAGAGATGTACGCCGCGAAGGCTCAAGTGATCAAGACGTTACAGGACTACCTATGCCTGCCGCACCACGAAAGGCCGGGCGCGTCACATCTGGTTCAAGTAATAGAATCCTCTCAGAGGGCACTTGGTATCCCATTAGAGGATATTGCCGCGAACCTTGCAATGATGTATTGGGTGTAAGTCACCGTCACGAGCTTACGTTCTCCACGACCGAACAGTCGTTCCTGCAGCTGATATTTTACCAGCGCTAATACGAACACTTGGAAACTATGCTTCTGGGCCCTTGCATATCTCCTACATGCGCCTGGCCTGCTCGATTCCATACGCAGTGAGACACGCTAGGCAGCGCTTCCAAAAACCTCCCTCCCAGAAATTCCCACTGCTTGCCCTCGACTAGATGCAGTCTTGTCAGAGTGCTTACGGCTTTGTAACGCGGCATCCTCGATCCGTATCGTTACCACGCCTGTCATCATCGGTGGTAAGCGCTTCCAACCTGGCGCCCGTATTGTTTGTCCCTCCCGCGAACTGCACTTTGACACCGCCGTCTACGGACCAGATCCTGCGCGCTTCGACTCGGAACGCTTCATCAGGGACAAAGCGCTTACTAGGAGTGGGAGCTATCGTCCCTTCGGCAGTGGCTTATCCTATTGTCCCGGCAGATTTATCGCAAAGGAAGCAGTCAAAGTCTTCATCGTGCTAGTGTTGCATCGCTTTGAGATCCAGTTGGAAGGTGAACAGGGTTTCCCAGCAATGGAAGTGGCGAAGCCTACTACTGGGCTAATGAGTCCAGCGAAGGGAGAGGATATCTTGGTCAATATAAGGGCCTCAGGGTGATAGCACATACTCCTAATTCGATTCCAAGGAGGAGGCTGAACCATTATGTAGTCCGTACAGTCAGTACGCTCGTCCTACTGAATCAGGCATAGTTGGTGTTAAACAGAAGTCTTGTAGTCCATTCATAGGTCTGAAGGTATCGGTTATTGGATAGCTGGATTCGTACTAAAACTACAGCCGTCGCACTGTATCTTAACAATAGTGGAAAATGTAGCGTGGCACACTTCCTTCGTACTGTGGAACAAATTGGACACTCCTATATCCTTTTCATAATAAGGTGCATGCAGGAAAAGTGATCTGTTCTATCCGATCGTTTCATGCGTCTTCATCAGATATAATCTGCATTCTTCCGGGCTTTGGCGTCGTCATGTCATGACTTCACATTCGTTTTTTATCCAGCACAGGCTGTCGGTGGCCTTGACGAGACTCTGCCGGCTACCAGCCAATGCATCCAAGGACTGGGTGTGCTCGTGGTCTCGACGCTCAGACTACGCTTTGGATTTCCTTAACAACTGCAACAGTAGCAGTAGCAATGAAAGAAGCCACGGCAACGATGGTAAGTAATGCCCGAAAGGGATTGCGAGCGAGCGAAAGCTGAATTGTTTAACGCTATTATATACTCCCCTCGAACTAAGGCCTGAAGTCCTTATCGATCGACAGAGGAGCCTCTCTCGCAGGAACACAAACTAAGCTCGAGCTAGTAATTCTAGTAATTCTAGACTAGTTTTACTATCTAGAAGTATAGATCCGTGGGGATGGGATGTTAGATACCTATGCCAAGGATTCTTAATTAACTTGTATATGCCAAAAACCAAGTATGCCAAGCATTTAGCGTGTGCAGGATCGTTGGGAAACCTTAGTACTAAATACAAGAGGGTCGCCATCTCGACGCGAGATTATTAGTAAGGTTTCATTAGTAATTTAATTAATAACCTAAATAAACTATTAATTATTAATAATTATTAATAATTAAAATTAAACTTTTATATCTATTATATTACTTATATTATAAATTATATAATTAAATATATATAATAAGCTTATAATTAGAGGTTATAAATAAAGATTATAAATAAAGGTTATAAATAAAGGTTATAAATAAAGATTATAAATAAAGATAATAGAATTAAATTAAGAATTAAATTAAGAATTAAATTAAGAATTAAATTAAGAATTAAATTAAGAATTAAATTAAGAATTAAATT